>AFSR01005120.1_pt1 | contig 11246 bp, 8 predicted proteins | sample 296848 | NCBI WGS metagenome assembly AFSR01 (sample SAMN02954305, study PRJNA68063) | hot springs metagenome | biome: terrestrial; feature: Mushroom and Octopus hot springs; material: microbial mat core samples; isolation source: Yellowstone National Park Mushroom and Octopus hot springs ...
CATCGGCATACCATTGGCTTCCGCGTGACAGAACATCCTATCGTCATGGCTCTCCTACAAGCGATTGACGAGCCTATCGTAACCGCCAGCGTCCCCCGAGACAAGCTACCCATTTATGAAAAGCAGGTAGATGGCTTCCTGGATGCGGGCCCCCTCCCAGAGCACCGAACAACCGTAATCGACCTATCGGAAGGTTTAGGCAACTTACGCCTTTTGCGAGCAGGGGATGGCAATCTCAGCCTGATTGACTACTGGATAGAAGAAAAACCCACTGGGGAGACGGCTTTACTCTAAACCTGGCGTGGAGGTGTCGTCGGTATCCGACTGGTCACGCTCTGCGCACTTGCGGAGGTATTCTACGAGCGCTTCCCGACAGACGCCTAAGTCAATGGTGCCATCTTCACGAATGGTCACGCGTAGATTTTGTAGCTCAGGGGGAAGGTTAATCTTCTGCCGCTTACGCCGCCTGCGACCTGCCACACATATTCCAAACAAAAATGAATCACGTACTGGCCTCAAAATATATCTGACTGGCCCCACCAGAATACGGCGGCATGGTTAGAAGCTCTATATGCCAGCCCTGCTGCCTGCAGAGGCTTTGGAGGAGGCTTCGCAGCCGCAGCTCACCTTTGCCGTGGATGATGCGGACGGTAGGGAACTTTTCCCGGTAGGCCCAGTCTAAGTAGCGTTCCAGGACTTCCTTCTGGTAGAGGAAGATTACCTCGGGCTTAGCGGAGAGGAGGTGGGGGGCGAGCTTCTCAATGTGCAGGTCTATCTCCGCCTGCCGGGGAAAGTCGTAGGAAGAGGCGGTAGGTTGTGGGAAGTGCTCTAAGCGGGTTTGGCTGGGGGTAAGGCTTCCCTTGCTGTCCGGGAGGGGGCTCCATTCCACAGGGAAGGTGCCGCTGCGGGCAAAGAAGAGCGGCCGGAGGGTGGCTTCATAGATTTGGGGCTCGGGCAGACGGCCGGAGGGTTCGGAGAGGGTACCGATCCCATACAGTCGGAGCGTCCAAGGGGCTGGGTAGGCCTCCCGAGAAAGGGTGAAGAGGCGGCTCAGGCCTGGCGTAAAGACTTCCTGCCAGAGGGGATGCCATAGAGAGGCACCTCCTGCCCGCAGATACAGGGCTACATAGGCGGGCGTAGCGGCATCTCGCAAAAGCATGAGCGTTATCTCGGGCTGGCCAGCTTTTAGGAGGAGACTCAGGCTGATGCCTTCCTGCGAGGCGCGAGCGGGTGCAGTCCGTGCTGGCACATTTGGCACGGCTGGCTCTTCTTCTTCAAAGATGAGCTCGCTGAGGGGGATGGCCTGCTCGAAGCCGTGACGGCGGATTCGGGCTCTCTGGGTTTGCGCATCGATTTCTAAGACCTCTACCCGCTCAGCGGCCCTTAGGAGCCGCGCCCACCGCATAGCTTAGTCCTCGTCTGTGCTGGCGTGCGCTTCCGCCTCCCGGTCTAAGAGGAGCAGGGCTGCCTTATTGTCCCCGGCCATTTCCAGGCGGCGAGTCCAGGTCTGCATGAGGTTTTCCTCCTCCCGCTGCTCGGCCAAAAACCACTGCAAGAACCCCTCCAGCTCGTACTCTCCCTGGTCCCGGACTTGCTTGAAGAGATTGTAGTAGGAGAGCGTCACTTTTTTCTCGTACTCCCAAGCCGCCTGAAAGCACGCCAGCGGAGATTCAAACCGCTTGGGCGGAATCTCTATGGGCAGCGGCTCAAAAGAGATGCCTTTCTCAATCAGGTAGTCAAAAATCCTTTTTGCATGGGTGCGCTCTTCGGCGGATTGTTTCAGGAAAAAGCGCCCAAAACCGAGTAGCTCCTGCTCAAAAAAGTAGGCTGCCATAGCCAGATAGGCGTACGCCGCGTACAGCTCGCGATTGAGCTGTTCGTTGAGGGCTTTTTGTATTTCTGTAGAGACTTTCATAATGCGGATGGAATCTGCAAACGAATAGTCGTCCAGGCCGCAACAGATTTTTCATTTTGTCGGGCTGGACTGAAACGCAGTTCTAAGAGCGGGCGCACGAAGTATTCTGGGCCCAGCTTCGGATGTGAGCTTTTGAGAAGCTGATACCGCAGCACTGTCCCCTGTTCACTCACGTACACGCGCAAGACAAGCTCCTCTGGCTTGCGGTTGCGAAACTGCGAAGCGATGAGGAGTTCTACACTGGGCTTATTGAGCGGGATAGGGTCCTCAGATATAAGTGTAGCGGCATTCGGAGCGGGAAAGCCCGTTAGGTCTGTTAGCGTATCCATCCAGGGCTCTTTCCGGGGCGGCGGCAAGGTCTGCGCTTTCTTCTTGATGGAGTCCGTTTTCATGGGGGGGAGAGAGGCGATGGTATCTCGGGATAGGCTTTCGGCCACCTGAGCGGTAATAGAGGAAATGGCGCTCTCTGAGTCTTCCGTATTTTGCTTTTCCTCTACCCGCGCAGGGCTTTGTTGACAGCTCGAAAGCCAAAGGCTCAAGCCTACCCAGAGGAGGCTATTTCTCATACAGAGACGCACTATCGGCACAAAAGTAAAGAATACCCGCTGTCTCCGGTCTGGTAAGTACTTTTGGCTCATGGTTGGGCGGATTCTTCTCGCTGTGGGTGTGCTGAATGCCTTTCCGCCGGATACGCTTTACCTGACTATTCCCGAAGCTGAGGCCACCTTCCTGCGGCAAAATCTTCTGCTCTATGCCGAGAAGTTCCGCATAGAAGCAGCCCGGGCCCTTGTCTTACAGGCTCGCCTCTGGCCCAATCCCACCTTTAGCGTAGAGCAGATAGACCTTTTTGCGCCTTATAACGCCGAATTCCGCCCCTTGAGTACGTTTCCCCGCTTCTACCAGGTAGCGGCAAACTTCTCCCAGACGCTCCTGACAGCTGGTAAGCGCCTCCATAACATCGCCCTCCAAAAAGCCGCCCTGCACATTCAAGAAGCGGCCTTTGCCGACCTCTTGCGGAATCTGCGCTATGACCTTCATATTACACTGCGGGCGCTGCAAAGGGACCAGATCGCCCTCTCTACCCTCGCCCGCCAAGAAACCCTCCTGACCGACCTTGTGAGCCGCTACGAGGTGCTTGCCCGTTCCCAGCTCGTTCCCGAAGTCGAATATCTCCGTCTGCAAAGCCTTTTGCAAAGCCTTCGCGCCACTCGGCAGCAGCAGCAGCTCACCTACGAGGAAAACCAGAATCGTCTCCGCCAGCTTTTGAACCTCCCGATTCGCGACCGGACGGTGTGGATAGACACGATGGGTTTCTGGCCGCCGGCGGATACGACAATGCCGCGCCTGGATAGCCTCCTGAGTCTGGCGGCGAGCCGCCCAGATGTACGTTTATCAGCCTACCAGCTCGCCTACGACGAAGCCAACCTCCGCCTCCAGAAGGCCTATGCCTATCCCGACGTAGCCCTTATGGCCAACTACGACCGGCTGGGCAGCTATCGGACAAGTCTGCTTGGTTTCGGGATCGGCCTGACCCTCCCCCTCTGGAACCGCAACCAGGGCCAGATACAAGCCGCTCACGCCCTCAAGCAGGCCTCCACTATCCTCTACGAAAACGTCCTCTCTACCGCCCAGTCCGAGATCCTCTCCGCCTGGCGCAACCTCACCCTCCTCAAACGCCAATGGTCCCAAACCGACCCTACCCTCCTCGCCACCTACCAGGATGCCGAAACCCGCTACCGCCTCGCCCTGCAAAACCAACGCGTCGGCTTCCTCGCCTATGTAGACTTCTTCCAGAGCTACCGGGAGCTTGTGCTCAGTCTTACTGAACTCGCCTTCACCTATCACCAGGCACAGGCCAGACTGCAGCAGGTCACGACTATCATCCCCACCAACGACTGACTGTATCCAGCCTCAACCCTGCCAGCCTCCCCTTTTCCACAGGTAGGCTGGTTTCCGCCACGCCAGACTGACCGCTACCTGCCCCAAGGAAAACTCCAGACCGCCAAACACAGCTGATAGAATTGGGCCATGAAACCCGGTCGACCCTATACGCACTTACTCCAAATCGCTCTGCTGGCAAGCAGCATAGCGCTTATGGCGTGTAGTAAGAAAGTGGCTTCTGCAGCTCCCCGCCCTAAAAAATCCCCAGCTGCCCAGCAGCAGGCTATCGTCCGCACGGCACAGCGTTACTTAGGAACTCCCTATCAGTATGGCGGCACCTCCCGAAAGGGCATAGACTGCTCTGGCCTGAGCTGCCAAGTGTACCGGGAAGCCGTGGGGATAAACCTACCCCGCACAGCCGATGCCCAGGCCGAAGTAGGAAAGGCCATACCCCGTTCGCAGGCAGAGCCAGGAGACCTGGTTTTCTTCCGCGAACCCAAAGCCAGAAAGGTTACGCATGTGGGTATCTTAATTTCAGACGGGGAGGAAGGCAGGTTTATTCACGCTTCCACGAGTAAGGGCGTACGAGAGGACAACCTAAATGACCCCTACTGGAAGAGCCGCTTAGTCGCTATTCGGCGGGTGCTTCCGCCATCAAAAGGCGCTGAACATACCGATCCACCGGAAAAGTCAGCCTCATCAGCCCGGGGAAAAGCCAAAAAAGTCGCAGCCACGGCGAGGTAGCCCGTACCTCCCCCTCGTAGAAGACCCGATAGTACACCGACAGCAGACGCGCCTCCTGGTGATAGTACGAGCGCTGAAAGAAGTCCGTGGTGTAAAAGTGCTCGGCTCGTCGCACAGTGATGCCCAGTTCCTCTTGCATTTCTCGGTGCAGGGCGTCTATTAGACCTTCGTACGGCTCTACACCGCCACCGGGGAACTTGGTAATCCAGCCACCCCGAAAGTACTCCTCCAAAACAAGGTAGCGGCCCTTTTCATCCCGCAGCAGGCCATACACCCGGACGATCCACTTCACGAGGAGCGCTGATAAAATGTCGGCGCCCTATACTCAAAGAGGGGGGCCAGGAGGCGCTTTTCTTCTGGGGTCCAGGGGGTTTTTTCGTAGTAGTTTTGAAGCGTCTGCCGGAAAAGCGTTTGTTCCATCCAGTATTCGGTGATTTCTCGGGCAAGGGCGGCGAGGCGGGTGTTGGTACTCAGGAGCGCCTCAAAGAGGTGGGGTAAGAGGGCTGGGGGCATTTGGTTGAGTCGTTTGAGGGCGCGCAGGGCATTTTGGCGAGTACGAAACTCAAACGAGGGACTGGCATAGTCCACCAGCTTTTCCAGGGCGGTGCGGTCGCCGGTGCGGGCGGCGATTTCCAGGGCTTTGATTTCTACCTGACGGCCGGGATGGCCCTCTACCCCGCGCACGGCTTGAAGGAAAGCGGGGACCCGTTTCGGAAAAGCCTCACTTAGCCGCTCCAGAGCCAGCGTGATTATCGTGTAGGAGGAGTCCCGAAGGAGTTTTTCTAAGTCGGGTAGGAGGGAGGAGGGAAGGGGGTTGAGATGAGCGAGGGCGGCAAAGCGCACCTGGGGATGGGGGTCTCGTAGGGCTTCTCGGATGAAGTCCTGGCTCTTAGGGTCGTTGGCGAGCTGGGCGGCGATTTCTGCCCGCATGGCCCAGAAGCGTTCCCGCTTATAGGCTGCCTGAAGGGCGTCCCGCTTCGCCTCCGCAGGCAGGCGCCGCAAGGCCACCAGCGCATCATACCGGTCTAACAGGTCCGGGGCCTTTTCCAGCTGCGCAAAAAGCTCCTCCGGCTTCTTCTCAAAGGTGAGCCGCTTGACAATCCACCCCCCCGGATCAAAAAGCACAAAAGCAATCGGTTTATTCTGGGGATTGGGGATCTCTATCACCTGTCGAGCCTCCTGGATCCAAGGCCGTACGCTGTCCCGCCCGCCATCCGTATAATGCACCACAATCGGAATAGGCATCTTGAAAAGGCCGATAGCCGTGTCCTGGATTTGCTCCACGATGACTTGGGTGAAGCTTTTCCCCGATTTCTGGATGGGGGTGTAGGAGACTTTGTAGTGGGGTTCGCCGCCGCGATAGAGCCACTCTTGGAAGAACCAGTCGGGGCTGAGGCCCGCCGCATCCTGGAAGGCCTGATACAGGTCGTTGGTCTCCACCACATCGTAAGGGTGCTTTTGGAGATAGTGGCGGATGATTTGGCGGTAGGTTTCGTTGCCGAAGGTGTGGCGCATCATATCCAGGATGGCAGAACCTTTCTGATAGATGCGGGCGTAGCCGGCGTTGGGATGGACGACGGGGAGGTTGTCTTTTTCGCTGGCGGAGAGGGCGAGGTTGTGTTCGGTACGGCGCCCCCAGTCATAGGCATCCTTTCCGTAGATATGCCCGATGAAGCGCCGGGCATAGTGTGTGGCAAAGCTTTCCTGGAGCCAAATATGCGCTGTACTTCGAGCCGTTACATAATCGCCAAACCACTGGTGCGTAAGCTCATGCGCATTGACTTCTACATAGTTTCGGTCCAGAAATGCGCGATCATCCACGATAAAAAAGTCTCCAAAGATGGTCGCTGTTGTATTTTCCATGGCGCCGTAGATATAGTCGGCAACGGGGACTTGGCTGTATTGCAGCCAGGGGAAAGGTAGGCCGATTTCGTCTTCTAAGAACTCCATCATTTCTACGGAGTAGCGGTAGGTAGGTTCTAAGCAGCAGGCGCGTTTGTCGGGGTAGTAGTAGAGATTGAGAGGCGTACCTCGGCTGGTCGTGCGGCGCTCAATGCCGTATTCGCCGATGGCGACCATGAGAAGGTAGAGGCTGTGGGGTTTGGGCATCTTGTAGTGCCAGGTGAGGGAACCGTCGGGGTTGCGGAGGGTATCTACGAGGAGGCCGTTGGAGAGGACCTGATAGCGGCTGTCAAAGGTGATATAGGTTTCGGTGATAAGTTTGTCGTTAGGGTCGTCGTAAGCGGGAATCCAGTGGCGGTGGTCAATGCCTTGACCTTGGGTCCAGATTTGCCGGCGGGCCCGACCTGTCCGGTCTTTCCAGCCGATGAAGTAGATTCCTTTGCGGGGCTGGGCCGTGTAGCGAATGGTTACCGAGTCCAGTGCCCCCACTGGGAATTGGGCCGGGGAAACGTAGGACCAGCTTCTGGCCGTCATACTGGTAGGTGAGGGGTTTCTCGTGGTAGGTAATGGCTTCTATTTGGAGGTTTATGGCATCTAAGACGAGGCTGTCTACGCCGGGGCGCACGCCCCGGAAGCGATGGGTGACCAGCCCATAGACGAGCCCCTTAGGGGCATCTAAACGTACCCGCAAAGTCAAGTGCTCCATATCCACTTCACGCTGGCGAGGGGTGAAAGTCTGGGCTGCGAGAAGCCCAATGATGAGGGGCAGATAGCGCATGCCACAAAGGTAGAACACACGCTATCAAAGTACCTTTGCGCACCATGATTGGTTCTCTCTACGGGAAAGCCGTACAGCTCTGGCGGCGGTGGGCCTTATGGTATGCCCACCGAAGGGGTGACCCTAAGCCCCCTATCCCTCCTAACGCGGTTCGTAAAATCCTCATCGTATGCACGGGACTGATCGGGGATACGATTATGGGGATTCCCACGATGCGGGCTTTTCGTCGGCTGTATCCGGAGGCGCGCATGGTGGGCCTGGTCATGCCCCATAATAAACAGCTTTTAGAGCCGCTGGGCCTATTTGAGGAGTTTATAGTTTGTCCGGTGCTTCCTTACACAATATGGCCGTGGCGGTGGCCGAAGTTATGGTCGGTCCTCGCAACCATAAAGGCTCTAATAACCGCCCCATCCCAATAGAAAGCCTGTATCTTTGTCGTATGGCCTTCTGGCTGGAAGCCGCGCAGCGGCTCGCGCCCCAATATGCCGCCCTCTATGCGCGCAGCATTAGGGAGCCGGACACCTTCTGGAAAGAAATCGCCGAAATCCTCACCTGGGCCCGCTTCCCGACGAAAATCAGCCACTTCGCCATCCACCATCCTACCAGTCCCACTGACAAGCCCCATGTAGACATCCGCTGGTACGAGGACGGCCTGCTGAACGCCGCCTACAATACCGTGGGACGCCATGCGCGCAGCCATCCCGACCGCGTCGCCTTCTACTGGGAGCCCGACCATCCCGATACCCCGGGCCGGCGGATCACCTATGCCGAGCTGGAGAAGGAAGTCCACCACGTAGCAGGTATTCTGCGGCACTTAGGCATCCAGAAGGGAGACCGGGTGGCAATTTACCTGCCCATGATCCCCGAAACAATCGCGGCCATGCTGGCTTGTACGCAGATAGGGGCTATTCACACGGTGGTATTTGCTGGGTTTTCTACGGAGGCGCTGCGATCTCGGCTCTTAGATTCCCAGGCTAAGCTCCTCATCACGACCGAAGAGAGTCCCCGAGGTGGTAAAGTCACCCCCCTCTACCAGCAGGCTATGGCATCCGCCGAAGGCACCGCCGTGGAACATATCTTGGCCATAGACACGCCTGAAAAACCCTTCGCCCCCCCGGCGACTCACCATCACAGCTATCAAGCCCTAAAAGCCACCATCCCGCCCTACACCGATTACTCCCCCATGCAAGCCGAAGACCCTCTTTTCATCCTCTACACCTCCGGCTCCACCGGCAAACCCAAAGGCCTCCTTCACACCACCGGCGGCTACTTAGTCTATACCGCCTATACCTTCCGGCTGGTTTTTGACTACAAACCCGAGGATGTCTACTTCTGTGCAGCGGATGTGGGGTGGATTACCGGGCATAGCTACCTGGTCTATGGGCCGCTCTGTAATGGCGCGACCCAAGTGCTCTTTCAGGGGACGCCGACCTATCCGACGCCCGGGCGCCTATGGCAAATCGTGGACAAATACGGCGTCTCGATTCTTTACACCTCGCCCACAGCGATTCGGGCGCTCATGCGCGAGGGCGACCGGTGGGTTCATCAGAGCCGGCGGGATCGGCTGCGCCTCTTGGGGAGCGTAGGCGAGCCTATCAACCCCGAAGCCTGGCGATGGTACCATGATGTTGTAGGCAAAGGCCAATGCCCCATTGTAGACACCTGGTGGCAGACGGAGACGGGCGGGATAAGCATCAGCCCCTTGCCGGCCCTGCATAACGTTCAGAAGCCAGGTAGCGCCACGTATCCCCTGCCGGGCATTCAGCCGGTTTTGCTGACGCCGGAGGGGCAGGAGCTCTCCTCCCCAGGCGAAGGCATCTTAGCCCTCAAAGGCAGCTGGCCCGGTCAGGGCCGCACCCTCTGGGGGGACCCGCAGCGCTTCTATGAGGTGTACTTTGCCCCGTACCCCGGCTATTACTACACCGGCGATGGTGCCAGAATAGACGAGGACGGCTGCTTCTGGATTTACGGGCGGATAGACGATGTCCTGAAAGTCGCCGGCCATCGCCTCGGCACAGCGGATATAGAGAGCGCCTTGGTTGCCCACCCGGCCGTAGCCGAAGCCGCCGTCGTGGGCTTCCCCCACCCCATTAAGGGCGAGGGCATCTACGCTTTCGTCGTCCTGCAAAAAGACACGCCGCCACCCACCGAGGCCGAGCTAATAGAAACAGTTCGCCAGCAGGTAGGCCCGATTGCAAAGCCCGATGTGATTCATATTGCGCCCGACCTACCTAAAACGCGCTCCGGCAAAATTATGCGCCGGATTTTGAGAAAGATTGCCACGGGTGAGCGGGATTTTGGCGATACGTCCACGTTAGCGGATCCGGCGGTGGTGGAGGTTTTGTGGGAAGGGCGGCGGCCTTTGCCAGGATAACGCTCAGGGCTTTTTTCTGGGGCTTATGTATGGCCCCCTATACACCCCAACTGCGCCGACCTGTATAATATTAGCCGGCTAAATGCTGCCAGATAGGTACGGGACTTAGTAGCATGCGTTTGCCATGGGGCTTAGATTTGCATCAGGGGAGCACTTCCCAGCTGCCATCGTCTAACCGCACCACGAGGGGCATAGGCAGTCCAGCAAGGTCTATTAGACCAGGATTGTAAGGATAGCTTACGAGCTGCTGACCGAGAAGATTTTCTACAGCACTGATGTGGTTCTCTATCAAGCAAGAGGCGGTCTGCTACCCGGCAAGTAGGGATGGTACGCCCCTCGGAGGCGATCTCCAGCACATCTATCCCATGGAGCGGCCAGCCGTAATCGCAGGCCCTTTTTCAATGGCGGATAGATGGTAGAAAACCGCAGGCTGGGAAGGAGCCAAGCCCACAAGCCCGACTCCTCCCCAGCCCAAACTATGCAGATCTCAGAGCGGTGCGCCCAAGAGCACCAGCCCTATCCTCCCCCTCACGGGCAAAATGCCCACCAGTCGCGGGAGAAGGTGGGACAGTCCAGTCCAGCCCCACCCGCCGTATAGGACTCCATTTAGCTCTACAAGGTGAAGGTTATTCCTATTCCCTCCCGGAAATACGGGCATAGGAGACCATGCGTTAGAGGCGATGTTATAGGAGTAGTACTGATTTGTACAAGTAATGTGCATCCTGGGTTCTCTCCTATCACATAGACTTTTCCATTGTAAGCCACGGCCCAGGCGTCAGCGTGGGCATTAGGATGATTGGGCAATGCTGTCCAAGTGTTTGTCGCAATATCATAGGCATAGAAGTCCTGGCGGCACTGTGATCCAGTCAATCCCCCTCCTATGTAGAGCTTACCTTGGTAGTATGCCATAGAAGGTGTAAACCTCCCTGCGCCACCAGGTACCGTCGTACTGAGGGTTGTCCAGGAGTTCGTGGAGGGGTCATACCGGTAGAGGGTATTAGTATAGTTCCCGCCCGTGGTCACTCCGCAGGCTACATAGCCATAGGTGCCATCACTGGCTCCAACGGCTCCGGTTAAGGGTACAGGCAGGTCAGCTCTGGCTGACCAGCTGTTGTTCGCTGGATCATATCGGTAAAAGCTATTAAGGGGCTCTCCGCATGGGTAGCTTCCGCCACCTACATATATGTAAGGGCCGATGGCGAAAATAAAAGCCAGGCCACCGAAAGTCACAGGTGGGGAAGCCAGTCTGGTCCAGGTGCCAGAGCAAGGGTCCCATCGCCACCAGTCGTTAAGACACCAATTATTATTACCAAACCCCACATATATGAAGCCGTTATGAGCAATAGTTACCTGGTTCTCTCGCCCTTGCATGTTGGCTGGCTGTGCAGGGAGGAAGACCCAGGTATTGGGGGTGTTGCATGGATTGGGAGGAGGACCGACGACAGAGACGCGATTAGAGATGAGGCGGGAGACCGTACCGCCGCAGCCGGTGCTACTAAGGGTGGCCCGCACCTCGTAGCAGCGGGCTTGACCACAGGGCATACTCACCGATATGGGCCCCGAGGTACTCCCAGCTGGGAAGGTCGCCGTAGCGACCACGGTGCTGGAGCCGCAGTCCTGATAGACTCGGACCTCATAGCTCGTAGCCCCTG
>AFSR01005521.1_pt1 | contig 11230 bp, 12 predicted proteins | sample 296848 | NCBI WGS metagenome assembly AFSR01 (sample SAMN02954305, study PRJNA68063) | hot springs metagenome | biome: terrestrial; feature: Mushroom and Octopus hot springs; material: microbial mat core samples; isolation source: Yellowstone National Park Mushroom and Octopus hot springs ...
GGCTTGCCGCGAACTGCTGGAGTTGCCCGTCGCGCACATAGATTAGGTTGCCTCGTATGCCGTCGGGAGGCAGCTGCGAAGTGCGCACTTGGTTGGGCCAGAGGGGGTAGACGCGCAGTTTCTGCCCGTTCAGGTGCAGGTGCGCCTTCTCGTCGATGGGCACGGTGATGGGGAACGCTTCGCGGCGCACATTTTGCAGTCCGAGGGCGCGGAACTGCTGCTCGATATAGTCGGCGGCGCGGTCGGCGCCAGGGTAGCCTGCCACGCGCGAGCCTTGCGCCGCCATCCAGCGCACCGTCTCCGCCAGTCGCGCCTCCGAGATCGCGCCCACCAGTTGGCGGTAGCGCGCCTGCACCTTCTCGACATCCACCTTCTGCTGCCCGAACGCGAGGGCGCACACGCCCAGCAGCACACCAATCCAAACCCAGCCGCGCATCATCGTAGGGACAGATTCGACGCGGCGTGGGGGGTTCCTGCTGAGGAGCTGATAGGAAGCGGCTTCGCGACGGCGAACCCATCGGTCGGCGATGGCGCACGATGCGGATGTGATTGTGGTCGGCGCGGGTGTGGCAGGGTTGGTCGCGGCGCGGCGGCTGCAGGCACACGGACTGGCGACGCTGGTGCTGGAGGCGCGCGAGCGCGTCGGCGGACGCCTGCTGCGACACACGCTGAGCGAATCGGTCGTGATTGACTTGGGCGGGCAGTGGCTGGGACCCACGCAAGAGCGCGCCTACGCGCTGGCACGGGAACTTGGGCTGACGCTGTTTCCCACCCACACGGAGGGCGAGAACCTCGCGCTACTGGGCGGGCGCGTGCAACGATACGCGGGAACCGTGCCGAAACTCGGCATAGGCGCGCTGTTCGATTTCGGCAGCGCGGTCGCCAAGCTCGATCGGATGGCGAAACAAGTGCCTTTGGACGCCCCGTGGAACGCGCCGCACGCCGAGGCATGGGACTCTGAGACGCTCGGCAGTTGGGCGCAGCACCATATGCGCACGCACTTGGGGCGCTGGGGCATTCGGCTGTTTTCGGAGGCGGTGTTCGCCGCCGAGCCGAGCGAGTTCTCGCTGCTGCACGCGCTGTTTTACATCCACTCAGGCGGGGGCTTCGAATCGCTCACCAACACGCGCGGCGGGGCACAGCAGGATCGGTTTGTAGAAGGCGCACAGAGCCTCGCGCTGCGGTTGGCGGCGCAGTTAGGAGAACAGGTGATGCTGGGTCAGCCTGTGGTGCGCATCCAGCACGCGGCGCAGGGGGTGTGCGTGGCGACTCGCTCGGGGGCGACCTACACGGCGCGCGCGGTGATTGTCGCCATCCCGCCGACGCTGGCAGGGCGCATCGAGTACGACCCTCCCCTGCCCGCCGTGCGCGACCAACTAACGCAGCGGCTGCCCAACGGCGCGGTCATCAAGTGCTTCGCAGTGTACGACCGCCCCTTCTGGCGCGAGCAGGGGCTAAGCGGCTTCGCCGTTGCCGAGTGCGACCCCGTGCATCTGGTGTTCGACAACTCGCCGCCCGACGCCTCGTGCGGAATCCTGCTGGGGTTTATCGAGGGCGCGCAAGCGCGGCAGATGAGCGCAGTAGACCCCGAAACGCGCCGCGCCAGCGTGCTGGAGTGCTTCGCGCGGCTGTTCGGCGAGCAGGCGCGCCAGCCCGAAGCGTACCTTGACCACGACTGGAGCGCGGAGGTCTGGTCGCGCGGGTGCTACGGGGCGCACTTCCCGCCTGGCGTGTGGACGCAGTTCGGGCGCGCGCTGCGGGAACCTATCGGGCGCATCTTCTGGGCGGGCACAGAGACCGCCACCCGCTGGATGGGGTATATTGACGGCGCAATCGAATCGGGCGAACGCGCCGCGCAGGAGGTACTCACGACGCTATGAGACTGCTCTATCTGGACTGTATCGGCGGAATCGCGGGCGATATGACGCTTGCCGCGCTGATTGAGGCGGGCGTACCCGAAGCGGAACTGCTGGACGCGCTGCGCACGCTGCCCATCAGCGGCTGGCAGTGGCGCAGCGAGCGCGTGGAGATTGAAGCCATCTTCGCGCGGCGCGTTTACATTACGCACGACGAAGACCAGCCCCACCGCCACCTCAGCGATGTGCTGGAGATTATCGAGCGGGGCGACTTCTCGGCGCGGGTGAAACAGCAGGCGAGCGCGGTGTTTACGCGCCTTGCGGAGGCGGAAGCGGCGGTGCATGGCACGACGCCCGACCGCGTGCACTTCCACGAGGTGGGCGCGGTGGACGCGATTCTGGATGTGGTCGGCGCGTGCTGGGGGCTGGAGCGGTTGGGGGTGGAGCGCGTGGTCTGCTCGCCGTTGCCGATGGGGCGCGGGTTCGTGCAGGCGGCGCACGGCTCGCTGCCGTTGCCCGCGCCTGCGGTGGTGGAACTGCTGCGCGGCGTGCCCACCTACGGTATCCCTATTCAGGGCGAGACCGTCACCCCCACAGGCGCGGCGCTGGCGGTTGCCCTGAGCCAGCGGTTCGGCGTGCAGCCGCCGATGCGCTGGGAGCGCGTCGGCTACGGCGCAGGGCACGCCGACCGCCCGCTGCCGAACCTGCTGCGCGCTTTTGTGGGCGAGTCGGCGGACGCGCTGCAGACGCCCGCAGGCGACTGGGAGAGCATCGTGCAGATCGAGACCCACTTGGACGACGCCACCCCGCAGCAGTTGGGCTTTGTGATGGAGCGCGCGCTGGCGATGGGCGCGCTCGATGTGTTTTTCACGCCCATCCAGATGAAAAAGAACCGCCCTGGCGTGCTGATTACGCTGCTGGCATCGCCAGAGCAGGCGGACGCGCTGATGCGCCTGCTGCTGGAAGAGACGCCGACGCTGGGCGTGCGCTACAGCCTGATGAACCGCCGCTGCCTGCAACGCGAGGTGCAGACCGTGCAGACGGAGTATGGCGCGGTGCGGGTCAAGCGGGCGCGGGACGGCGCGCGCACCCTGCACCTCGCGCCCGAATATGATGACTGTGCCGAGCTGGCGCGACAAACGAACGCGCCGCTGCACGCGATTATGCACGCGGCGCTTCAGAAGGCGCGCGAATCGGGCGATTAGAGCCGCTGCAGGAGCTGCAGCACCGTCTGCGGCGCGGCGTTCGCCTGCGCCAGCACCGACATGCCCGACTGCATCAGAATCTGCTGCTTGGTGAAGGTGGAGATTTCCACCGCGAAGTCGGCGTCGCGGATGGTTGACTCGCTTGCCATGACATTCTCTCTGGCGACATTGAGCGAGCGTATGTTGCTTTCCAGAATGTAGCGTTGGAACGCGCCCATATCACCGCGCATCTTGGAGATTTCGCCGATAGCAGCGTCGATGATGCGCAAGGCATTATCTGTGGAATTGGGCTGTGTCACGTCTATAGTAGCAAGGCTCTGCCCAGGAATGACCGTTGTGCCCAACTTGGAAGCGTTGACATCGATTAGCGAGAAGCGCACGAACTGCCCTGCGTTCGCGCCCACTTGGAACTGCAGCAGTCCCGCCGTCACGATGGCAACTTGGGCGGCGGCAAGTGTGTCATCGTTGCCTTGTTCCGTGAGCATAATGATGTTCCCGAAGTTGTCGCGCAAGCGCAGTCCCGAATCGCCTGTAGCAAGCCCGCCTGTGAAGGTGACCGTTTGGACGCCGTTCACCGTGTTTGCGATTACAGTGGCGACGGCGTTTGTACCTGTGACATTCACACTTGTCGTGCCATCCAAAATAATACCCAATTGGTCTTGGACATTCACGCGGAACTGGGAGCCGTACTCACGGTGTCGGAGTTCAATGCGCCGCGTGGCGTCGTTGTATTGGGCGATGACGCCCGTGATATGGCTCACGGCGTTGATTTTGTCGATGAAGCTGGCGAGGGTCTCAGTGGCTTCTGCCGTGATGGTGTAGCCGTTGATGACGACACTGCCTGCAGGTGTTCCCATCAGACTTGCTAAGGTGGTGTCCGCGGGGAATTCGCGCAAGTCGGTCGGCTGCAACGGCAGCGCGTGTGGCGGCAGTCGTCACTTGCAGGGTGACTGCGCCGCTGGCAGTGGGGAAGTTGTTGAACAGCCCGCCGATGAAGATGCCCGAGATGCGCGTGGGGTTCGTGACCGCCGCGCTGATGCCTGAAGTGCCGTCGAGCAGCCGTTTCGTACCGAAAGAGGTCTGCTCGGCGATGCGGTTGATGCTATCGATCAGGGCGCGGATTTGAGTCTGGTCGGCTTGGAGCGAGGCGTAGTCGTTGACGCCCGTGTTGGCAGCGTGCAGCGTGAGTTGGCGCATGGTGCGCAGGGCGTTATGCACCTCGTCCAGCGCGGCTTCGGCGGTTTTAATCATGTTGACCGCGTCTTGGGCGTTGTTGACCGCCTGCTGCAGCCCTGTGATTTGGGCGCGCAGGTTCTCGGAGATGATCAGCCCTGCGGGGTCGTCAGCGGCGCGGTTGACGCGCAGCCCCGACGCCAGACGCTCAATCGTGCGCCCCATCATGTCCGAAGTCAGGCTCACATTCCGCAGCGCATTCTGCGACTGGATGTTCGTATTAATCCGCAGACTCATTCCATCGACCCCCTTGCGGGTTATTCATCCGCAAATTTGCTGTGGGCTATTATCGGCAGGGCGTCGTGGGTTCTTTAGGGGGTATACTACGGCAGGAGGTGTATGCGATGGCAGCCGATATTGAGGTGCGCCGTATGGTACTGCGCGAGATTAGCAAGCGCCATTTGGATACCTCGCGGTTGGATGTGCAGGTGTTTCACGGCGTGGTGTACCTGCGGGGCACGGTGAGTGGCGTGCGCGGGCATAATGTGGATCCACAAGCCGAGATGGAGATTATCCGCCGCATTTTGCGCCAGCGTCCAGGCGTGCGCGATGTGGTGATTGACCTGATCTATCGCTAAGCGTGTGGCAGCGGGCTTGGGCGTGGCTCTATCCGTCGCGCTGTGTGGCGTGCGGGCGGTTCGATGCGCAGCCAGTATGCGCTCAGTGTGCTGCGCGGTTCGAGCCAATCCGCCCGCCTGCGTGTGTGCGCTGCGGCGCGCCGCGTCGAACGCTGGGCGACTGTCGGCGGTGTTTGGGGCTTGTGTTCGCGTTCGATGCCGCCGTGTGCGGGGCGGTGTACGATGCCGCCGTGCGCCGTGCGATTGTGCATCTGAAGTTTCGGCGGTGGCAGCGCGCGGCGCAGCCGTTGGCGGCGTTGCTGTGGGAGGCGTTGCGCCTGCCTGAACGCGCGGCGTGGCGTGGGGTGGACGCGATTGTGCCTGTGCCGATTCACCCTGTGCGGCGGGCGATGCGCGGGTTCAATCAGGCGGAGCGAATTGCCGCGCACCTTAGCCAGCTCTCAGGCGTCCCCGTGCAAGCGGGCTGGCTCCGTCGGCGGTTCTACCGCCGTCCGCAGGTGGGGCTGGGTCAAGCCGAGCGACTGAAGAATGTGCGCGATGCGTTCGAGGTTGTATGCCCCGATTCGGTGCGCGGGCGCGCCGTGTGGCTGCTGGACGATGTGTTCACGACGGGCAGCACGCTCGACGCCTGCGCCCGTGCGCTCAAGGAGGCAGGGGCGTCGCTGGTGGTCGCGCTCGCCGTCGCTCGCGACCTGCGCGAGGACGACGCCGCCCTGTAGGTAAATCTCGTCGGACGCTTCGAAGACGCGCTCGCCGATTCGCAACTGCACTGTGACGGTGTGGAAGCCTTCGCGGTGGGGCAGTGCGCACTCCAGCCATTCGGCAGGCGATTGCCACGCGCTCCAGTCGCCGTCGTTGATGCGGTAGCGCATGGCGTGCGCCTCGCGCGCCCCATGCACATAGACCGACACTTGAGGCGAGTCGGTTGCGAAAGCGTCCAAGTTGATGATGACGGGGTACGCCGTGCGCCGTGCGCCCAGCAGTTGCGCCCATACCGTTCGGTAGCGCGTCGCGCCTGCGGCGAAGCCGACGCCCAGTTCGCGGTAGTCGGGGGTCAGTAGGTTCGCGCGGTGGTCGGGGCTGTTCAGCCAGGCGTGCAGGGCGCGCTCCCAAGTAGGTTGCCCTGCCGCGAGGTTCTCGCCGAGGCGGTGGTAGAAGTAGCCTGCTGCGCTGGCGCGGTAGTCGGCGCGGCGTCCGTGCGCGTCGGTGTGGGCAATCGCGCCCGTTTGCGCCAGCGTCTCGGCATATGCCTGCGCCGCATCGCACAGCTGCGCGTTCAGCTTGAGGGGGGGGAGGTTGTGCTGCAGCCGTAGCTGGTTGACCTGCACGGTGTAGTCGTGCGCTGTAGCAAGCCACTCGCGCGTCTCGGCGTGCGCCGCGCCCCACACTGCAAGCAAGCCTATCGTCCCTAACAGGCGTTTTGCTTCCATGCCGTCCACCGACGGGGATTATCGGCGGGCAGCGGCGCGTCTTTAGCCCGCAAAGATGAGGGTTAGCGACGATGAGCTTGCTCACAGGCGATCCAGTCCGCACCACTCGCGCAGCACGGCGTCTGCGCCGCGCGTTTGTATCATCTGGCGCAGCTGCACCGATTCGGGGTCGCTGGGGTCGTAGTACGCCAGCGCGGCTAATATCGCCTTGCGGAAGGGCGTTGGGTCTTCGCCGTACTCTACCAGCAGCCGATACGCGCCCACGAGTCGGTCGTCGGGGCGCAGTTTGCGCAGCGGTTCGCGAGCGACGCGGGCAATCGGGTCGTCTAAGTGCGGGTCTTGAATCCGCGCGAGGATGTCCTGCACGGTCGCGTAATGCTCCGCAGGGTCGAACGGGTGCTTTTTGAGGAACGCCTGCGTAAGCGATTTCGCGCCCTGCACAAAGAGGGCGTAGATTTCGGGGTCTTGGAGGGCTTGCTGAATCGTGCGGTAGCCGTGCTGTGCGCCGAGATAGGCGATCAGCGCGTGCAAGCCGTTGTGCAGGTAGAGCTTGCGCTGCATGTAGAGTTCGAAGGGGCGCACGGGCTGGAGCCCCACAATCGGCGGCGGCTCGCCGATGAGCGCGTCGGCGTCTACAGGGAGCGTGCTGTAGCGATCGACGCGCACGCCTGGCGGGTCGCCAGGCAGCTCCGCGACGGCTTGACGCCCGATAATGCAGCGCACCAAGCCGAGCGTCTCCAGCAGGGGCTGTTCGTCGGGCGCAAGGGTCTGTAGCAGTGCGTCGCGCAGGCGCGTGTGCGCCTCGAGCGCGTTCTCGCCCAGCAGCAGGTTGAGCGGCTTGGGGTTCTCGGCGGCGCGGCGGCGCAGTCCTGCGGCAATCAGCGGGGCTAACTGGGGCAGCGCGTTGACGCCGACGGCGGTCGAGGCGACTTCGGCGCGGGCAAAGGCTGCGGCGATCGCTTCGGAGTCTTGGGCGTCTATGGCGGCGACGGGGGCGATTGTCTCGCGTGCACCGTCAGTCCATTCCAGCCAGCAGGCGCGATGGCGATTGAGGCTTGCGACGAGGTCGGCGCGCGCCTCCACGAAGACCGTCTCGAAGCCGGAGCGGGCGTAGAGTTGGGCGAAAAACCCGCGCCCAATCTTGCCCGCTCCGAACTGCAGCGCCAGCAACGCAACACCCCTTAGTTATCGCCGACTGCGCCGAAGTTGAACAGCACGATCAGCAGGTCGGCGTCGTCTACGACGCCGTCGCCGTTCAGGTCGGTTGCGGCGTCGTTCGAGCCGAAATTGAACAGCACGATCAGCAGGTCGGCGTCGTCGATGACATTATCGCCGTTGAGGTCGCCGTTGATGAGGTTGAACACCAGCCCCGATACATCGCTATTGAGCGAGACGCCGCGGATGATGCGCGTGAGGCTGGTCGGCGCACGCACGGCGATGTCTACCGTACCGCTCATAATCGAGGTGTAGGTAGTGAAGTTGCCCGAAGCATTCGTGCGGAAAGTGCGTGCATACTGCAGGTTCTGCGTGCCCGCCTGATAAATCTTCATATCGAAGGGCACGAGGCTCAGGTCGGCGCGGTCGAGGTTGATACGCCCCGATATGAAGCGGCGCACGGGGGCGTAGTCGGTAATCAGCACATCGTACCAGCCGCCTGCGCGTCCGCCTGAATAGCTGAATCCCTCTACTCGAATGTAGTAGATGCCCGCAGGCAGGTTGCTCAGCGTTACGCGCGAGGTGTAGGGATTGAACGGGTCGTGCGGGTCGTCGTCGTTCGTCGCTAAGTGGGTTGAACGCCGAGTCGTAAATCGTGACGATGGTGTCCGTCGCGCCGATGGTGCGCACGGTCAGGTTGCCTGCGCCGATCTCGATGCGATAGAAATCGAGGTCGGTCTGGCGGTAGCGCAAAAAGCCGTTGGGAATGAGCGTGAAGTCGTCCGCCAAGTTGCCGATGTTGGTCGCCGTGCCGAAGGTGTCGTTCGTGCCGCTGACTTCGTAGGGGTCAAAGTCGCGCGCCGTGCTGCCGTCGAAGATGCGCAGCGTGTAGCGGAACCGCGCCAGTGTGCCTGCGGTAGCAATCGAGCGCACCCGCACATAGTAGACGCCCGCGTTCAGCGAGATGGTGATGCCCGAATCGGCGTTCGTGAAGGAGGTGTCGCGGTTGCCGCGATTGTTGTTGCCGATTTCGTCGTCGTCGTTCTCGGCGATTAGAGTCCCGCTGGCGTTGTAGAGGGTCAGCACGGAGTCGAGCGTGCAGTCTACGCGGAACGAGTAGGTTCCGTTCTGCGCCAGCTCGACGCGGAAGTAGTCGTTGTCGCCGTCGGGGTTAATCAGCCCGCGCACGACCTTCATGCGCCGTGTGTTCGTTGAGTCTACCCCGACCACCCCCAGATTGTTCGCAAGGGTTATCGTGTCGTTGCTTTCCGTCTCGTTGAAAAAGTCGATGACCAGCGGCTGCGCTGTGCCCAGCGCAAGCGTCGCGATCAAACATCCGAACAGGCTTGCTATCTTCCTCATCATCATAGGCTCCTTTCCCGCGCCTCTATTATAGCACACTTTCGCCTTAAAGGTAGCCCCGCTCGCGCAAACTGGTATAGTTGCCGTCGCCGAGAATGAGGTGATCGAGCAGTGGGACGCCGAGCAGTTCGCCCGCGTCTTTGAGTCGCTTGGTGATGGCGATGTCTTCGGGGCTGGGCGTTGGGTCGCCGCTGGGATGGTTGTGGACGGCGATCCAGCTGGCGGCGCCCTCGCGCACCACAATTCGATACACCTCGCGGGGATGCACCAAACTGCTGTCCAGCGTGCCGATAGAGATGGTCTCGGTGCGCAGCACGCGGTTTTTGGTGTCCAGCAGCACGGCGAGGAAATGCTCGCGCTTCTCGGCGATAAACTGCATGTGCATCAGTTGGTAGACATCTTCGGGGGAGCGGATTTGGGGGCGTTCGTGGAACTGGCTGAGTGCGACGCGCCTGCCAAGTTCCATCGCGGCAGCGATTTGGGTAGCTTTTGCCAGCCCCATGCCCTTGATATGCGCCAGCTCTTGCACGCTGGCGTGCATCACGCCCCGCACGCCGCCGAACCGTTCCAGCAGGTGCTGCGCCAGTTGCAGCGCGGACATTTGGGTCGTGCCCGTGCGCAGCAGGATTGCCAGCAGTTCGTACTCGCGCAGGCTGGCGGCGCCCCAGTGCGCGAGTTTCTCGCGCGGTCGCTCTTCGGGGGGCAGCTCGCGGATTGTGGTGTAGCGTTCCATCATAGCCACCGTTTGAGGCGCGTGTGCGCGAAATCGAGCAGCGAGTGCATCGCGCCGCCCGCCACCAGCCCAATCACGAGGGCAATCACCTCGCGCTGGTAGGTGAACACCCAGTCGGTGGCGTGCAGCAGCCAGCTCTGGGGGTCGACTTGCATCGCCAGCCCGATGCGCGCGGCGAGCCAGTTGAACGCCAACGTCGCCAGTGTGAGCACACCCAGCAGGTACGCCACGCGCAGGATTGGTCCTACGCCCAGCCCATGCGAGACCCAGCTGCGGTGGGGCACGAGCTTCTGGTAGGGATACCAGATCACGCGCAAGGGTCCCCAACGGCGGTACGCGCTGGAGTTAACATCCAGGTCGCTGGAGAGCCAGATGCCCGAGAAGGCGTAGCTGGCGATAGCCAGCCATGCCAATGGGCGCGTTTCGGGCGGCAGGTACAGCCCCGTGAGCGGGATTGCCCCCAGCGCGGTGCCCAGCGTGACCCAGTCATGCACTTTGCCCGACGGCATGTTAGGCGCGTGCGGCCTCCTGCATCTTTTGGATGGCGCGCGATTCGAGTTGTCGCACGCGCTCCTTGCTCAGTCCCAGCCGCTTGCCGACCTCTTCGAGGGTCATCGGCGGCTCGCCGCCCAGTCCGTAGCGGAGACGAATAACCGCTTTCTCCCGCTCGTTGAGTGTCGCCATCAAGGTTTCCCAGTCGATGGCTTGCTCCCACTCGGCTTGGGTCTCGTCGGCGATGATGTCGCCCAGCACGGAGCCATCGCCGTCGCTGATGGGCATTTCGAGCGAGATGGGCTTGGCAATGGCGTGCATCAGTTCGCGCACCTGCTCAGGATGCAGTTTCGTGCGTTGGGCGACCTCGTGGACGGTCGGTTCACGCCCCAGCTCTTGTTGCAAAAGCGCGGACGCCTGACGCACTTGCTGGAGCGCCTTTGCCATGTGCTGGGGGATTCGTATCAGCGACGCCTGCTCTTGGAGCGCACGGGAGATGGTGTGGCGGATCCACCATGTGGCGTAGGTGCTGAAGCGACTGCCACGCCTGGGATCGAAATGCTTCGCCGCATGGAGCAGCCCAAGGTTGCCTTCCTGAATCAGGTCGATCATCGACAGCCCCCGCCCTGCATAATGTTTCGCCACCGAGATGACCAGCCTGAGATGCGCTTGAATGAGCCGTTCGCGGGCGTGTTCGTCGCCTTGCGCGGCGCGAGTCGCCAGCTCGCGCTCCTGCTCGGCAGAGAGCATCGGCGCGCGCGCCGCTTGGTGCGCCCACCATTGCACCGCGTCGTCGACCTCCTCGCGTTCCACCGCCTCGATAAACCGATTGGCGCGTTCGGTCGCTTGGCGCAGCTCACGCTCCGACGCCTCGACCTCGTCCAGCACGCGCACGCCCTGCGATTCGAGATACTCCAGCACCGCTTCAATCGCGTCGGGGTTCAAATCCGTCTCGGGCATCAACATAAGCAGGTCTTCTATGGTCACATAGCCACGCTGCTGCCCACTCGCAATCAAGGCTCGCAACTCATCGGATGTCAACCAATGCTCCATCGCACGACCTCCGTTCACTCTTTAGATTCGACGCGCATACGCCAGTATTCCTGCAACTTCTCGGCGTTTTGCGGCTCGGTTTCGGGGGAGGCATGTTGGACAAGTTCGGCGACGAGCGACGCTCGCCTGCGGC
>AFSR01006154.1_pt1 | contig 11223 bp, 10 predicted proteins | sample 296848 | NCBI WGS metagenome assembly AFSR01 (sample SAMN02954305, study PRJNA68063) | hot springs metagenome | biome: terrestrial; feature: Mushroom and Octopus hot springs; material: microbial mat core samples; isolation source: Yellowstone National Park Mushroom and Octopus hot springs ...
CGATACCTCACGCGAGACGAGGTTTTGCAGCGGGTAGTGGTACCGGCTGGGGCGGATACGACGGCGATCGTTCGGGCGTATGCTATGGCCTGGGTGCGCCAGCAGGCCCTTGCCGATACGGCTTATGCGCTCCTACCAGCCCTGCGCCCCCGGATTGAGGCCCAGGTACAGGATTACCGCAATAAGCTCCTGGTTTTGTACTTATCCCGCATGCTATTGGAGGAAGGTTCCTATGCGGAGATATCGGATTCTGTGATGCGGGCATTTTATCAGGCGCAGGCGCAGGCGTTTCGGGCGATGACGCCGCTCTACAAGTGGCGGTGGGTACAAGTGCCCGCTAACCGGGCTGCCCAGTGGGAAGTGCGTCAGAACCTCTCCCTATCCGATTCGGCCTGGCTGCGCTGGATCGAGGAAAAACGCTATCGGGGGGGCACGCAGTCCGATTGGACGCCCCGGCTGGATTCGCTTCAGGCGTACTTTCCAGTGCGTTTATCCGACCTGCCTCCCCAGGGTACAGCCCAGGTGCAGCGCGTAGAGGGCACGCAGACCTACTCTCTCATCTTTCAGCTCACCGGGAAGATTTTAGCTGGTCAGATTCTCCCGTACGACTTAGCCCGAGACCATATTCGGCGCATCCTCATCCAGCAAGCCAGCGAGGCTCGTCTGGACTCCTTCCAGGAAGCTGTCTATAAACACGCCCTTTCTCACCCAGAAGTTCGCATATTTTGAAACGCATGAGCTCCCATACGTCTATTTACAAGCGCCAAGCGCTTGTAGGCCTTTTTCTCATTTTGTCTCCCATTTGGGCGCAAAAGGCCCTGGAAGGGATTGCTGCTACGGTCGGAGATGAGATCGTTCTCGCTTCGCAGGTGGCGCAGCAATACGCCTACGCCAAGCAGAGTGGTTATCCGGATGATGGGGGGCTCTACTGCGAAGTCTTAGAGCAGTTTATCGTTCAAAAGCTTCTGGTAGCCCGGGCCAAGCTGGATAGCCTTAGAGTAACCGACGAGCAGGTGGAGCGGGAGTTAGAGCGGCGGCTGACTATCCTGGCCAGTCAGATGGGGTCGTTGGACGCCCTCCAGGAGATTTATGGAAAGCCTATTCCCCTTCTCAAGGCCGATTTGCGGGAGGAGGTGCGGGAGCAGCTGCTGGCGGAGGAGATGCGACAGAAAATCACCGAGAAGGTGCAAATAACGCCGAAGCAGGTTCGGGAGTTTTTTGCGCAGATTCCACCGGATAGTTTGCCGTTTTTGCCGGCTGAGGTGGAGATAAGTCAGATAGTTTTTTATGTAAAACCCTCAAGCCAGGAGAAGGAGCGAGCCCAGGCGCGGTTAGAGGCGATTCGGCAAGAGATTGTGTCGGGGCGGATGGAATTTGCGGCGGCGGCCCGGGCTTTTTCGCAAGATCTCGGTTCGGCGCGTCAGGGCGGCTACTTAGGGGAATTCACCCGCGGCAAAATGGTTCCTGAGTTTGAAAGGGTCGTCTTTTCCATACCGATCGGTGAGGTATCCCCTGTATTTGAGACGCCTTTCGGCTTTCATATTGTCTTGGTAGAAAAGCGTGTAGCTAACAAGGCCGAAGCTCGGCATATTCTTATTCAACCCTCCGTTACGCAGGCGGACGTTGAGCGGACGAAGGCTGAGCTGGAGACGCTTCGGAGCCAGATTTTGCGGGATAGTATTAGTTTTACGCGGGCGGCGATAGAGTTTTCGGAGGATAAGGAAACCCGGCAGAGTGGCGGGCGCCTGATGGACCGGGAGACAGGCCGGTATCGCATTCCCTTAGATGCGCTGGATGCGGAGCTGTATTTCATTGTGGACAAGCTTAAGCCCGGGCAGATTTCAGAGGTGGTGGAATGGGTTACACCAGGGGGGCATAAAGCCGTGCGCATCGTCTGGCTGATGAAGCGATATCCCCCTCATCGAGCCTCGCTCGAGCTGGACTATGACCGGTTTGCGGAAGCCGTCCTGCAAATAGAGCGCCAAAAAGCTGTCCAAAAGTGGCTGGAACGGGCTTGTCGCAACGTGCCCGTAGAAGTGCGAGACGAGCGCTGTCAGGAGGCCCTCAAAAGCTGGACCCTCCCTACGGAGTGAAGCCTTACCTTTGTGGCACATGCGACGGGGCATTCTTCTGGTTTTGAGTGGGGTTCTTTTCCTGGCGTGTGACCCTTACCGCAAGCTCGCTAAAAGCAAAAAACTCTCCGACCGCGACTCAGCAGCTTTTGGCTACTTCCACAAGCGGCAATATGAGTCGGCGGCTCAGCTCTTTGAGGAGCTGGTGGGGCTATATCGGGGCAGTCTGCGCGGGGCCGATGTGCTCTATCACCTGGCCCTGTGTAAATATCACCTCAAAGACTACTATGCCGCCGAACGTTACTTCGGCCAGCTGGTGGAAGAATACCCCCTTAGCAAGTACACCGAAGAGGCCCTCTATCAGCAGGCGCAAATGAACTATCGCCTCTCAAACGACTATGACTTTGACCAGCGAGAGACCAACCGCGCCATAGAGAAGTTTCAAATCTACCTCACCCTTTACCCAAATGGTAAGCACGCCGATGAAGCCGAAAAGAAAATCCGCGAGCTGGAATACAAGCTGGAGAAGAAGGCCTTTCATACGGCGGATGTGTTTTATCAGATCGGGCGGTACCGGGCAGCGGTCGTGCTCTTTACCGATTACCTTCAGCGGGGCGTAGATGAGCACTTGCGGGAAGAAGCGGCCTTCAAGCGGGCGATGGCCGCCCTCAAAATGGCCGAGCAAAGCATTGAGACTAAGCAGCTCCCCCGCTTTCGGGAAGCAGAGGATTTTGTTCGTATCTTTGTCCAAACCTACCCGCAAAGTTCCTACCTACCAATCCTAAAAGGCGCCTATGAGCACACGAAAAGAGTACTACGAGTCCCGGGCGAAAGCCTTGAAAGTTCCGTACGAGATTGAGCCGATCCCGATAGCCCTTCTTTTGAGCAAGCACCCCAGCAATAATATTTACCAGAACTGCGTGGATATTTCCCGGAGGGCCGAACGCACGGTTGCGGAGCTGAGTAAGGAGCTTCGGGAGCGGATAGAGCAGCTGGACATGCAGGAAGATGCTTTACGGCTGGGGGGCGTAGATCAGGGGATGGTGGAAGCTATTCGACAGGAGGTGGAGTCGTACCGGGCTCTGCCCAAGCCAGCCCTCCTGGCTGTATGGGAGGCCCTTTACGGGGAGTATCCCTCCAGCGAGGCGAAGGATGACGCGCCCGCAGCGATGTGAGACCGACAGAAAAGGGTGGGGCGCATTCTCTTAGGCGTTACGGGTAGTATTGCCGCTTACAAGGCCCCCCTCATCGTTCGTGCCCTCCAGAAAAATGGCCATGAGGTACAGGTTATCCTAACGAAAGGGGGGGCAAACTTCGTTTCTGCGCAGGCGCTGGAATCCCTCTCACGGCATCCGGTTTTGGGGGACCTATGGGAGTCCTTTTCGGGTGGAGAGACAGTATGGACGCAGCATATTGACTTGGCGCAGAAAGCAGACGTATTTCTAATCGCGCCGGCTACGGCGCACACGATTGCGAAGCTCGCCCAGGGTTTGTGTGATGATTTACTGTCGGCGGTGTTTTTAGCGACGCGACGGCCAGTCTTGATAGCGCCGGCAATGGAGACGAATATGTACCGGCATCCGGTGGTACAGGCGAATCTCCGGCGGCTTTTGCGGCTTTCGCATGTGCGGCTTATACCGCCGGGGAAAGGGTATTTAGCCAGTGGGGCCGTGGGAGAAGGGCGCCTCGCCGCTATAAGCCGGATCGTCCTGGAAGTGGAACGGGCCCTGACGCCACCCCTCCTTCGCGGAAAGCGGGTGCTCATCACCTTAGGCGCTACCCGGGAGTACTGGGACGCCGTGCGCTTCGTCTCTAATGCCTCCACCGGGCAAATGGGCATAGCCCTTGCCCGCGCCGCCTACCTTTTGGGGAGCGAGGAAGTGCACCTCCTCGTCGCTCATACAGACATCCCCGTCCCGAAAAAACCCTTTCGCATCACGCACACCCCCACCGCCGAGGCAATGGCTGCCGCCTTCATGCAAATCTACCAGGCGTACGACTGGCTCATTCTCGCAGCGGCTGTGAGCGATTACACGTTCGCTGAACCGCTCTCCACCAAGCATAAGAAAAGTAGCGAGCAACTTACCCTAACGCTGCGTCCCACGCCAGATATCCTGGCTTGGGCTGGGGCGCACAAGCACCCCCATCAAGTGCTTATTGGCTTTGCCCTGGAAAGCGACCCAGACCCCGCCCTCGCCAGAGAAAAGCTTCTCCGAAAAAACGCCGACTGGATCGCCCATAATGTCATTTCTGCGCATACTGGCATGGCTTCTCCCACGAATGCCCTTACGCTCCTGAGCCGCTTCGGCCATGCGCATTCACCTCCCGCTTGCCCCCAAGGAAACTATCGCACTGGAAATGCTTAAATTTATCGCCCATGCGCATGCGCCTCTGGTGTAGCTTGGCCCTTGTATGGGCGCAGGAACTTCTGCCCGTGGTCAATATCCAGGCCCCAGGTATCCAGGGCATTGACAGAACAGTCCTCCAGCAGATGCAGCAAGACATTCAGCAGTACCTCAGTAATAACCGTTTTTCCGACGATGTCTTTGCCCCCAATGAGCGTGTCAAGTGCTTTTTCAATATTGTGATTACGGCCCTTCCGAGTGCGACGCGCTTTGAGGGGACGATGCAGGTGCAGGCGATTCGCCCGGTCTACGGTAGCACCTATGAGACGCTCACGCTCAACTTCAACGACCCCGACTTCAGGGTAAACTACTCCCCCACACAGACGCTCCAGTTTTCAGAAAATGCTTATGTGGATAACCTCACTGCGCTGCTAAACTTTTACGCTTACTTGATTTTAGGCATGGACTATGACAGCTTTGGGCAGGAAGCGGGCATCCCCTACTTTCAGAAGGCGCAGCAGGTGCTGAACTTAGCCGCTGCCAATAGCAGTGAGCCGGGGTGGCAACCCGGCGGAAACTTCCTCCGCTCCCGCTACTGGCTCCTGGAAAACCTCCTCAATAGCAGCTATAAAGAGTTTCATGGCATCTTTTATCGTTATCACCGAGAAGGGTTGGACAAAATGCACCAGGACGTGCAGGCGGCCCGCGAAAAAATTCTCCTGACTTTGGCTAATCTCGCATCCTTTCAGCAGAATCAGCCGAATAGCATCCTGACGCGTGTCTTCATAGATGCCAAGAGTACAGAGCTGATGCAGATGTTTCAAAAGGCGCCTGTGGACCAGAAGCAGCGGTTTGTGCTCGTGATGAAGCAGGTGGACCCAACAAACTATAGTGTGTACGAGTCGCTTTTGCAGGAGAAGTAGTGAGACCGGCCCGGGTGTTTCTGGTGGGCTTTGCTGGGGCTGGGAAAAGCACCTATGGGCGCCGGTGGGCGCGTAAGCTCGGGGTGTCGTTTTGGGATACCGATGCGTGGATCACCGCCTGCACAGGACGATCGCCTGCCGCATGGATACAGCAGGAAGGTGAGATGGCGTTCCGAGCCGTAGAGAGGGAAGCTGTAGCCAAAATACTTCGGCAGGCCCCTCCTGCGATAGTGGCTTTGGGAGGGGGCACCTTGACGATCCCGGGGGTGCCGCAGCAGCTGCGAGCGGCGGGCTGGCTGGTGTGGATAGATCCCCCCTGGCCTTGGCTCCTGCATAGACTCCGAAAACAGCCTCGTCCGCTTCTGCAAGGCCGCCCGGAAACCGAATGGCATCAGCTCTGGCTATCGCGTCGACCCCTCTATCGTCTATCTGACCTACACTGGCCCCCCCACCACCTCCCTGAAAAAATCCTCCTCCTTTGGCTTCAAAGGAGCCTTGCGCGCTAAACTACTGCCGCTTTTGTGGAGTGTTTTTCTGCTGAGAGGTATTTTTCTTAGGCTTGGGCTCCAGCTCCAGGTCTAAATCGTCTTCCAGCCCCAGGTCATCGAGTCCTTCATCCAGCCCTGCTTCCGCTCCCCCTTCAGAAATGTCAAAGTTCTCTAACTCGCCCAGGTCGTCATCCAGCGACAGGTCCTCTTGGGGCAAAGCGGGTTCCTCCAAGAGCTGTGCCTCTATCTCCTGCTCCAAAAGGGAAACCTCTTCCTTTGGGTTGGCCTCGGCGAAGAAACCCCCATCGCCTTGGATAGCTGCCTCCATCGGTGTACAGCAGGGGGATAAAATCGGGTCTGAGGGAAGCTGGTCATTTACTTCGTACCCATAGGCCAATAGCGTCTGTATAAGCGTGTCCAACCGCACATAGTTGGAGTCCAGATGTAAAACCACCTCCTGCTGCGTAGAATCGTAGGAGACTTCTACGACAGCTTTCGGAAAGTGATAGCGCAAGAGGGAGTCCATTCGATTGAGCGGACAGGAGGCACATTCGCCATCGTATGCAAAGCGAATTCGGAGATTCTCCTCGGGGCCGCCCTTGCAGTGCCATAAAGAAACAGATAGAAGGACAATGGGTATGATGTTTTTTCGCTGCGCCCGCCGCAAAAAATATAGGCTCATGCCGATCCGCAGGATACCATACCCTATCAGAAAGTACGGGACGACTTCCTGCATCCAGGGTGTGGTGGCTGGCACGGGTAGATACCGCAGCGCTATCCCCAGAATAATAAACAACATGCCCGAAAAAAGCCCGATGTAGTTACCCCATTGTGGCATATTAGAAGGCTATGAGCTTTTCTATGGCGGCGCGTAGCCGACCCCAAGGGAGAAAGACGGCTTCCAGGGTCAGACTAAAAGGCACCGGCGTATCCAGCGAGGCGACCCGCACCACCGGGGCATCCAGCTCCTGAAATAGAAACTCCCCAATCCAAGCGGCTATCTCGGCCCCTACCCCCGCCGTATAGGTTCCTTCATACAAGACAAGCGCCCGATGGGTCTTGCGTACGCTTTGCGATAGCAGCTCCTTATCCCAGGGAAGGAGCGTGCGCAGGTCTATAATTTCCATGTCCACTTCGGGCATTTCCTGCTGAAGTTCCAGCGCCTGCACTACGCCCATGCCATAGGTGATGAGGGTGAGGTCTTTGCCGCTTTTGGCGATGCGGGCTATGCCGATAGGGAGGTTGTAATAGGCTTCTGGTACGGCGTCCTGAGTACGGCGATACAAGGCCTTGTGCTCAAAGTAGAGCACGGGATTCGGGTCCAGGAAGGCTGTGGTGAGCAGGCCCTTGGCATCATAGGCGGTGGCAGGGTAGACGATTTTCAGGCCAGGTACCTGCATAAAGATGCCCTCCAGGCTCTGCGAGTGAAAGGGCCCTGCGCCTACGCCGGCACCGGTGGGTAGCCGTACGACTACTTTCGCCGGTACGCCCCAGCGATAGTAGTTTTTAGCAAGGTTATTGACGATTTGTGTAAAACCATAGCTTACGAAGTCGGCAAACTGCATTTCCACCATGCTGGGGATGTCTCGCAGGGAGAGGCCCAGGGAGGCGCCAAGGGGGGCAGACTCCGAAATGGGCGTATTGCGTACCCGGGCTTTTCCGAAGCGCGCTACGAAACCCTCGGTTACTTTAAAGACGCCGCCGTACTCTGCAATGTCCTGGCCCATGAGGATGAGACGGGGGTCTTTTTCCATGGCTTGGCGCAGGCCTTCGGAGATGGCATCCACGAAGCGAAGCACGCGCGGGCCGGGCTCCGGCGGTGGTGGCGTAAGCGACACCGGCATCGGCGCATAGACGCTCGCTTCTTCCTCTGCGGGGTCTGGAACGGGGTCCGGCTCCGCTAACACGGGCGCAATTTCCGCCTGAATCTGTGCCCGAAGTTCCTTTCGTAGCTCCTGGACAGCCTTTTCTGTCAAAAGCCCCTCTAAAAGCAAAAACCGCTCGTAATTCAGGAGGGGGTCCTTTTGGCCCCACTCGTCGAAGAGGTGTTTGGGCACGTACTTAGTGCCGGAAGCCTCTTCATGGCCTCGCATGCGGAAGGTAATTGCCTCAAGGAGGAAAGGTCGCCGCTCCTGCCGCGCCCGCTCCGCATATTGCCGAATTGTCTTATAGACGGATAGGACATTATTGCCCTCCGTAATGGTGTGCCCTTCCATGCCGTAGCCGATGGCTCGGTCGGACAGGCGCTTGCAGCGAAACTGCTCCGAAGTGGGGGTAGAAAGGCCGTAGCCATTATTTTCTATCAAGAAGAGCACGGGCAGATCCCACACGCTGGCGAGGTTGAGGGATTCGTGGAAGTCCCCTTCACTGGTACCCCCATCGCCAATGAAAGCGAGCGCAATGTAAGCGGCATTTTCCAGGTTGCTCGCCAGCGCCACCCCATCGGCTACGGGAAGCATGGCAGCCAAATGCGAGATCATACCAATGACCCGATATTCCGGTGCGCCAAAGTGAAAGGACCGTTCCCGTCCCTTTGTGAAGCCGGAAGCTTTTCCTTGCCACTGCGCAAAGAGCTTTCGCAAAGGCATGCCCCGCGCCGTGAAAACACCCAAGTTTCGGTGCAAAGGAAAAATGTAATCTTCCGGAGAGAGGGCGAGGGTAGCACCGACGGCGATGGCTTCCTGCCCAATACCCGAGAACCACTTGCTGATTTTGCCCTGGCGCAGGAGGGAAAGCATTTTTTCCTCTATCAGGCGGGCATAGAGCATTTCCCGATAGAGGCGCAGGAGGAGGTCTAGCTCGAGGCCAGTGGCATCGTAGTGGAAGACGGGTTTACCTACCGTCAGGGTAGCCATAGGTTAGGGCTGCTGCGGGGCTGGGGTAGCTGGAGCAGGTTGGGCAGGCGACGAAGTGGGAGATGTAAAAGGCTGCGTATTGACCACATCGGCTACCCGGGGACGGCGATCCGCATCCCCACCGCGAGAAATGCTGTACACGGCATGAATGAGAAAGGTCAGGACAATGAGCGCCCCAAAGAGCGTCCAGGTAGCTTTCTCCGCAAAATCCGCCGCCTGCCGCACCCCTAAAAGCTGCGACGCCTGCGCTACGCCCTGAATATCCGTCGCTAATCCACCGCCTTTCCCCTGCTGAATCAGCACCAAAAGCGTCAGAAGAATGGCATCAATAACCAGAAGCCCAATAAGGATGCCAATTAGCCAGGCCATCGCCCAAAGGTAGGCAAAAAGTCTGATTTCCGAGGCGGCCCCCTTTTTGGCAAAAAGCCCTAATATTGCATGGATGGAGATGATCCGTCCCGAAGGCCCTAAGCCCGTGGGCCCCTACAGCCCAGCTGTGCGTATAGGACCCTGGGTATTCATCTCAGGCCAGATCGCCCTCGATGAAAACGGCAACCTCGTCCGTACTACCTTAGAAGCCGAGATAAACCAGGTGCTAAAGAACCTCCGAGCCATTCTCAACGCCGCCAGCTTAAGCCCCAGCAATCTGGTGAAGGTGACTATTTTCCTCACGGACATGGCGTTTTTTCCGATTGTCAATGCCGCCTATGAGAAGCTTTTTTCGAACGGCCAGTATCCGGCTCGGGAGACGGTAGCGGTGGCAGCCCTGCCGCGCGGCGCCCGCATAGAAATAAGCGCTATTGCCTACGACCCGCGTGGGTAAGCGAAGCCTGCTCAGCCTCTTTGCTCTGACAGGCTGCTGGGGGCAAACCCTCCCTCAGCCTCGTCCCCTTGGCAGGATACCAGCCTGGTATTTCGCTGGATGCGGCCCGATACAACTTATCCCTTCTACGAGGGGGAAAACGACACGCTATTTTGTCGGCGTATCTCTTGCACACCTATCAGAGCTCGCGCTGGCGGGAAAGTACGTGTGCTCACATCGGCGATTCGCATATCCAGGGTGATGTCCAAGGCCGGGAAATCCGCAAAAGCTATATACCCTCTGGGGCCCCGGTGGACGAGGATATGTCTTTCCGTATGCGTTGGCCGGCACCACGTCGACCTATGACTATCTGAGTAATGGAGCCGGACAATGGCTATATGCCCGGAGTGTACATCCTTCGCCGGTTTTACCGCTTGGTATAACTGGGATTGCCATCGGAACGTATGATCCTTTGGCTACCTGGCGGGTGCGTTGGGCGCCGGAATACACACCAGCCGCCCCGCCCTCGGCCCAAGTTGGGCTCCTCACCCGCACCTTGAAAGACATCCAGCATACCCTGGCCTACCACGATAGCGCTGCCCCCCTCACCAGGACAATCCCCGCCGGCTATCAGCTCACCTGGTATACCCTCTCCAAGCCCGTGCTCTTTCTGGAAGGGCGCTTCTCTTGGGAAGGCAGCGACAGCTTGGGCTATGCCGAGCTGCATGGCCTCTTCTTAGAAGATACTGGGCGGGTTACCTACTATACAATGGGCATCAACGGCGCGCGGCTCAGAGACCTGCCCACCCTGCCACTGCTCAAGGAAAGTTTGCGCCTCTTACAGCCCGACCTCGTCGTGATAGACTTAGGGACAAACGACCTATACGGCTTAGACGGCGGCCTCGTAGGCTACAAACTCGCCCTGGAAGCCGCCATAGACACCATCCGGAAAGCTATCAGCGAGGTGGATATTCTCGTGACCACCCCTATGAGCTTTTATCGGCGGATGCGGCCCGTGCCCGAACTCAAAGCCGCCTCGCAGATCGCCCGCTGGGTCGCCGTCCAAAAGCAGGTAGCCCTGTGGGATGCCGCATCCCTCCTCGGGGATATCAAGAGCTGGCGATTAGCAGGCTTGGCGCATCCGGATATGGTTCATCTGCTCTCCCCCGGCTACGCCCACAAAGGCCAGCTTTTTGCAAGGGCCTTCCTCCATGGCTACTGGAAGTACCTCGTAGGGCATTTGACGAACCCGCAGGAAGAAGGCCGTCAGGTAACGCTGCCGGACTCGCTCCTGGTAGTCCGGGCGATTCCACCTACGCCCACCCTCAGCCAATGGGCAGGTACCTCAGCGTCTGCTGCTTCCCCCCAGACCTATGCCCCGCCCAAGCCCACTTACCTCCTCCACAAAGTCCGTCCCGGAGAAACGCTGAGTAGCATTGCACAGCGCTACGGGGTAAGTGTGCAGGCCATCCAGCGGGAGAATGGGCTGCGGGGCACCTTCATCCGGGCCGGTCAGACCCTCCGCATCCCCACTGCTTCCGGGGGAAGTAAAACCAAATCTGTCTCTTCCACCAGCACAAAGAGCCCGCCCTCCGGTACGCGTAGCCACATCGTGCGTCCCGGCGAATCCCTCTGGAGTATCGCCCAGCAGTACCGGACTACCGTGGAGGCTTTGCGCCGTCTCAATAACCTCTCCCCTTCGCAAGCCATCCATCCCGGTCAGAAACTCCTCATCCCA
>AFSR01003800.1_pt1 | contig 11210 bp, 13 predicted proteins | sample 296848 | NCBI WGS metagenome assembly AFSR01 (sample SAMN02954305, study PRJNA68063) | hot springs metagenome | biome: terrestrial; feature: Mushroom and Octopus hot springs; material: microbial mat core samples; isolation source: Yellowstone National Park Mushroom and Octopus hot springs ...
TGCCCTTTCGTCGCATACGATAGGTAAGCTAGCAGCTTACCGAAGCGCGGAGGTGCTTATGCGTGTACCTGCATCTGTACGTCCAACCGGATCGTTGTTCGCCGATCCCCGTATCCGTTGGGGAGGAGGATTAGTGGGAGCAGTCTGGCTCATCGGTATTCTCGGCGGGCTCACGGGCTTGACGGAATGGCCTGCACTCGTGGTTTACGTTATCGGCGGATTGGGAGTTGCCGTTATCTTAGGACGAACCAAAGGCTGGGCAACGCTAGGAGTAACGAAAGCCAACCTGCGTGCAGCAACGCTTTGGGGTGGCGGGATTGGTGTCGGGCTGATGCTCCTGGACTGGATTAACACCTTTTTCTACTATCGCGGTGGTGGTGCACCGATGGAAGCCATGGAGACCATTCTGGTTGGAATGGGCTTCCTGTACCTCTTCCCAGTGTTGGTACTGGCCGAGGAATTTCTCTGGCGTGGTGTACTGCTATTCGGTCTGCGCGATTCAGGTGTGAATGCCCATCTGACGGTTGGCTTGACAACGCTGTTTTACGCACTGAACCACCTGTTTGTAGCGCCGGTGCCACTGTTTGAACGCTGGTTGATGGTGGGAATGGCACTTCCCATTGGTGTAATCGGAGGCTATCTGGTACTACGCACCCGTAATGTTTGGGCAGCGGTGTGGTTACACGGGTTGAGTCTGGTGGCAATGGTCGCTGACATCTTTATCATTCCAGGACTGGCACGCGGATAACTCGGTCTGGTTAGAGCGCTGGTAGTACGATGACCATGTGATGTATCCACATTTTGTGGATACATGTGGATACAGGCACAATATTTAGTATCTCGTTTGAGAGAGCAAGGTGTTGTTGCAATGACAATGACACCTGCATCATCGGTGGGGCGTAGCATAACTACACCCCACCAGCCCAGAAGGGATCTCCGCGAGTGGGTCAGTAACCCGCTGCTCCTACGGCGGCGGCAGCGATGATCGGCGAGCAATATCGTTGATCATCAAACGCGCCCTGAAACATCCCCATCAGGCAGCCACATCGCGACGGAAGATGACGCGCAATGAAGAGTCTTCAAAAAAGGCATCTTGCGCCCGTAGACGGGCCAGCGATTGGGGCAACACAATTCGGTGGCGATGCCACCCCACCGAGATAAGCAATTCATCATCACTTTGCGCTAGATGCACCTGATCCTCAGAGGCAAACGGCAGCGGGACGATCAGATCGTAGCCATAAGAGGTCTTCTCGACCCGTTGCGTCGGTCCCTGGTAGAGGAAAGTGGTCGGATCGCGATCAGCGAAGAGATGGTCGGCTAATTCATTAAGGAGTTCGGCACCGACGATCTCTTGCGAAAAATGGGGTGCCCGCAGGATTGGCAACGGCTCGAACATCTCTTCAACCAGGGGCGCGTATTGCTGCTGCATCGCACGCCATTGCGCAAAATGGGCATCAACGTCGGGAGGTAAAATCCGATTGACAATAATTGCATCGACCGCATAGCCAAACAAACTGAGGTAAGTCAGTGAGCGCTGGGCTTCGCGAATCACCATTTTTTCCAGATTCATAACGATGCGGGCCGTGCAAATCTGGTGATTCGTCAACAACTGACGAACATCGATCAGGGCATCAATAGCCTGTTGGGCCGAGGCCAGCACGTCGTCGTCGGCAATCGGCATATCGGTGACTCGTCGTGCAACAGGTCGCACCACACGGAGCAGCGCACGGGCGATCGGGAAGAGACGGGCGATCCACCAGCGCATCACATCAGGGAGTGACAACAAACGCAGTGTTTCACCGGTTGGCGCTGCATCAACGACGATGACATCGTACTTCCCTTCGTCGTAATGACGCTTGATCTGGAGTAGGCTAAAGAGTTCTTCAGTACCGGGAATAACCGACAACTCCCCCTGGGCAATCGTCTCGACTCCCTGCCACGCCAGCAGATCGGCCAAATAGCGTGATACGGTCCCCCAGCTTGATTCAAGCTCATGAAGGGCATTGATCTCTTGCGCCCACAAATTAGGTGCTACTTGAAGCGGCTCTGCCCGTAGATCAACACCGAGCGAGTCTCCCAACGAGTGGGCTGCATCGGTCGAGAGTACGATTGTTCGATATCCTAGTTGGGCGCAGCGGAGGGCGCTTGCCGCTGCAACACTGGTTTTGCCGACGCCGCCCTTGCCGGTGTAGAAGAGGATTCGCATACTCGACCGTTCATTCTAGGCAACTTTGCTTTATCATAGCGTTAGATTGTCTTTTATGCAAATGGTTATTAGGCCCACCCGAGATCATCGGGCTTATCGCCCGATTTCCGCACATCATCTTCATCCTTCTTCCCACTCAGCTCTTCTTCAAGCATCTGATCAACCATCTCATCCCAATCTTCACCAGCGTCTTCACCCAACTCTTTGCCCAGGCGCTTGGCCCAACGGGCAATCGAACGAGGATCACTCTCGTCCAAACCCATGAAATTTGACGGGTCGGCCAGTGACTCGAGACGTTCATCCTCGGACTTGAGAGTAGCGAAACGCGAGATTGCACGTCGCACTTCGGTATTCCCGCAACGAGGGCAGACTAAGCCGGGTGGATCGCTAAATCCACGTACCAGTTTTTGGAACTGACCATTGCAGGCTGGACAGAAGTATTCATAAATCGGCATGGCAACCCTCTATCAGATGTCACGAATAATGTCCTCGACTAGTGGTAACGATGGTGGTGGTTCATCATGAATAGTATAGGCAAAACGGATACGTTCAGCAATCTGCTCGACATCGACCTGACGGGCTGCGTGAATCGTCAGTAATGGCTCACCGGCGGCGACCTTATCACCGACTTTAGCGTGTAACACCAACCCAACCGCGTGATCGATGATATCTTCTTTACGCGACCGCCCACCGCCCAACGCATTCACAGCCAGACCCAAGACCTGGCCATCAATCGCAGAGACAAAACCGCTACGTGGAGCCGGAAACGCCACCTGCACTGGGGCAGTAGGCAGATGTTCGGGTTCATCGATCACCGATGGATCACCACCCTGGTTAATAACCATCGCTCGAAACTTCTCCCAGGCCGCGCCACTTTGCAGGGCTTCAATGAGCACCGCACGTGCAGCATCAATATCATCGCGCAAACCGGCCATGCGCACCAACTCACTCCCCAGTACCAGTGATAGTTCGACCAAATCGGATGGGCCAGAACCACGCAGTGCAGCGATGGCTTCCCGTACCTCCAGCGCATTCCCTATCGCAAAACCGAGCGGCTGCTGCATACTGCTGAGAACAGCAGTCACTTTCCGTCCGGCCTGACGCCCAATCGCAACCATCGTTCGTGCCAACTGCCGGGCATCGGCGAGCGTCTGCATGAATGCTCCGCGCCCATATTTTACGTCAAGCACAATACAATCCGCACCGGAAGCCAGTTTTTTGCTCATCACGCTGGCAGCAATCAGCGGAATCGACTCAACTGTTGCGGTCACATCGCGAAGGGCGTAAAGTTTTTTATCGGCTGGCGCCAGATCACCGCTCTGCGCAGCAACTACCAATCCCAGTTCACGGACGGCACGCCGAAACTCTGCTGCACTCAGATTGGAGCGAAAGCCAGGAATGCTCTCAAGTTTATCAATAGTACCGCCACTGAAACCGAGACCACGACCACTCATCTTTGCCACCGGCAAGCCTACCGCTGCGACCATCGGCGCCACAACGAGCGTTGTCTTATCACCGACCCCGCCGGTTGAATGCTTATCAACGGTTATCGGGGCGATGTCATGCAGATCGAGTGTATCGCCGCTATTGGCCATTGCAATGGTCAAATCGGCTGTTTCGCGGTCATCCATTCCCCGCAGTACAATAGCCATTGCGAGTGCGGCCATCTGATAATCAGGAATATCACCGGCGACGTAATGTTTGACCACCCACTCGATTTCGGCGGTGGTCAAAGGGCGGCCATCGCGCTTAGCCGCAATTATTTCCACCATTCGCATGACTACTCTTCCTTTCTGCATCCTGGCCCGGTTTCTTAACCGGAGCGTACCTCTTGTATCACTAGCGGTAAGAGCGGCAACAAATCACCGGCAATCACACCGGCATCGCCAAAAGTAGCTCGTGCTCGTGCGCCAGCCGCACCGTGTAGATAGACACCCAACGTTGCAGCAGCGAATGGTGGACAGCCTTGCGCGATCAAACCGGCAATTACTCCAGCCAATACATCACCCGATCCAGCGGTTGCCAATGCCGGATTCGCCCCATCGTGGATCATCGTTCGCCCATCTGGCGACGCGATCACCGTCGTCGCCCCTTTAAGTACAACGGTTTGCCGCCAATGTTGCGCCGCTTCTGCTGCCGTCTGAACCAGATCGGCAGGCAATTCAGCCACACCTAACAGACGCCGCATCTCACCGGGATGTGGCGTAAGAACACAACGCTCAGGTGGTAAACGTTCAAACCATTGTGACGCACCGGCAAGGATATTCAGGCCATCGGCGTCGATCACGGTATGTGGCAATTCAACCGTTTGCTGTGCCGATTCTGGGGTCATTTCACCAATGGCTACAAAGCCGACGCGGGTCCGGCTCCGAGCCTGATCAAGCCCAAACAAACGTAATACCAGCTTGCGGGTGACTTCAGCCTGTCCTAAGCCTGGGCCGATCAGCAATGCCTGATAACGAGGTAAATGTTCGGCCAGATCGTCGATTGCAGCCGGACCAATTGCCCCCCAATCACCTTCGGCGACTGGCAAAAGCGTAACTTCTGGCGGCAAGGTCGCTAGCGATAATACCGTGCGACCGGTAGCCAGAGTCACCAAACCGGCGCCAGCGCGTTGGGCGGCTGCGCATGCCAAAACCGCTGCACCGGGATAATTAATGGAACCGGCCAACACCAGGACCTTACCGAATATACCCTTATGGGCATCAGCCGGACGGGGTGGCAATAAGGCACGTGCATGCGAAGTAGTTAACAATTCGCTCATCGTCAGTGCTCGATCGAGTGCAGATAATCCGATAGGAGCCACAACAATCTTGCCCGCAAACCCACGACCGGGCCAGAGCAATAATCCACGCTTCATCAAACCGGTAGCCACAGTCAGATCGGCTCGAATAGCAACGGTAGGTATCTGTCCATCATCGGCGGCTACCCCGCTCGGTAGATCGATAGCCACTACCCGCAACTCAGGACGGCGAGTACGTGCGGCATTCACTGCCTTAATAATCGTTGCCAGATCGTTCGTTGGCGGTCTCCCGCCGGTCCCTAATAGACCATCAATCACAACAGCCGCCGTCGCCAGCGCCGAAGCAAGCTGAGAACCATCAGAATCGGCAGTCGAATATAGCTCAGGAATATTGCGGGCACGACAGGCCAGGAGATTATCATCTGCACCAGTTCTGCGCCAGATATACAGAACAACCCTAACCCCTGCATCAGCCAGATGGCGTGCCGCAACTAACGCATCGCCACCGTTATTGCCAGGACCGACAAAGACTAATACGTGTCGATCAGCCGGCAATGCAACATGTTGACGCACTGCCAGAGCGACACCGGCGCCAGCCTGTTCCATCAACGCAGCCCACGTCGTTCCCTGCGCAACAGCCGCCTCTTCTGCCGCACGCATCTGACTGGCGGTTACAACAAATGGCAATATCGTTTCACTCATACCTTCAACCTGCCCAACCAACCACGCTAGCGATAGCCAGTTCATTCGTATGCGACAGACTTACGACCAACGCTCGAATACCCAACGCGGAAGCAGTTTCAGCGGCCACCCCTGATAGCCGCAGCAGAGGGCGACCGGTAGCATCACGTATCACTTCGACTTCCTGAAACCCTGCACGTGGTTGATCGGTAACGGCCAACGCCCCCAGACCGCGCAAACCAATCCTCAGCGCTTTGGCACAGGCCTCTTTGGCCGCCCAACGCGCTGCCAGCGCTTCATAACGGATTCCCGCCGGGGCTGCGATACAATCAGCTTGTTCAGTTGCCGTATACACTCGGCACAAAAATCGCTGACCGTAACGCATCACCGCTCGACGAACACGCGCCACCTCTACCAAATCAACCCCGTGATACAGCATACACCAGCCTACTGTGTTCCTATCAGCGAAACTTCAGCCACCCGCGAGTCATAGTCGTGACCGTTGGCATAGATCTCAACACTGCGCAGATAGCGATAATCAGGTAACCAGTTTTCACCACGTAAATCGACCTGAAACCGGCTCCAGGTTGATGGCTCTACTCGCTGATAAAAGACCCCATCTGCACGCACGCGCAACGCATCATCACTGGCAGCAGTGTAGATGCACACAACTCGCTCCTCATCAGGATCGGACGGACTGCTACGACGAGCAATGATCCGAATCATGATCGGGCACTCAGTACCACGATCACCGGCTGCTGGTAATGATTGATAATCTACCCGTGCCCACAGCGAGAAGATGAGCGAGCGGAACTCGGACACGTCAATCCCTGTTCCCTGAACCCCCAACGCCTGACGAATGCTGGTGACAAAGCCGTTAGTCTGACCACCCATACGGTAAAACCAGGCCGCAGTACGAAAATCTTCAATCGGGCAAACGAGCGTATTATTCGGTGGACGACAAATCTGCGCCAACCGAAAGAAGCCGCGTTCGGGAAGAGGCAGACTCGGTGTACCCGAAACCTGCCATGTCGTTGAGCGCGGAAGGGTCGGATCATCGGTACGAGTGGTGTTATTGTACTCAATTTCGGAAAAGCGCGAAAAACCACCGTCACGGATCAATTCCCAGCGTGCCGGTACCGGCAAGCCGGGCATACCTGCTGGATCAACTTCAACCCGCTGCCCAGCCACCAGGTGGATTGGTTGACCAACCATACCTGTCACGATAGCCTGACCACTGCGTACCGCCACATCGGCCACCAGAGCAGGACGACCATCACTACGCATCACACGTCGCTCTGGTGGAGACAGTCCGATACTATAACTGCCACCAGGCAACAGTACAACCTGAGCATCACCAATCGTAACCCTTATATTCACGTTGTGAAAGGGCTGATCGGCTCGCACATCGTAGCGTACATAACCGTTAAGCTGCTCGATGGCAATTTCTAGCGTACCACTATGCCAGCGTGTCGTGCGAAGTGATGTTAGACGCACATCTGTTCCCGCCCAGAGATCGAGTTGACTCCCCTCAAACAAACGTAACGAAGCCACCTGACCATAGCCGGCATTGGGTAAAGCGCGCACTGCGTCGCCTTCATTCAACAGTTGTTGATCACGTACACCCTGAAAAATGGTACGACCGGCTGGTTGCCAGACAATGCTCTCGCTTGTGCCACGAACTACCAACGTTGCCGTCTGCGTATCAGTCGCCGTCAGATACCACTGCCAGACGCTGAACATCACGCAGGTAATGAGAGCCAGAAACAAACCAAAGAAGACGAAAAGGGTCAGCCAGGCAATCCGCAACGTGCGGCGCTGAGCGGCTAATCGGTCATCTGTGAATACCATTGATGTCTTCATACCTGCAATTATACTCGAAGCAATCAAGCGTGTGAGAAGGAGGTGATTCTGAGAGCGTGGTCAGAAACTCGTGGTTTTGATCAGGCGCTCAGCAGGAGTGTGGGCTGAAGGGGTGAGAAACTACGAGACTCATCAGACACTTGGTCTTGTGATGAGGCGCGACCATGACATCTCCAGAACGGTGAGAGGAACAGTGTTGAAAAGTTGAGGATGTAGAGCGATTTCAAGCATTGGGACGGGGTATCGATAGGTATGGTGATCCTGTCATCGCTTTGAGGCGTGGGCTTCGGGCACAACCACCAGCGGAGCCACCATCACCCGTGCGCCAGCACCCAGCGCCACGAGTGCATCCCCCACTAGCGCAGGCTGATCTCCCCCTGCGCCACCGACGACCGGGCGGAACCCCCGACGGTTCGGCATTGTCGATCCGCGTGCCGACGGCTCCCATCTACCGCGTGACCACCGCCACCACCAGATCCTGCCCGACAACGGCAGTTGGCCGCGCTGCCCAGCCCAGCCCATCGACGTGCATTGGCGAACGCCCGCTTCGTCCCACGGGCACAGGAGACAGATCGGTCAGCAGCACCCACGGTTCCGCGTGGTCGGCCCTCGCTGCCATCGTCAGCGGACCCGCCATCCGCTGCGGGACGTGCGTGACGGCGCCCCTGGTGCCCTACCCATCCACGCCGCGGTCCGAGTGCCAGGCGCCGCACCGGCTGGCGTGCCTGACCGGTCGGCGCGACGGTCGACTCGCGGCGCACGCACAGGAGGACGATGTCATCCCGTCGATAGGAGGCATCCAGGCCGCGTAGCAGCGGTTCGCCCGTCCCGTGCGTGTCTATCCAGCAGAGCATGGCGCCGCCGCACGCACGCGGACTGACCACCGGTGGTGCCCCTGCCGCAGGTGGGTCGGTGGGGGGCTAAGCCGGGGCAGTGATCCAGGCGTTCCAGGCGTCCGCCCGCGTGCGGCGCGGGCGTTCCCGACGGTGCCGGTGACGGAACCCGCCTAGGAGGTCTGGATTCTGCTGCGGCACGAGCTGTTCCGGAGACGTGCGGACAATTCCTGCTGTGATGCTCTTGCTACCAACGGCTTGGTGCGCGTGGGTGGTAGCACGGAATTGCCAAGCGACCTGCCGATCCCTCCTTCCGTTCACCCCATCCCCCCGTGCGCGCAAAAATGTCGCCAAATTGTTACCGTTTTCCCCGCTTATTCCTGCTATAGTAGGTCGTATCAGGATCCGCTTCTTGAACACCGATTGGAGCACACGATGTCATCCCTGCCCCCGCACGACCTGATTGCCGCTATCCGGAATCGTGACCCCCACGCGCTGAGCTGGGTCTACGAAACCTACGGCCCACGCCTGTTCAGCTATCTCCTGCGTCGCCTCGGTGACCCCGACCTCGCCCGCGATGCCCACCACGATGTGTTTGTCCGCTTTTTGGAACGGGCCGATACCTTTGAAGACCGTGGTGTGCCGCTCATTGCCTGGCTCTTCCGCCTCGCCCGCAACCTGAGCTATCGATCTGCGGCGCCGCCGGGGGCGGACCATTCCATTCAGTGCGATGGTCGTGGCCGATTACAGCGCTGACGACGGCCAGTCCCATCTCACCCTCTTGGCCGAGAGCCAGGCGCTGCGGATGGCGCTGGCGAGCCTGCCGCCGACCTACCGCCAGGTGCTGCTCTTGCGCTTTGAGTACCATCTTTCGTTGCCGGAGACCGCCCGCCAGCTCGGACGCACGCTGGGTGCCACCAAAGCGCTCCAGACACGCGCCGTGCAGCTCCTCCGCGAACGGATGGGCAGCGATGACCAGGACGGTGAGCGGATCCCGTCGCCGCCGATGGCGTAGCGCCGGTTCGACATCTCCGGTCACAGCACGCGAGGGGCGGTGCGCGCACCGTCCCTCGTCTAAATAAAACCACAGAAGTCATTCGGCACAGCCAATGACAGACAGGACGGTCGCCGGTTGGTTGTCCAACTCCGCAGAGAACTGCTCGACCGCAGCGACGAGGGCGGCGACCGACGCGAACAGGTAGTTATGCGTCACCTTGCGCTGCAGATGCTTCCAGCGCAGCTCAATCACGTTGCGCTGCGGTGCATAGGTCGGCCGCTCGCACCCCTCTAAGCAATCGGCGTATTGCCCCAGCAGTTTGCGCGTCGCCTTGCTGCGATGGATGATGAAATTGTCCACAACTCGCACCACCTTCGTCCCTTCCCAGCACTCGCCAGGACAGTAGGCCTCGACAATCGCTTCTACAAGCGTGCAGAAGCTTTCGCTATTCTTCCGTTCGCGGATCAGGCGCGTGACCGCACCGGTGACCGCGTTTACCGCTCCGAAGCCGTAGCGCTTCTGGTTCTTGCCGGGCGTTGGAACCTTGCGTTGGCAGCCACGCTTGGTCCAACACCCAGCGATGCCTGGCAGCAAGCAGCAAATGGAGGTCAATTTCGTCCTCGAACAGCAGCACAACCTCGCCACGTTTGGCTGCCGCTTGATGGGCGCGCAGTTTCTCCACCTTCTCAGCGTCGCGCTCATCCGGGCTGCTCACGCTCAGCACCGGCCGTATCACCGCGTAGCCGAGGGCGTGCAGATGGCGGCGCACCGTTTCATCACTCACCTTGGCGTGGCCCTGCTGGGCAAGGTAGGCAGCCAGTTCACGCCACGTCCACGTCGAGGTGGACGGTTCCACTGGGCGTGGTTCGCTCGCAACCGCTTGCTCGAGGGCCTGGTCAAAGGGGGGAGCGGCTTTTGGGTGGCCTCCCGGAGCGAGGTTTGGTGGCAAGGCCCGCCAAGCCCTCAGCCTCATAGCGGTTCAGCCAGTACAACACCGTGTCGTCATCGAAAAGGGTCAGGTCGGCAATCTCCGGCACCGCCTTGCCACGAGCGGAGAACAGCAGCATCTGGCAGCGTGAACGCTCGTCGGCGTCGTTGGTCGTTCGGTAGCGCTCCTGGAGCGCAGCGAGCTCGGCCGCGTCGAGCGGCCGCACGAACCGGGGAGCTGGCATGGCGTACCTCTCTTCGTCGCTGGCGATACCACCAGTATGCCATATCAGCTCCCGTCCCGAAAAAGTTTCGTAATTCTATTTAGAGCGTTTCTTTCTTGCGCACGCACGAATTTTTGTGTATGTTGATCATATCTGGTCGGCAACCGTATCTGTGCTTCTGGCTGCGTTCTGCAACCAGGGCGCAGATCGGGGTGAAAGCGAAGCGCAATGCATGGCGAATACAAAATCCCTGGCGGAAAACTGATTGTCGTCGATCTTGATGTTATCGACGGCGCGCTGCGCGATGTGGTGTTGAGCGGCGACTTTTTTCTCGAACCGGCGGAAGCGTTGGAGTGGATGGCTGCGGCGCTTGAAGGTCTCCCGGCGAATACGCCGGTCGAAACCATTGCCACGCGGGTACGCACGGCAGCGGCGCATGCCGAATTGATCGGCATTACGCCGGAAGGCGTCGCTGAAGCGGTGCGCCGCGCCATTCAGGAAGGAACACCATGAGCATTCCATCATCATCGCCCTGGCGCGCATATGACTGGCAGTTGATCCAGAGCGCGCCGATCCATCCGGTCATGCACATGGCGCTCGACGAGGCGTTGTTGGAGGAAGTGGCTGCCGGGCGGCGCAAGCCGACGCTGCGTATCTGGGAATGGGCGGCAAGCGCCGTGGTCATCGGGCGTTTCCAGTCACTGCGAAACGAGGTCGATCTCGAAAGCGCACGACG
>AFSR01000766.1_pt1 | contig 11193 bp, 7 predicted proteins | sample 296848 | NCBI WGS metagenome assembly AFSR01 (sample SAMN02954305, study PRJNA68063) | hot springs metagenome | biome: terrestrial; feature: Mushroom and Octopus hot springs; material: microbial mat core samples; isolation source: Yellowstone National Park Mushroom and Octopus hot springs ...
GTGGGCTTGCGAGGCGGAGATACGATTGATATCGCCCTCGGTGACGATCCCGGTCAGGCGACCGGCGCTGTCCAGAACCGGCAGGCGACGGATACGGGATTTGTGCATGAGCCGTCGCGCTTCAGGCAGAGTCATCGTTTCGGGAGCACAGATCGGCGGCTGGCTCATCCAGTTACGTACTTTATCCATACTCTTCCACATATGAGCAATGTCGATCTGCCTGCCCTAGCCCCAGTGAATGCCGCTTTCGGAGGCATTGACCAGCTTTCCGTTACGATCAAAGAGCAGGCGAATCGAATGCCGGACCGGACAGTCAATGATCGGGCATTGTCCACTGGCGGCATCCTCGGGAGGAACTTCGTATGGACACCCGTTCGCCCGGCATTGCTCGATTGAAACTGCATATCGCGGCGATCCAGGCGGTCCGTCGAGCAGATGGATGCGCAGCGGAGCCTCTTTCAGCGCCGGCTGATGTTCACTCAAATAAGCGCGGGCAACCTTGATCAGCGGATGTTGACGTTTTCTTCGCGGCATAGTCGTGCTCTCACAGATCGATCAATACACAGGGTAGCGATAGTGTACTTTTTTTGTACCGCACTACACGAGAAATCTTCTTGACTGCCCGTTGCTGTCTCACAACATTCCGTTTGCGACAGAGGCAAAGGTGTGATACGATGATGTTCAGTAGAAAGTTGCGCATATCAGGACAATGAAACAGCAATCTGTCTCTCCACGACGGGGGCGAACCTCGTCCGCCAATGGACAACAGGAAGAAGTTGCTCATTTGCGGGCTGAGCTGGCGGCGGCGCATGCGCGTATTGCGGAGCTGGACGCACAACTGGCTGCGTCTGTGCGACAGACACGCCTGGTCAATGAGCGCCTGAATACGATTCTCACGGTGAGCGCAGCATTGCTGATCACCCACGAGATAGATACGGTCATGCAGGTGGTGGTGCGCGAAGCAGTGCACCTGTTTCCCGATACCAGCGGTGCGTTACTGTTTCTGGTCGATCAGGCGGGAATGCGGTTGCGTCTCGCTGCGAGCAGCAGCGGGCAGACAGGCGTGCCTGTGCTGCGACCGGGTCAGGGTCCGGCGGGACGTGCGTTTCTTTCGCCTCGCGCCATGCTGATCGCCGGTCCGGCGCTCGAGGAGGCGCTGAGTGAACTGAGCGAGACGCAGCGTGCACAGGAACGCGGCGCTCTGACGTACTGGCCCCCAAGCAGCGCTTTGCTGACGCCGTTGCGGATCGAAGACACCCGGCTTGGTGCGCTGGTCGTGTATGGCAACCAGAATCCGCACCTGATCCATCCGCGTGATATTCCCTTCGCGCAGGCGCTGGCAGACCTGACGGCGGTGGCGATTGCAGAACATCGTCAGCGGACGCGGGCGGCGGCATTGCAGCGCGATCTCGATCAGACGCAGTCGCTGCACGCCGAGGCGCAGGCGCGCCTCAGTGCAGCGCAGGCGCAGTTGCTGCAAAGCGCAAAACTTGCCGCTGTCGGCGAACTGGCGGCTTCAGTGGCGCACGAAATCAATAACCCGCTCTACGCGGCGCGGAATAGCCTCTATCTCGTCGAACAGGATATGCCGCCCGACGCGCCGCAACGTCATTTCCTTACGATTGCTCAGAATGAACTCGGTCGTATTGCCCGTATTATCACCCGCATGCGCGATTTCTATCGCCCGGCGCGGGATGAACTGGAGCTCACTGAGGTCAACGATCTGCTGGCGGAAACGATTGAACTGGTGCAGACCCATCTGCGTCATGGGCATGTGACGGTCACTGCCAGTTTCTGTCCGAATCTTCCGCTTCTGGTCGCCCACCCGGATCAGCTGCGTCAGGTCTTTCTCAATTTGATGCTGAATGCATGTGATGCCATGCCCAACGGCGGTCAGTTGCATATTTCAACCGAACTTTCCTGCCGTAACGAGCGGGATGAGCAGTGGGTCGTTGTTGCCGTGCGCGATACCGGCGTCGGTATCAATCCGGAACATATGCCGCATCTGTTCGAGCCGTTCTACACGACGAAACCTCAGGGCACGGGGCTTGGTCTGGCTATCAGCGCCCATATCGTGACGCAGCACGGCGGGCATATTCAGGTCGAAAGCACGCCAGGAGTCGGGAGTACGTTTACCGTTTTGCTCCCTGTTGATCGGGGAGTTGAGGAAGCCTGACACCAGGTTTGCACGCTGCCTGCGCAGCAACCCACAGGTGGTTCTGCGGTTCGATCTGTTCTTCCGCGAGTTTGACGTGCTGCTCCTTCCTCTGCAATGACAGCGGCGTCGATTGAGAACCTGGAATCGGCGACCTGTGCGCCGACGATGACGCGATTCACTGCCTTCTTCAATCTGACCAGTCTGCCCGCCAATTCGCTTCCCTGTGACTGTGTTGCGGACGGAATGCCGATTGAGATGCAGCGTTGCCGGTCACCGGCGGAAAGCAAGGCGCCTGCGCGCAGCTCATGCCTGGGAACAGACCACCGCTCATCTGGCGCTCAGCGATGAAAAAAAGATGGGAACCTTTCTGGTAGAACATGATGCACGGTCTATCGGTGTTCGTTCACTCTCTGCGCTGTTTGCCACGGAGCGGGGGCGTCCCGCTCTCGGCTGCACAGGCGGGCTTCGCCTGGCATCGCCGAGGGCTTCTCGTAGCCGATAGGTGTAATGTTACAATGTGTTAGCGCACCTCTGGAGGGTGCTTCGAGCGAACGGTGCGGGTGATTGATGCATTATCACCCGAAGGCGGCCTTGACCAGCGGGCAACGTGCCCGTGTCCAACACCTGCATCGTGCCGGGATGAGTCAATCCGCGTTGGCCCGTCAAGTTGGCGTGCATCGCCGCACGATCCAGCGCTGGATCGCCCGTCCGGACACCGCTGATCGCACCGGCGGGCTGCGCACCCATGGGCGGCGAGTCGTGACCGACGTCGCTCGTGACGCCGTGATCGCGGAATGGCAGGCGCATCCCCGGCACGGCCCCAAACGTAGTGCGCAGGATTGGCGGCCGCGTGTTCCCACCGCCAACACCGCGACGGTCTGGCGCATCCTGCATGCCGCCGGGTTGACCCGACGCCCGCCCCAAAAAAAACGGCAGCGCCGCCCGATTCCGGTCGGACGCCATCGGGTCCAACTGGATATTCAGGAGTTGCCAGCGATTCGCGGGAGCCGCGGACGGGAGGACACGATCCGTCTGATTCCTCTGCGAACCCGGATGAAGTCCGCGGAAATCCACCCCCCAGGCGCCAGTCGCCGGAGTGCCGGGGTGCTGCGCCGGGCGATTGGACGCTTGCCCCCGTTTCATCTGGCGGGAACGGATACTGCCATGGGCGTTACGATGGCGCACGCCCCGCATCCAGAGCGACGCACGGCCTTCGAACGAACGGTCGCCGACATGGGGGTGCGGCATTGGCGGATCACACCCCGATCGCCGTGGCAAAATGGCATCATTGAACGGAGCAATCGGACGGATACTGCGGAATGGTTCCATCAGCAGGAGTGCTCCTGTTCCGACCATCGTCGGTATGGGCATCGGTGATGGGAGATGTAGTCCAACGATCACCGGCCACAGCAAGGGCGCGATGGCGCCACACCGTTGGCGATCTTCCGTCGGTACTATCCGACTCCATGCCGCTGCCATGGGTGCGCTACCATAATGAAGCAGTACAGCTATCGACTACCACGGGCGCGCCCTTACCTTCTCACCTTCCACCTCTCCACCTGCAATGCTCAACGCCGTGCTATAATGTCTCCCCAGTTGGCGCATCGGCAGGCAGGGGCGCGTTATGAACCAGATCTACATCGCAATCGATGTCGAAACGACCGGGCTTGAGGTGGGGGTTGATGAGATTATCGAGATCGCTGCGGTCAAGTTCAACGCAGATGAGGTGCTCGAAACGTTCAGCACCCTGGTGCAACCGGTCCATTCACTCCCCCTTAATTCCAGCCGGTTGACAGGCATTACCGCAGATATGCTCGCCGGTGCGCCGCGCTTTGCTGAAGTTGCGCCACGTTTTGCCGCGTTTCTCAAGAATTACCCGCTCGTCGGGCACTATATTGAGTTCGACCTGCGCATGCTGCGCGCCCAGGGAATGCGACTGCCCCAACCGGCATTCGATACATTTGAACTGGCAACGCTACTGATGCCGCGCACGCCAGCGTACCGCCTCAGTGCGCTGGCGGCAACCCTCGGTATTCCCCACGATGAAGCTCACCGCGCGCTGAGCGATGCCGATGCGACCCGTCAGGTCTTCCTCCACCTGCTGCGTCGGATTGCAGCGCTCCCCCTGGACGATCTCAATGAGATCATGCGCCTGACCGGGCAGATTGAGTGGGGTCTGCGGAGCCTGTTCGAGGAAGCGCAACGCGCAAAAGCGCGACGCGTCTTTGTGGACGCAATACCCATCCAGGCAGACCGTTACGACGATCGTGATGAGAAGATCGTGCCGCTGAAACCGACCGGTGATGAGCGCCCGATCGATCTGGCGGACATCCGTCGGTTCTTCAGTCCCGATGGCGCGCTCGGTCGCGCGTTTGCGGGGTATGAACAGCGCGATCAGCAGGTGCGTATGTCCGAAGCAGTCGCCGATACGTTCAACCAGGGTGGGGCGCTGATCGCCGAAGCCGGCACCGGCACCGGCAAAGGGCTGGCATACCTGGTTCCTGCGGCGCTGCACGCTGCACGCCGTGGCGAACGGGTGGTGATCTCGACCAATACGATCAATCTGCAAGATCAACTCTTCTTCAAAGACATCCCGGCGTTGCAACAGGTGATGTCCAACGGCGCCGACGAAGCGCCGTTCACTGCGGCGCTGCTCAAAGGGCGCAGCAACTATCTCTGTCTCAAGCGCTATAAAGACCTGCGCCGCGATCAGCGGTTGATGTCGGACGATGTGCGCGCGCTGCTCAAGGTGCAGTTGTGGCTGCCGACGACCGAAAGCGGGGATCGGGCGGAACTGCCGCTTCACGAGGGCGAGAATGCGTCCTGGAACAGGATGAGCGCCGCCTGGGAACAGTGCACCGGTCCACGGTGCAGCGAGTTTCAGCGCTGCTTCTTCTTCAAGGCGCGCAAACAGGCGGAAGCGGCGCACCTGGTGATCGTCAACCACGCGCTGCTCATGGCGGATCTGGCGGTCGAAAACGATGTCATCCCACCCTACGACTACCTCATCATCGATGAGGCGCACAATCTGGAAGACGTCGCTACCGACCAGTTGAGTTTCAATGTTGATCGTGAAGGATTGCTTGCATTTCTCGACGATATTTTCACCGAAGGGCAGGCGCAGGTGGTCGGCGGTCTGCTGAGCGAACTGCCCAACCACTTCCGCGAAAGTATGGCAACCCGCACCGACATCGACCGCGCCGATGCGATTGCCGATACGTTGCGCCCGGCAGTGGCGCGCGCGCGCGATGCGGTGTATGGGTGCTTCAATGTGCTGATGACATTCATCAAGCGCGAAGCCGAACTGACCGCCTATGACTCGCGGTTGCGCATCACCGATTCGCTGCGACGCAAACCGTCGTGGGCAGAGGTCGAACGCGCCTGGGACGCGCTCAGCGTGGCGCTCCACGCTGTCGGCGAGGGGCTGGGGCGTCTGGAGACGTTGTTGATCGACCTTAAGGATGCAGAATTACTGGAGTACGACGCCCTGATGCTACGGGTGCAGGCGCTCAGGCGCTACGCCACCGACGTGCGCGTCAATATCGGGCATATCCTGACCGGCGGCGCGGAAGAAAAGGTCACCTGGCTGACTCACGATCGTATGCGCGATACGCTGACTCTTTCCGCAGCGCCGTTGTCGGTCGCTGACGTGCTGCGCACCAACCTGTTCGAAGCGAAGACTGCGACCATCCTGACCTCGGCGACGCTGTCGGTCGGCGGCAACTTTGCCTTCATCCGTGAACGCATCGGTCTTGATCACGCCGAAGAGTTGACGCTGGACTCGCCGTTCGACTATACCCGGCAGGCGTTGCTCTACATCCCGCAGGATATTCCCGAACCAAACCAGAATGGCTACCAGCGGGCGCTGGAGCAGGCGATCATCGACCTGGCGCGCGCGACCGGCGGTCGAATGCTGGTCCTGTTCACCGCCACGAATGCGTTGCGCCAGACGTACCGCGCCATCCAGGAGCCGCTGGAAGATGCAGGGATCGCGGTGCTCGGTCAGGGGATCGACGGTTCGCGCCGCAGTCTGCTCGAACGTTTCAAGGAGTTTCCCGGTACCGTGCTGCTCGGCACGTCGAGTTTCTGGGAAGGGGTTGATGTCGTCGGCGATGCGCTCTCGGTGCTGGTGATCGCCAAACTCCCTTTCAGCGTGCCAACCGACCCGATCTTTGCAGCGCGGTCGGAACAGTTCGACGATCCCTTCAACCAGTATGCAGTGCCACAGTCGATCCTGCGCTTCAAGCAGGGGTTCGGGCGCCTGATCCGTTCCAGAGAGGATCGCGGCGTGGTGGCAGTCCTCGACCGTCGCCTGCTGACGAAGAAGTATGGACAGATGTTCCTTGAATCGCTGCCGCATACCACCGTGCGCAGCGGACCGTTGCAACGCCTTCCCGATCTTGCGAAACGCTTCCTGGCGGTCGGCAACGGTGCGATCAACGGCGCTCCCGGCGCAACGGCAACCGCTTCTGAAAGGAAACGCACGTAGCGATGAACGTGAGCATAGACCTCGGAGTTCAGCGGAGCAGCGTCGGGTGCAGGCGCATGTTGGACGGCTACTCGACCTTTGCCATCATTGTGGCCCAGCGCTCTGCCATTCGCTTCATCTCATCTGCATACTTTGGCCAATTGTACAATGTCTCCGGGTCAAAGTCCGCCCCATTTGGCCATACCAGTGTGTGTACTTCCGTGTCTATGCGAACCTGTTTGAACAGTTCTTCGTCCCGCAACATTCCATACACCGGTCCTTCCAGCACTGGCTCGAAATTGATCTCTCGAACCATTCCATCATCAAAAGCGATGCGTAATGTGTAGGGACCTGTGATTTCAAATCCAATCACCCGGCAGATCAAATGTTCCATTTTTCACTCCTTTAGTGCAGTGGCGCTATCTTATGTGGCGCCTGTCCTGCCTGCAACCGCTCCCAACTCTCTCGCAGTTCGCCTTGATGCAATTCTGCCCATGCCTCCACAAGCCGTTGTTGTCTACGAGGCAACTCACCGCTTATCCTCTCTACTGGGTCAATGCTGTATACTGCTGCATGGTTCTGATAATACACGTGGAAGTGGGGAACATGGTGAGGCACGCCCGGCTCCACATACATGCGGATGATGATACCGAAGAAGCGGGCAAGTTCAGGCAAGGCAGCACTCCACAATTCTGCATCATCAGACTCTATTTCCCTGAACGATGTATAACCTTTGAGTACGCTACGTTCCAGCATCCGCGGAGGCATAGGCAAACCCTTTCCAGATGATGCTTCCTTCAAGTGTACCACGGATCGAGTTTGCCCGGATATTATGCCCGCGCTGCCGCGCCAATCGTCTCCGCGACGGCGCGCTCGATGCGTGTATCGTCGCCAGAGGTCTCCAGCGGGTCTTTGCGCAACCGGTGACGCAGCGAAAGGGTCGCGACCCGCGCGATGTCAGACGGTTGGGCGCTATCGCGTCCCTCGAACGCTGCCAGCGCCACGGCTGCACGCGCCAGCGTCAACTCGCCACGGTGACCGTCGATGTTCAGCGCGACACACAAACGCGCTGCCGCGTACAATGCCTCATCGGTCAGTTCAACGGAACTGAGACGCTTCTGCGCTGCGCGAATGCGCCGCTGGAGGCGCTGCTGTTCCCGCTCCCACTGTTGCGCAAATGCAACTGGATCGGCGTCGAACGCACGCCGGCGCTTGACAATCTCAACCCGCTCCGCCACGTCGTCGATGGTCGTGATCCGCGCATGCAGCCCGAACCGGTCGAGCAGTTGCGGGCGCAGGTCACCCTCCTCCGGGTTGCCGCTGCCGACGAGCACAAAACGCGCCGGGTGGCGTACCGAAATTCCTTCACGTTCGACGACATTGACCCCGCTCTGCGCCACATCGAGCAACAGATCGACCAGGTGATCTTCGAGCAGGTTCACTTCATCGATGTACAGAAAGCCACGATTGGCGCGTGCCAGCAATCCCGGCGCAAATGCCTGCACACCTTCGACCAGCGCACGCTCGATGTCGAGTGCGCCGACTACCCGATCCTCAGTTGCGCCAAGCGGCAGATCAACCACCGGAACCGGGCGCAGGATCGAGGGCAGACGTTTCCCTGCGGTACGCCGCTTCTCCTGCCCGTTGTTTGGTGTGTGTCGATCGGGTGCAGAGCAGTGCGGGCAGATCGGCGACGGCGCTGCCGGATCGCATCCGTAGGGGCACCCGGCGACGGCGCGCTGCGGCGGAAGGAGCGCTGCCAGCGCGCGCACCGCTGTGCTCTTTGCTGTTCCGCGATGCCCCATGACCATAACGCCGCCTATCGTTGGATCGATCACACAGAGGAGCAGCGCAAGTTTCAGCTCCGCCTGACCGACAATAGCAGTGAATGGATAGACCGGCAGCGTTGTGGGGACGCTGTCGGTCTCCCTGCCATTATGGGTTTCAGATGATGATCCTGTCATATGCATTCAGATCAGGCATCGCCAGTGATCGCAACCAGTTCGGTCAGCGACGGTTGGCGGCTGCGGAAGGCGGTCACATCGATTCGCTGTAATAATACCAGAGAAATGCCCAGCAGCATTGCCTCGATCAGGAAGACGCTGACATAGCCGCTGACGGCGCTGCCGCTCATATGGGCAATGACATCGCGCATCACGCCGCCAAGCAACGTGCCGACGCCACGGGCGATTGCATCTGCCACACCCCACGCACCGATGAACAATCCGACCTGCTCAGCTGTTGTCATATCGAGCATCAGCGCCAGGTTGGTCGTGGTGGCAATGCCGGTGCCGAAACCAAGGAGCAGGATTCCAGGGATGAACATGGCTTCGATTGCGAGCATACCGCTCAGCGCAATCAGCAGGAAGCCGGTTGCGGCAATCGAACCGCCGATCATCGCGCCGCGCTTCTTGCTGATCCAGCGACTGAGCACCGCGCCGTACAGCAGTAATGCTGTCAATGTGGCGCCGCCCCACATCGCGGTCAGTTGCGTCGTTTCTTTGACATTCATTCCGAATGCCTGCGCGCCAAACGGCTCGAGCAGAACATCCTGCCCCAGGATCGCCGCCAGCAGCATGATGAGATAGACGAAAAAGAAACGTGCCTGTGGATTGCCGATAATGGCGCGGATGGCTGCCATCTGCCCGGCGCGGCTCTGCTGCACGGTCGCCGTTGTGCGGCGCGGCTCGAGACCGATCAACCCCACAAGCGCCAGCGCCAGCGCCACACCGCCTGTCTCCAGAAAGACAGTGAAGAGACGCTCTTCGCTGTACGGCTCCAGCGCACGCCCGACGACAATCGCCGTCACTATGACGCTGGCGATCATCATGAACCACATGATCGCAACAGTCCGCGAACGCTGCTGCTCAGTGGACATATCGCTGGCGAGCGACAGGTAGGCGACCACTGCGAGATTGTATCCAACGCCCCACATCCCAAACAGCAGAACCGCCAGCGGCACGCCGATCAGCGGCTCCCGCGCCAGCGCCAGCGCGGCGTGCGGCGCCAGGGCAGCGCCTGAGATGGCGAGCAATGTCCCCAGTGCGATATATGGTGTGCGTCGATACCCGAACAGGGGATGGGTGTCGGAGTACTGCCCGATCCAGACCTGCGCCGGCGAGAGTACGTAGGGCAACACGACCAGCACAGCGACAACGCTCGCCAGAATGTTCAGATCGTGGATCATGATCCGGTTCAGCACGCTGTTGATCAGCACGAACGTCATCGCAATCGCAACGTGCAGCAATCCCAGACGAATGTTCTTGAACAGCGTCATCGCGCGCTCCTTTCATTCCCGGCGTTGAACGTTCAACGTTCTAATGTTCAACGTTGTTCAACGCTCAACGCTAACCTTTCATTCCTGGCGTTGAACGTTCGAACGTTCAACGTTCAACGTTCAACGCTCAACGTTCAACGCCTAACCTCCAACCGCAACCCCTTCCAACCGATCCTCAAGATCCGCATAAATGGCTTGAAGCGCTTCGAGGGTTGCTTCATCCGCATCCCAGAACCCACGACTGTGTGCTTCGAGCAGTCTGCCGGCGATAGCTGTGGCAGCATGCGGGTTGAGGCGTGCCAGTCGCTCACGCATGGCTTCATCGAGGATGAAGGTTTCCGCCACTCCCTGATACACCCACCCCTCGACGGCATCGGCGGTGGCGCTCCAGCCATAGGTGTTGCTGACGCGCGCTTCGATTTCGTGCACCCCCTGATAGCCGTGCGCCAGCATTGCCTCGAACCACTTCGGATTCAAGAGTTTGGCGCGGGTTTCAATACGCACCTGTTGCTCCAACGTGCTGATGCGCTCGCCAGTGGTCGCCAGCGCCTCGGCGACCAGGACGCGCGGGCGGACGCCGCGTAGTTTCTCGACGCTCTTCGTTACGCCACCCAGATATTCGTAGTAGTGATCGATGTCGCTGATCCCAATCTCGAAACTGTCCACATTCTGGAAGGTGGCGTCAACTGTCGCCAGCGCACGCTCCATGATGGCGCGCGCATCACGCCATTCGCCGCGCGCGTCGAGCGTGAAACTCTTCCGTGCAACAAAGGCTTCGCTCATTTCGGCATCGCTGTTCCAGGTGCTGCTTTCCACCAGGTGATTGACATTCGCGCCGTAACTCCCCGGCGCATTCGAGAATACCCGGATGGCAGCGTCATCGAGACTGATGCCGAGTTCCGCGGCATGCGCGAGCGCATGTTTGCGCACATAATTCCACTCTGGCGGTTCATCGGCGTGCGCTGCCAGTCGCGCCGCCTTATCCAGCAGGCGCATCTGGTGGGCGAACAGGTCGCGGAAGATGCCGCTGACGGTGATCACTGCATCGACGCGCGGTCTGCCCAGTTCTTCCAGCGGAATGAGCGTCACGTCGCTGACATTGCCGAGTTCGTCGGTGACCGGACGCGCGCCCATGAGCGCCAGCGCCTGCGCCACTCCCTCGCCGTCGCTCTTCAGGTTATCGGTCCCCCACAGCACAATGGCAACACTTTCCGGCGTGCGTCCCTGCTCGCGAGTCAGGCGCGCCAGCAGGTCGGCAACCAGACGTTCGCCGGTTGCCTGAGCCCCAGG
>AFSR01000296.1_pt1 | contig 11145 bp, 8 predicted proteins | sample 296848 | NCBI WGS metagenome assembly AFSR01 (sample SAMN02954305, study PRJNA68063) | hot springs metagenome | biome: terrestrial; feature: Mushroom and Octopus hot springs; material: microbial mat core samples; isolation source: Yellowstone National Park Mushroom and Octopus hot springs ...
GCCAGATACCTGCCGCCTGGTGTCTGACCAAAGGCGGCATACACATTTTCGCCTTCGGTGTAACCCTTTTCCGCAAAACGAATCCCTGGTCCGCTCAGTAAAACTTGACGTGCCTCGTGGCAGGTGACATGATGTTTTGCCATGAGTTTTCGTCGATATGTTCAGGGCACACGATAAAGTCAATTCGCATAGAAGTCAAGCCACTACGACTGTCCGTGGGACGCCGTATCGCCGGGCGGGAAACGTTCTCTGGTTGGCGTTCGCGTGTGGTCTGCCGACCAGATAGGACGCCTGTCGCTTATGTGGAAAGCAGTCGAGAAACCATCGCATGCCCGTGGAGATCATCGTATCAACGCGGCAATTGCCTGTCAAGGACCTTTTGAACGCCGTTTGTGACGAACTCGATCAACTGGGGGCACTGTATGGAACTACAGATTCGCAAGCTCAAAGGACTCCGAAAAGACCTGCCTCTGCAAACCCCTCACCTCCCGGCTTCCGCCCGACGACTCCCCAGCGCCCGCGCGACCAGGACAATCACAACTGCAACGACCAGCACCCCGATCAGTCCTGCCACGATGGTCGAGAGTGGTGTTTCACCCAGGAAAGGCACGGTATAATCGGGAATGATCTCATACGGTGCGCTTTGCCCCAGGTCGATGAAGCCCATGTCTTCAGCAACCCGTTCGAGTCCGTCCGGGTCGGCGGATGCCAGGGGGGACAGCACCACAACGATGAGCGCCGCAATCGCGCCGCCGATGATCCAGCCGCGCCCGGCGCCGGGGCGTGCCTCTGTTTCCATCACCTCCGGGCGTGTGCGCATGATGAAAGCCACAGCAGCAACGGTGATCAACGCCTCGCCGATGCCGATCAACGCATGGACACCCATCATCGCCGGGATCACAATGTCGAGCGGAATCGTGCCGCTCAACCAGAGTTGCAGGGAGGTCGCCAGCGCCGCCCCCATCACCGAGAGCCACGCCGCCGCGCCAATGACCGCCAGCCGAGCGGGCTGGCTTTGAGTGATGACACTGCGGTACAGACCGTAGCCGATCAGCGCGGTGATCACCCCCATATTCAGAATGTTCGCGCCCATCACCAGCAAGCCGCCGTCCTGGAAGAGCAACGCCTGAATGGCGATCACTGCGGTCATAACCAGGATGCCACCCCACGGACCGAGGGTGACTGCCGCCAGGACGCCGCCCAGCAGGTGACCGGACGTTCCGCCGGCAACCGGAAAGTTGATCATCTGCGCAGCAAAGATGAACGCTGCCATGATCCCCAGGAGCGGCGTCTGCCGCTCATCGAGGTCGCGCTGGGCGCGTCTGGCGGCAAGTGCGATGATGGCAATCGCCAGTGCCCAGCATGCCAGCGAGATTGGCAGGTTGAGAAAGCCGTCGGGAATGTGCAACTCTGTTCCTGAAAACGACCACAACGCTCCGGGTGTGTGACTGATGATGTGCATACGATTACTCCTCCCACAACGATGCCAGCAGCGGCGGATCGATGTTGCCGCCGCACACGATGACGCCGACCCGCCGCGCCGTCGCCGGGAGTCGTCCGGACATCACTGCCGCAATGCCGACTGCGCCGCTCGGTTCGACCACGAGTTTCATGCGCAGGATCATAAAGCGTATCGCCTCGCGGATGTCATTGTCACTCACGGTGACGATCTGCGCGACGTGACGTTGCACGATGGGAAATGTCAGTGCGCCAGGGGTCGTGACGCGCAGTCCGTCGGCAATGGTGGCGGGGGGGGGGATGCTGATGCGTTCGCCTGCCAGCAACGAACGGCGTGTGTCGTCGGCATCTTCCGGCTCGACGCCAATGACATGGATGGCGGGGTTGACGCCATGAGCGGCAATCGCACACCCGGCGATCAACCCGCCGCCGCCGACCGGCACGACCAGCGTATCGATGTCATTCACCTGTTCGAGCAGTTCAAGCGCCGCCGTTCCCTGCCCTGCCATAATGTGCGGGTGATCGTAGGGCGGCACGAGGGTCGCGCCGCGCTCTTCGGCGATGCGCTGCGCCAGTGCCGCCCGGTCGTCGCGCATACGGTCATAGAACACAATCTCTGCACCGTAGCCGCGGGTGGCTTCCACCTTGACCGCCGGTGCATCCGAAGGCATGCAGATGATCGCTGGCGCGCCGAGCAACCTGGCAGCGAGCGCAACCCCCTGCGCATGGTTTCCCGATGAGTAGGCGACCACACCACGCTGGCGCGCATCCTCTGGCATGCGACTGATCATGGTGTACGCGCCGCGAAACTTGAACGCGCCGCCGCGTTGCAGGTTTTCGCATTTGAGAAATACCGTGCGTCCGCTCAGTGCATCGAGCGTGCGCGAGGTCGCCACTGGCGTCACATGGACGATGCCGTTGAGTCGATCACCGGCGGAACACACATCATCGAACGAGATGGCATCGGTCATGGCGCTGACTCCAGTCATACACAGACTCGCCATTGTGCGCGGCGGAGAACAAGGGCGCAGAGACGTGCAGGGCGATCCCGGAATACGTGCTATTATACTACTCCCTTTTCAAACTCGATGAGGAGTGCACACCCGTGTCGTCCGCTTCTTCCGCTCCACCGCCGCGCAGCCGTCTTCGCCTGCCGCATGCGCTGCGTGCGCTGCGTCACCGTAACTATCGCCTGTTGTTCTTCGGGCAGTTGATCGCGCATATTGGCTTCTGGATGCAGGCGACTGCGCAAGGATGGCTTGTGCTGCGCCTGACTGACGCGCCGTTCTGGGTGGGGGCGATTGCTGCGGCGCAGTCGCTGCCGGTGTTGATCCTCTCTGTTCCTGCCGGTGCGCTGGCGGATCGTGTTCCCAAGCGCACCCTGCTGTTGATAACCCAGGGAACCGCGATGACGACCGCATTGCTGCTGGCGATGCTGATCTTCGGCAATGCGGTGCAGGTGTGGCATGTGCTGATCGCCGCCCTGCTGGTCGGCGTCGCCTCAGCCTTCGAGAACCCGGCGCGTCAGGCGTTCACTATCGAACTGGTTGGACGTGATGATCTGATGAATGCGATTGCGCTCGACTCAACCGTCATGAACGGCGCGCGCATCATCGGACCGGCGGTCGCCGGGGCGCTGGTTGCCGCCACAGGTGAAGGTCCGGCGTTTCTGTTCAATGGTCTGAGCGTCCTGGCAGTGATCGGCGGGTTGCTCATGATGCGGTTGCGCCCGTTCGTCGCGCCGCCGCACCGGAGCAACTGGCAGCAGATGCGCGAGGGGTTCGTCTATATGCGCCACGATGCGCGGGTTCGGTTGTTGTTGCTCCAGATCACAGCGCACTGCGTCTTTGGTCTGGCATACTTCCCGCTCATGCCCTACTTTGCGCGCAATGTGCTCGGCGCCGATGCACAGGGATTTGGCGTGCTGGCATCAACGAATGCCGCCGGGGCGCTGGTTGCCGCGCTCATGATTACCTTCGTCGGCGACCGGTTGCCACGGGTCGGGGTGCGCTCCGTTGCACTGCTCAGTTACTCGCTGCTGCTCGGCGCATTCACATTGACACGCTCGTTCGCATTGGCAATGGCGTTGCTGGCGGCAATCGGATGGGCGGGCATCGTCGTGCTGACGTTGACAAACACTCTTTTGCAGATGGTAACGCCCGATGAGATGCGCGGACGGGTCATGGGGGTCTACATGCTGGTGGTCATGGGTGTCAGTCAGATCAGCGGACTGATTCTCAGCAGTGTGGCGGATGTTATCGGCGATGTCCCGCTGGTCGTCGGGTGCTGGACGATGATCGGATGGTGTGTTCAGATCTATCTGTTCGGGCAGTGGCGTCGTCTGTCGAGCGCCGCCGCGCAGGTCGCGCCGCTGCCGCGTTCATAAGATGTGACCGCTCTCAATCTCGAATGATGGTATAATCGTGTCAGTACTGTTCCCATTAAGACATTGCCTATGGATAAGCGATCTGCTTCCCTCCGCATCGCACCGATCCTCCTGATCGCCGCGCTGCTCACCGCCTGTGGCGGCGCAGCAGTACAGACGGCGCCGACCCCCACGCCGCGTCCGGTGCAGAATGTGCTGGAGAAACCGACATACACTGTGCAGCGCGGCGTGGTCGTCGATGAAATTAAGGTCAGCGGGTTTGTCGCCGCCACCAAACAGGTGGAACTCTCGTTCACCCAGAACGGCTTTCTCAAGGTGCTGTACGTGGATCGCAACGATCCGGTGAAGCAAGGGCAGTTGCTTGCCGAACTGGAGATGGGCGATCTGCCGAACCAGTTGCGGCAGGCGGAAGTGGCGCTGGAGCAGGCGCAACTGGTGTTGAACCGCTCGAAGGCGCAGCGTGATGCGGCGATTCGCCGCGCCGAACTCGACCTGGAAGAAGCGCAGGCGCAATTGCGACGCCTGCAGGAACCGCCGGAGCCGCTCGAACTGGCGCGCGCACAGGCAAACCTGGCGCAGGCACAGGCGAACCTTGAACAGGTGCGCACCAACGCTTCCGCCGAGAAGACGCGCGCCGAAATAGCGCTCGCGCAGGCATCCAACGCGCTGCCAGCGGTGCAGACCGCCTACCTGCGTGCGCTGACCGAATGGAACGATATCAGAGATAAACCGCAGGATTGGCGGTACAACGCGGTGAAAGAAGCTTTCGAGCGCGCCGAAGCCGAACTGCGCAACGCGGAAATGGCGGTTCGCCAGGCGCAACTGGCGTATGACCAGGCGCGCCAGAATGAAGGACCGGCGATTGCGCGCGCCGAGGCGCTGGTGGTGGAAGCGCAGGCAGCCTACGACGCGCTCGTGCGTGGTCCGAAACCGGAAGACCTGGAGCGCGCCCGGCGCAATGTTGAGCGCGCCCGGATCGCTGTCGATGAGGCGCGTCAGGTTGGCGATAGCGAACTCGAAGGTCGGGTCGCCGCCGCGCAACTGGAGGTCGAGCGCCTGAAGGCGCAGATGGAAGCGATGCGTCTCTACGCTCCCTTTGACGGCAAGGTGGCGGCAGTCGGCAACAAGCCAGGAGATCAGATCACTGCCTATCGCGCGGTCATCACCGTGATGGACGATACCGGGAAAGAACTGCTGGTCGAAAATGTCGCCTCGCAGGACGCCACCCGGATTGGGTTGGGGCAGCAGGTGCAGATCACCTTCTCTCGTGCGCCGGGCAGGGTCTTCAATGGCGTGGTGACGAAACTGCCGACGACGCTGACGAGCAGCGCCGCGACGATCAACCCCGACCGCGCGTACCATATCGACTTCGAGGCGCCTGACGTGAATCTCGAAGTCGGCGATCTGGCGCAGGTGGTCATTACCCTGAAGCGTGTCGAAGATGCGCTCTGGCTGCCGCCGCAGGCGGTGCGTGCATTTGAGGGGCGGCGGTTTGTTGTTGTCAAGGACGGCGACCGCCAGCGACGCCAGGATGTGCGCGTCGGCATCGTCAGCCTGGAACGGATCGAAATCCTCGAAGGGCTGAAGGAAGGCGATATTGTCGTCGGACAGTAGGGGCGCTTTATGGCAACGACATCCACCCCTGGCTCGTCACAACCTGCCGCTCCCGGTCTCTCACTGAGACGCTGGGGCAGGTGGTGGTCGCCCGGATCGCTGGTTGGCGTGCTGCGCGTCGTCAGCCGACGGCTGTGGAGCCACCTGGGTCTGATGCTTGCCATTGCCGTCGGGTTCATTGTCGCCATCGGGTTGACTGTCAGCATCCCGGTGTATGCCGAGGCGGTCGGCTACCGTATCCTGCGCGACGAACTGGCGCAGGGGGAAGCGGGTTCGAAGCGACCGCCGTTTGCCTTCATGTTTCGCTACCTCGGCTCGCAAACAGGCGTGATCTCCTGGCGTGACTATGCTCCGCTCGATGAGTATATGCGCGCCCAACTGACGGAACGCCTTGGTTTGCCGATCACCACGGCGGTGCGCTATGTTGCGACGGATAAAGCGCCCCTCATGCCATCCAGCGGCGTCGGGAAGCCGCTGATCTTCGTCAATACCGCCTTCGCCACCGACTTCGAGCAGCACATTGACATCATCGACGGCGCATTTCCGCAACCGGCATCGACTGACGGTCCGATCGAGGTGCTGATCTCGGAAGACCTGTCGGGACGCCTCGGTTTTCAGGTTGGCGAGGAGTGCCTCATTCTTGGTCCGCAGGAACAGCGCGTCGAGCAGAGTTATCCCATCCGGATCGCCGGGGTGTGGCGGGTGCGCGATCCCGGCAGCGACTACTGGTTCTACGATCCAACGACCCTGTACGATACGCTGTTCGTGCCGGAGGAGAGTTTCCGCGAACGCCTGACGGCGATCAACCCGAAACCGGTCTATGTCGCTACATGGTACGCGATTGCGGATGGGAGCAGCGTGCGCTCTTCGGACGTTGCGGATGTGCGGGCGCGCATCAACCGGATCGCCACCGACATCACCACCATTCTGCCCGGTTCGCGCATCGACATTTCGCCGGCGCAGGCGCTGGCGGAACATCAGCGTCAGGTGCAGCGACTGACCCTGATCCTGACGATTTTCAGCATTCCGGTGCTTGGTCTGATTGCATACTTCATCCTGCTGGTCGCCGGGTTGGTGGTGCAGCGCCAGAGCAACGAGATCGCCGTGTTGCGCAGCCGTGGCGCTTCGCGCATTCAGGTGCTTGGCATCTATCTGCTCGAAGGCCTGCTGCTTGGCGCTGTTGCGCTGGCGCTGGCGCCGCAGCCGGGCAGGGCGCCGGGTTGCTGATGACCTGGACGCGCTCGTTCCTCGATGTGCAGCCAGGGGAACTGCTGCCGATCGAGTTGACGCCAGACGCCTGGCAGCGCGCCTGGCAGATGCTGGCGCTGATGGTGATCGCAAGCCTGTTGCCCGCGTTCGGTGTCGCGCGGTATACGATTGTGTCGTTCAAGAGCGAACGCGCGCGTGCGACGCGCAAGCCGTTCTGGCAGCGCATGTACCTCGATCTCCTGCTTCTGATACCGGTCTACTACGGGTATACGCTTTTGCAGCAGCGCGGCACAGTGTCGTTCCTCGGCACAGACGATCCGTTCGCCAATCCGCTGCTCCTGCTGGCGCCCACGCTCTATATTTTCACCCTGGCGCTGGTCGCCACGCGCATCTTCCCGCTGACGATGAGCGTGCTGGAGCGGGTGGCGCAGTTCATGAGCGGCGTGGCGACGGTGACGGCGCTACGGTACCTGGCGCGCACACCGGGCGCCTACACCGGTCCGGTCCTGTTGCTGACCCTGACGCTCAGCCTGGCGACATTCACCGCGTCGATGGCGCAAACGCTCGACCGTCACCTGATCGATCAGGTGTACTACGAGAACGGCAGCGATGTGCGGTTCTACGACCTGGGGCAGGGCGGCGGACTTTCCGGTCCGATGGCGGGGATGCAGCCGCAACAACCGGGTCCATCCGATGCAATGAACGAAGCGCGCTTCATGTTTCTGCCGGTCACCGATTACCTCACCATCCCTGGCGTCGCGGCGGCAACGCGCGTCTCAATCAGTCAGGTCGAGATCAGCCTTGCCAATCGCACGATCCCTGCCCGGTTCATCGGCGTTGATCGCGTGGATCTGCCCGGCGTCATCCACTGGCGCGACGACTATGCCGGCGAGTCGCTCGGTGCGTTGATGAATCGCCTGGCGGACGACCCTGCGGCTGTGCTGGTCAACAGCGCCTTTGCGGCCCAGAATCGTCTGCGACCCGGCGACCGCTTCGAAGTGATCATGAACGATCTCGACAGAAAGGTGCGTGTGCCGGTCATTGTCGCTGGCTACGTGAACCTGTTCCCGACCGTCTATCCCGGCGATGGTCCGTTCCTGATCGGCAACCTCGACTATGCGTTCGACATGCAGGGCGGGCAATACCCCTACGATGTCTGGCTTCGTCTGACGCCCGGCGCCGATCGCACTGCAATCGATGGAGGCATTCGCGAACTGGGATTGCGCACCTTCGAGCGCGGGTTTGCACCGGCGACAATCATTACCGAGCACGCGCGTCCAGAGCGCCAGGGATTCTATGGATTGCTCTCGGTCGGGTTCATCGCCTCGGCATTTTTGACGGTGCTCGGCTTTCTGTTCTACTCGGCGCTCTCATTTCAGCGACGGTTTGTCGAACTGGGCATGCTGCGCGCCATCGGTCTTTCGACCAGGCAACTCGGCGCACTGCTGGCATGGGAGCAGGCGTTGATCATCGGCGTGGGGATGATCGGCGGCACCCTGATCGGCGTCACCGCCAGCCAGTTGTTCATTCCGTTCCTGCAAGTCCGACGCGGCGCCAATTCACAGACTCCGCCGTTTGTCGTTTAGATCGCCTGGGAACAGATCACGATCATCTATACCATCTTCGGCGCGATTCTGCTGGCGGCAGTACTGATCACGATTGCGCTGCTCCGGCAGATGAAACTGTTCCAGACGGTGAAACTGGGTGAAGCGATATAATCTCGAACGCGCGAACGTTCGACATGCAGCGTGACCACTATGAGCGAACCTCTGATCCTCTGCGAAAATCTGGTCAAGATATACAAACTCGACGAGATCGAAATCGTCGCGCTCCAGGGTCTCGACCTGACCGTGCAAACGGGAGAAGTGATGGCGCTCGTCGGTGCGAGCGGCAGCGGCAAAACGACCCTGCTCAATGTGCTTGGCGGGCTGGATCGCCCTTCTGCCGGAAAAGTCATCGTTGCCGGCAACGACCTGCTGAAACTCAGCGATGCGCAACTCGACCGCTATCGTCGCCAGTATGTCGGCTTTGTCTGGCAGCAGAAGGCGCGCAACCTGATCCCGTACCTGAACGTCGAGCAGAATGTCGAACTGCCGATGATCATGGCGGGCGTCAATGCGCATGAGCGCCGCGAATGGGCAGGCGAACTGATCGATGCCGTCGGGTTGTCCCACCGTCGCAACCATCGTCTGGCGCAACTCTCCGGCGGCGAACAGCAACGGGTCGCGATTGCGATTGCGCTCGCCAACCGCCCGATGCTGCTGCTGGGCGACGAGCCGACCGGTGAACTCGATTCGCATACCGCCGAGACGATCTTCGAGATCTTCCATCACCTGAACCGCACCTACGGATTGACGGTCGTGATCGTCTCGCACGACCCGCAGATTGCGCGGTTCGTTGACCGCGTGGTAGCGATCCGCGACGGCAAGACCAGCAGCGAAACCCGGCGCGTCGAAGCCGAAGCAGTTGATCCGGTCAATGGCGACGGCGCAGCACGCGACCATGTCTTCGAAGAACTGGTGATGCTCGACTCCGCCGGTCGATTACAGATCCCCAAAGAGATTCGCGAGCGCTACAATATCGGTGACCGTATTCGCATGGAGGAAACGCCCGAAGGTCTGGTGCTGCGACCGGTTGCAAGCGCAGCGCCTGCAATCAAACGGCTCGCTGAGCCGGACGAGCCGCCGCCGGAAAAACCGCGCGGCATCAAGAAATGGATGAACCTGCTGCAACGCCGACGATGATGACCACTCCTTCGACCATACCCGCAGTGCGTGTCACCAATGTCACACGCGCATACACGGTCAACAATGAACAGGTGCTTGCCCTGCGCGGCGTCAGCCTGACGGTTGAAGAGGGCGCATTTGTCGCGCTCATGGGGCGATCCGGTTCCGGCAAAACCACCCTGCTCAACATGATCGGCGGTCTCGACCAACCGAGCAGCGGGGAAGTTGCGCTCTACGGTCAGGTATTGAACGGGATGAACCAGGAGCAGTTGACCCTTTTGCGCCGTGAGAAGATCGGGTTCATTTTTCAGTCATTCGCGCTCCTCCCCATTCTCTCGGCGTGGGAGAATGTTGAGATGCCGTTGCGCATCGCCGGGGTGCGTTCCAGGCGTGAGCGGCGGCAGCGCGCCGAGGCCGCCCTGGCGCTCGTGGGGCTCGAACGCTGGGCGACGCATCGCCCTGCCGAAATGTCCGGCGGGCAACAGCAGCGGGTCGCAATCGCCCGCGCCCTCGTCTCACGTCCGCGTCTCCTGCTGGCGGATGAACCGACCGGCGAACTCGACTCGACAACCGGGCGGAATCTGCTCACCCTGCTGCGCACCATCGTCCGCACCGAAGGCGTGACCCTGATCATGGCGACCCACGACCGGACGATCTTCGATTTCGCCGACGTTGTGTATCAGTTGCGCGATGGGCAGCTTGAACCTTGAAAATCCGAACTTGACCTTTGGATTTTCAAGGATTATAATCAGGTCATGCTTGTTCCAAGGCCCGCCGTTATCGCCCACATCAACCGTCAGATGGCGATCCATCCAATTGTTGCCCTGTTAGGTCCACGGCAATGCGGCAAGACCACCGTGGCACGGATGATCGCTGAGCAGCAACCGTCCACGTACTTCGATCTGGAAAATCCGGTGGACGTGCGTCGGCTCTCGGCGCCGCTGACCGTGCTTGAAGCGCTCACCGGCCTGGTCATCATCGATGAAGTACAGCGACAGCCCCCTTTGTTCGAGCTGCTCCGGGTGCTGGTAGACCGTCCGCACCATTCCGCTCGCTTTCTGATCTCAGGTTTTGCATCGCCCAATCTTGTTCGCAGCGTGTCGGAATCGCTGGCCGGGCGCATCGGGTTTGTTGATCTCTCCGGCTTCGACCTGGCCGAAGTCGGTCCTGCGCAACGTGATCGTCTGTGGCTCCGCGGCGGCTTCCCCAGGTCGTTCCTGGCTGACGATGACCGGAGCAGTCTGGCGTGGCGCGAGGCATTCATTCGCACCTTTCTCGAGTGGGACATCCCGCAACTGGGCATCACCATTCCCGCCGAAACCCTGCGGCGCTTCTGGACGATGATCGCCCACTACCACGGACAGATATGGAACGCTGCGGAGTTCGCCCGATCGTTGGGAACGTCCGAAGCCACCGTGCGTCGTTATCTGGACATTCTCGTTGGCGCATATATGGTGCGGCTGCTGCCGCCGTGGTTCGAGAACATCGGCAAGCGCCAGGTCAAATCGCCCAGGGTGTACATCCGCGACACCGGCATCCTGCACGGTTTGTTGGGGCTAGAGACGCTGGCAGAGGTCCAGTCCCATCCCAGGCTGGGCGCCTCGTGGGAGGGATTCGCTATCGAGCAGATCATCGGCTTGCTGGGCACACGCGATGCGTATTTCTGGGCTACCCACAGCGGCGCCGAACTCGATCTGCTGGTGCATCTGCGGGGCAGGCGGTATGGCTTCGAGATCAAATACGCCGACGCGC
>AFSR01000222.1_pt1 | contig 11132 bp, 9 predicted proteins | sample 296848 | NCBI WGS metagenome assembly AFSR01 (sample SAMN02954305, study PRJNA68063) | hot springs metagenome | biome: terrestrial; feature: Mushroom and Octopus hot springs; material: microbial mat core samples; isolation source: Yellowstone National Park Mushroom and Octopus hot springs ...
ACGCTTGCGCAGAAGGGCGTGGGCGGGATCTGGACTGCAACCGCCCGCTGGAGCTGGGATCCCTGTCGGGATGGCTAGACCCGGAACCGTCTGTGGTTGCGCTAGGTTCCCACCGGACTTGCCCAGACCCAGATGGCGACCATCCCATCCCAGAGCAACAGAAGCAGAGCAAAACATCCTAGGAGCCCGTACATCCAAGGCTGAACGTAGGGGCGCAGCCCGCCAATCTCCAGTTGAGCGTGCCGTCGAATCTCAGCCAACAGCTGCTTGAACCTGGTCACCCGCATCGGCAAAAGTACGCGATCCCCCCCTCGGCTGACCAAGTAATACACCATACCACCCTGGCTGGTGGAGCGGGGCTCAATGCGCTCGATATCGGCCCACCGGATCTGCCACTCCTGCCGCACAAAAGGCGGCACCCAACTGGGGTAGGTGGCCTGCATGCCCTCTTCGTCCAACTGAATCTGCTGGCTCAGGGATCCCAGGACTACCCCCCATCCCAGCAGCAGAGCAATCCAAAGGGATCCCAGCTCAAGAGGTGTTGCCTGTTGCCGAGCCAGCAGGATGGGTAGGGGCAGAACCAGTCCCCAGTACAGAGCCTGCACAGCGCAGCGAATTAAGGGAGAGATGGGGAAGGTCATCGTCGGCAAGATGAGGCTGGCTTTATCAAACTTAAGATAGCGCTAGATAGCGCTTAAAAAGGCACCTCCTCCTCCAAGGACTCCGTCCCGCTGAGGCGAACGGCAAGCTGAGAAGACTGCTCACGCCGGTAGGACGGATTCCTTACTGCATTGGGAAAGTCTACGGGATGAGGACTCCGCCCCGCTGACGCGGACGGCTCTGCTCCTGTTGGCGAGCCGTAGGTCTCACCGGAGAGCAGGTCAGGGGATCCCTCGGCTTCTATAGCCTCTATTGAGGAGAGCTCTTCCGTGGATCCCGTCACGTCAGACTCCAACACCCCTTCCAAATCCACCAAGCTGCCGTTGAAGTGGTCGGCAAAACGGCGGGCAATCTCCGCCAGCTCCTGGGTTAGCTCGAAGGACTGCCCACCGTGCAGGGTGTCGCGGCGCTCTGCACGACTTGGAGAATCGGTCGCGACAGCGGTGCGGAGCACTTTGTTCGCACCGGCGGGAGAAAGTCCTTGGGTTGCCAAGCCGGCCACCTTGGGGCCACCCATAGGATTGTCCCGCTCAGGCTCTGGCGAAGGTGGGCTGGAGTCAGAAGGGGAATGTTGCTGTCGCCGGGCAAGGCCGTGGCTCTGCGGTTCTGCTCTGGGCTCCCTTGAGGAAGCACGACTGTTGGTGCTATCGCTCTGCAACCCCGGCGTGGTGACAGGATCCGGGGCCACGGGGGCGGGGGGCAGGTCTTTTTCTCGGCTGGGCAATGCCGAGGACTCCGCACCGCTGACGCGAATGGAAACATGCGGCCCGCTGGAGCGCTGCACAATCAAGTTGAGCTGCACAGGGCGCTGCAGCAGGTTGTGGAGCACCGACCGCAGTTCGGCTTCTTTGCTGCGCACTTTTTCCACCAGACCCTTGCTGGGAAAGGCGAGGGTAATTGCTTCAGGAGTCTCTTGGTGCAGGTGGCCGGATCCCATCAGAGCCTTGGTGAGGGGAGAGAGGCGCTTGAGGAACTCGTCCCAGTGGGGGCGCAGCAGCTTGACTGTGGCGGCGTCCCTTGCCGGTTCTCTGGGCTGCTCCGAGGACTCCGTCCGAGTAGCGCGATCTGCCTTCTGGCTCGACGCAACAGCAGGGGAGGCTGAAGGCCCAACAGTTAATTCATCTATCTCACCAACAGTTGATGGGCTTGATGGGCTGATGGTCGCAGCAGGGGCCGGAGGGGCTGTCCCGTCCGGGGGAGTTCTCTGGGGTGCAGGAGATAGGTCAAGGGCTGGGAAAGGACTCCGTTCCGCTGAATCCTCAGCCACCATGCTTGGGCGCAGCTGGCCCAGCAGATCCACTAGGGCAATTTCCAACCACAGTTGGGGCTGTCCGCTTTGACGAATTTGCGGCTCACACTGGCGCAGATGGCTCTGGGCTGCCAGCAGTATCTCCACCGAGTAGCGAGGGGCCCGTTGCTGCAGGGCTGCCCAGGTGGAGTCCGTTACAGCCACCAACTCCCGTTGCTGGGGGGCTGTCTTGACCAGCAGCAGATCCCGGTAAAGGGCCACCAAGTTCTGCAACAGGGCTAAGGGCTCTTTGCCCCGCTCCAACAGTTGCCGAGTTTGGCTGAGCACCGCCTGCACATCCTGAGCCAGCAGCGCATCCATCAGAGCCAAAAGCTGCTGTTCCGGGATCCCGCCCACCAAGTCCCAAACGGCTTCAGGGGTGATGGATCCCTCTAAGAGGCTGAGCTGATCCAGCAGGCGTTCGGCGTCCCTCAGGCCCCCTTGGGAAAGTTGGGCCACCAGTTGCAGCGCCTCCGGCGTGATAGGGATCCCTTCTTGGGCGGCGATCTTGCCCAGGTGGGCCACCATGGCGTCGAGGGGGATGCGGCGGAAGTCAAACCGCTGACAGCGGGAAACAATGGTGGGCAAAACCCGCTGCGGGTCAGTGGTGGCCAGGACAAATACCACGCGGGGGGGCGGCTCTTCAAGAGTTTTCAGCAAGGCGTTGAAGGCCGCATTGCTGAGCATGTGGCACTCGTCGATGACATAGACTTTGTAGCGGCTGTTCACCGGGGCAAACTGTGCCCGCTCGATCAGCTCGCGGATGTTGTCTACGCCGGTGTTGCTGGCCGCGTCAATCTCGAGAACATCCAGGGAGGCTCCCGCAGTGATGGCGCGGCATTGGCTGCACGCCTGGCAGGGATCCGGCGTCGGCCCCTGTTCACAATTCAAAGACTTGGCCAAGATGCGGGCGCTGGAGGTTTTTCCCGTGCCCCGCGGCCCGCAGAACAAATAGGCAGGCGCCACCCGCCCCAGCCGGATGGCATTGGCCAGCGTTTGCACCACCGCTCCTTGGCCGACCACATCGGCAAAGCGCTGCGGGCGGTATTTTAAATGCAGGGGTTCATAGTTGCCAGCGGTGGCCATTTCCGGGATCTCCAAGCAAGCAGCGCCCCAACCGGAACCGCGCAAGAGCTCTGCTCTGCTGACGCGATCCCACCGGGGCTCCCCTATTCTGGCTTCTCGATGGCGGGATCCCTCCCTGCCCATCAAGAGCAGGGCTGGACCAGGGGGGGAGACCGGCAGAGCTTTTGTGCTCCGCTCCGCTGAGGACTTGGGATCCCGGCGACGCAGAGAGGGAAGCTGGATCCAGCCGGGCGAGTCGAGCTGATCTATGTGCTGCACGCGGTAGCTGAGCTGATACACCTCCTTCCTGAGCTGGCGATTCTCTGCCTGGATGGCGGCGATGCGCTGGCGGATGGGCTGCAGGCGGGCTTGCAGCTTGCGCCGGTAGAGCTCTGGCAACTCTTGAATCATCTGCTCCAGCAACTGCTTCTCTTGGTAAAGCTGCTCAATCTCCGCCTCATAGCTGCGAATTTGCCGGTGTTGCTTTTCTTGGCGCAGCTCCAGAAGGTCTATCTGGCCCTGCAAGATGCGATTGCGCTCTCGCAAAAGCTGGATTTCCCGCTCCCGCGCGGCCAGAGCTTGAGCAAACTCCGTCTCGCCGATGCAACCTGCTTCCTGCATCGTTTCTCCCTCAACCCATCCGTACATGGATACCAAGGGATCCGTCCCACCAGACCCTACCCGTCACTGTATCCGGCCCGCGGGGGTGAGGCAAATGGCCTCTGGCCCGCCGACGCCAAAGCTTGCTTCACCTGGGCTTCCAGCTCAGCCAGGGATCCGGAGTTGTCCAGCACCACATCGGCACGGCGCACTTTTTCCGCCAAAGGCCACTGGCTGGCGATGCGAGCTTCGATTTCTTCCGGCGTCAGGGGATCCCGGCGGGCAAGGCGTTGCCGCTGCTGCTCTGGGGTGCAAGTCACCACCCAAATCTCGCTGGCCCAATTTTCCATGTGGGCTTCAAACAGCAACGGGATCATCAGACAAACGGTTTGAGATCCCTGCCCAGAAGAAAATCCTACCCCGCTACGCTTTTGGGAGGCAGGCTCTTCCTCAAGCGGCACCCCATGGACTTTAGAGCTCTGCTCCGCCAACGCGGACAGAAAATCTTGCAGTTGAGCTCTAACGAAAGGGTGGATTTGGGCCTCTAGCCAAGCCCGCTCAGCGGCATCTGCAAACACGATCTGGCCCAACCGCCGGCGATCCAGATCCCCGGAGGGTGTTTGGATGGCCTTCCCATAGCGTTCCAGTACCCGCTCGCGAATGGGGGATCCCACCGCCAAGGCCTGGCGGGCCATTTGATCTGCATCGGCTACTGGGATCCCGTGCTGCTCCAGGATGCGGGCCACCGTGGATTTGCCCGTGCCCACTCCGCCTGTCAGGCCGATGATTCGCATAGCTGTCGTGGTTACGGTTTAGCTTGCTGGGGTAGAGGGGCGCTGCCAGGGTAAAGCCAGTTGAAGGTTTTTCTTCAAGGGGAGGCCGTTTTTGCAGCCAGCGGAGAAGAACGGTGCTCTGCCGCAGCCGGCAAAGGAGAGCTGGGCGGCAGCAGGCTATACTCAAAGCCCTCCACCAAAGCCCGACAGGAGGCCTCGATGATGTTGGTGGAAACCCCCACCGTTGTCCAACGGCGGTGACCGTCGCTAAACTCCACCAGCACGCGCGTTTTGGCCGAGGTGCCGGCTCGCCCATCCAAAATGCGCACCTTGTAATCAGACAGGTGAATCGCCTCCAGTTGGGGATAGAACTCCAGCAGCGCCTTGCGCAACGCCCCATCCAGAGCGGCCACCGGCCCATTGCCTTCCGCCGCCGTCACCCGAGTCTGCCCCTGCACCGCGATTTTCACCGCTGCCAACGATTGCACATCCGTTGCCTCGCCACTGGGATCCCAGTCTTTGCTGTTCCAATCGGAGCGGGTGGTGGTCGTCACGTTGAAGCTGAGCACCTCAAAAGGATGGGAGCGTTGTCCCAGCAAGCCCCGCACCAACAGCTCAAAGCTGGCCTCAGCAGCCTCAAACTGATAGCCCTGCAGCTCCAAAGTTTTCAGCCGCTCCAAAATCAAGCGCGCCTGTGGATCCGACTTGTCCAGCCGGATCCCGAATCCGGCCATTTTGTGGAGAATGTTGCTCAGCCCCGCCTGTTCTGAGACCACGATGCGGCGACAGTTGCCCACTTGCTCGGGGGCGATGTGCTCGTAGGTGAGGGGGTTTTTCTGAACGGCGCTGACGTGGATCCCACCCTTGTGGGCAAAGGCCGATAGGCCCACAAACGGAGCATGGTCATCCGGGGCCAAATTGACCACCTCGCTGATGGAGCGGGAGATCTCCGTCAGGTGCTTCAGCTTCTCTTGCGGCAGACAGCGATAGCCCAGCTTCAGTTGCAAGTTGGGAATGACGCTGCACAGGTCGGCATTGCCGCAGCGTTCCCCATAGCCGTTGATAGTGCCCTGAACCATGCGCGCCCCCGCCTGCACCGCCGCCAGGGCATTGGCCACAGCAGTGCCGGAGTCGTTGTGGGTGTGAATGCCCAGAGGCAAATGCCGCAGGTGATGGGATTCTGCCAAGACAGCTGCCGTGATCGCCGCAATCTCGTGGGGCAGGGATCCGCCGTTGGTATCGCAGAGAACCAGCCACTCCGCCCCCGCCGCCGCCGCTGCCGCTAGGGTTTGCAGGGCATAGTCGGGGTTGTGGCGGTAGGCGTCGAACCAGTGCTCGGCATCGTAGATGACCCGCCGCCCCTGGGATCGCAGATAGGCAATGGTGTCGCGGATCATGGCCAGGTTTTCCTGCAGCGTGGTGCCCAGGCCCTCGGTGACGTGGAGATCCCAAGACTTGCCGAAGACGGTTATATAGCGGGTGCCCGCCGCCAAAATGGCCTGCAGCATGGGATCGTCTGCCGCCCGCCGCCCCGGCTTGCGGGTAGAACAAAAAGCCACCAGCTCGGCTTGCTCTAGGGGCTCTTCCCGCATCTGCCAGAAAAACTGCACATCCTTGGGATTGGCTCCTGGCCAGCCCCCTTCAATAAACGGGATCCCCAGCCGATCCAGCAGCTTGGCAATCTGTAACTTGTCTTGCACCGACAGCGATAGCCCCTCTCGCTGGGCCCCATCCCGCAGTGTGGTGTCGTAGAGAGTGATGGTGGCTGAGCAACCCAGATCAATCTTCATATCGCATCAGTTTCTTGTAAAAGGCGGTGGAGAAATCCGGCTGTTGTCCGCGCTGCACCAAAGAGACGACATCAATCAGATAATCCACAAACTCGTAGTTGGCGATGGAGAGCTGATAGGTGAGATCTGCATCCTGAGCAAAGATCACCTGAACCACCGTCAGATCCGAAGGCAACGGGGACGTATGCCAACTGGCCAAGAAGCGGACAGGCCCCTCTCCCTCGATGGCCCTCTGCCCTTCCAGGCTGGCTTTTTTGTAGAGGCCCACCGCGAGGGCTAGGTACTGTCGGCGGGCAACGGCGTAATAGGGCTGATAGACGGCCACTTCTGGCGGGCTGGCAGGTTCAAGTTGCAAGGCCATAGTGCGCTAGGAGAGGGATACAGCTTTTTCTGATTTCATGAAGTTCTACAAAATAGGTGGGATCCCTATAACCAAGATAGGTGGGATCCCTATAACCAAGTAGATATCTCTGCATTGGCTGTAGCAAGTGTCGCCGGAAAAGCTGTGAGGTCAATTGTGGCAGAGACCCAGAAAAATTATAAGGGCCACTGCAACCCATTTCATTCAGCGTATCGCGAAGCGGTGCGGTTCCCGGTAGGGTGCCGGAGGCATAGCACCATCGCGACAGCGGGTGAGCGGACTACGGATAGATTGCCCAATTGTCTACTTTTCCTTGAGGGATCCCGCATCCCATGCTGGGGAGAAGCGTTGGAAAGTCGGGGATCTCTGGGAAAGAATAGAAAGAGGGGGGATCCCTGCCCCTGATAGCAACCGGCTCTTCTCCTGCCGGCGGTGGCGAGACGGTGCCCTTGCTTGGTTATCCAAACGCTTGGCATCTTCTGTCTTCATGAGCACAGCCCAAGGCCCAACCGCTTCTCGTCTCGACCTTCTCCCCCCGGGAGAGGGAGGAACAACGGCCAACCTCCTGCTGGAGTGGGATCCCGTCCTGCAGCGCAAGTTCCAGCAGCTTGTCCAGATCTTCGCCGAGATGGAGCAGGTCTTGGTGGCCTACTCTGGGGGGGTTGATAGCAGCCTGGTGGCCAAGTTGGCCTGGGATCAGCTGGGGGAGCGGGCCCTGGCTGTCACCGCTGCTTCTCCTTCGCTGCTGCCCGAAGATTTGGAAGAAGCAATTCAGCAGGCTCGGCAAATCGGGATCCGCCATCAGATCGTCGAAACCCACGAGCTGGAAGATCCGGGCTACGCCGCCAACCCTGTTAACCGGTGTTACTTCTGCAAAAGCCACTTGCACGATACCTTGCGCCTGTTGGCCCAAGCCCAGGGATATGACCATGTGGTGGATGGCCTCAATGCCGACGATCTGGCCGATTACCGACCGGGGACACAGGCAGCTCGGGAGCGCGGCGTGCGTTCCCCTTTGGCGGAGGTGGGGATGAGCAAGCTGGAGGTGCGGCAATTGTCTCGCCACCTGGGGCTGTCTTGGTGGGATAAACCGGCCCAACCCTGCCTCAGCTCTCGCTTTCCCTACGGGGAGGCAATCACCCCTGAGAAGCTGCGTCGGGTGGGAGCGGCGGAGCGCTACTTGCGCAGCTTGGGTTGGCGGCAGGTCAGGGTGCGCTCGGAGAAGGACACCGCCCGCATCGAACTTCCTCCGGATCAGATCGTGGAGTTTGTGCAGAAAACCAATCTGGAAGCGCTGGTCAAGGCCCTGCAATCCTTCGGCTATCTCTATGTCAGTCTCGATTTGGAGGGCTACCGCAGCGGCAAGCTCAACCGAGTCCTCAACCTTTCCCAGTTGGCCACAAGCTAGCGGGCTGGGGAGCCGTAGGGGATCTGTGTTGAAGTTTTGCGCCGGGTGATTATGAGAGGGTTGCGGTTGCTCTGGCTCTGCTTGGGGGTGCTGGGGTTAGCAGTTGCCGGCCCTACTGCGGCTCAGGTAGAGTCCCAGAAGAAGGGGGGCGCTCAGCCCATGGATACGACTGACCTCAGCGCCGTTGCCGACCGAACGTTACGGCTGCGTTCTGACCGGCAAACCTTCGATCAACGGGCGGAAGTCTTCCAAGCAGAAGGCAATGTGGAGATGCGGCTGGGTCGCTCTGTGTTGCGGGCGGATCGCCTGCGCATTGAGCTGCGACAGCGGCAGGCTGTGGCCGAGGGCAATGTCTCTATTCAACTGGATCGGCAGCGCATCCAGGGATCCCGGCTGGAGTACGACTTTGAGCAAGAGCGGGGATTGTTGGAAGAGGCCTTCGGGCAGGTGGATATTGGCCAGTTGCAGGCCAGTGGATCCCCGGCAGCCGCCCTCTCTCCGCAGCGGCTGGTGCGCTTTCGTGCCGTTCGCATCCGCTTCGATGCCACCACCTGGGAAGGAGAACAGGTGCGGCTGACCAACGACCCGCTGGATCCGCCGGAGTTGGAGATTCGTAGCCCACGGGTGACCTCCACCCTGCAAGCCGATGGCTCCAGCCTTTTGATTGCCGAGGCCGGCCAACTGGCCTTCGACCAGGTCTTGTTTCTGCCTCTGCCCATTCGGTTGCGCTTCGACTCATTAAACCGTCAGCCTCCGGTCAGCATCTTCTACGACGATTTCGACCGAGAAGAATTGCGACGGGGCCTGATCCTGCAACCCAACTTCGAGCTGCTGGGGGATCCCAATGTGAGCTTGGTGCTCTCCCCGCAACTGTATCCACAACGTCTTTGGGGCAGTGAGCAGGGCCTTTTGGATGGGATCGGGCTGCGGGCCGATTTTCGTTGGCGGCAACCGGAGGCGAATGCCCAAACCTCGCTGTTTGCCGAGCTGCGGGGGATCGTCTTCCAGGAGTTTGCTCAGCGCTTGCGAGCCCAGGTCGAACACCGCATCACCACCGGCGATGGCGGAGAAGTCGCCTACACCTACGCCTATCGGGAACGCTTCTTCAGCGGTCGCCTGGGGTTTCAAATTGTGGAAAACCGCCTCGGTGCCAGCTACCGCTCACCCACCCTCCGCCTGGGCAATACCGGCTTGGATCTCAGCTACCGCATAGCCGCCGACTACATCGATGCCTTGGGGCAGCCGGATGAAATCGACACGGATCCGGAGTTGGCCTTAGCCAACACCACCGACCGCATTCAGCTCTCCCGCCTGCAACTGGGGGCAACCTTGAATCGCTCCTTTCCCCTCTGGAGCCCTCCCAAGACAGCAGCGGATCCCCCACCCCGCTTTTCCGCTCTGCCCATCGAGCAAGGGATCTGGCTCAGCACCGGTGTGAGCAGCAGCCAGTCTTTTTACTCCAATGGCCGAGCCCAGAGCTATACTGCCGGCAGTATTGGCATTGATGCGGTGATTGGGGCTTTTGTGGCCGATACCTTCGACTACACCAACCTGAGGGTGACCTACTCCAACGGTTTTTTGGCCGGAGCCTCGCCATTTTTGTTCGACCGCATCACCACGCGGGAACAGCTCGTCCTGGGCTTTTTGCAACAACTGTACGGCCCGCTGCGGGTAGGGGCAAAGACAACGGTAGATTTGCAGTCGGGCCAGCAGGTGGATGTCGTCTATCGCCTGGGCTACGACCGCCGCACCTATGGCTTTAGCCTGCAGTACAATCCGGTGCGCCAGTCGGGGGCTCTGGAGCTGCGGGTGGAGGGCCTGAACTGGGATCCCGGCCAATCCTCGCCGCAGCGGAGGACGGAATCGAGGGCCCACGAGCCGTGATCCCCAAACTCCAAGGGAACGGAAAAATGTAATCCTGACTACTACTCTGTGGAGATTTTCTATGAGAAATTACCCCAACTTGGGGAGAAATCCTACCTCAAATCTGCCTTGAATTGCAGAACCCTTCTGGACATCGAAACGGTAAGGTAAGATACAGAAGTTACAGTCATTTTAAACAGGAATGAGACCTTTCCGTGGCATTGCTTCCTAACTCTCCTCTCCCAAAGGAGAGGGGCTGGGGGTGAAGGATGACTCCCTCTGTAAGCGGCGCGGAACGCTTGGGAAGTGTTTCAATCTAGTTTGGAATGACTATGAATGACTATGTTTTTCCAGGATTGATTTCTGCCAGTTGGGATCGCCGTATCGCAGACTACCGCAGTGATCCCCAGACGGTGTTAGGGTAGATGGTAGGCTGAGCAACGTGGGCTGGTAATCTGAATTATGCAAACACTCGATGCAATCCCCGATAAAAAACGAGCAGAGCGAATAACCTGTAGCTACATCAATGCGACCAGCTCCATTCAGGTGGTTCGCATCACGAATATCGAAAACTGGTACTTTGAGCGGGTGGTCTTTCCAGGCCAGCGGCTGCTCTTTGAAGCGGTGCCTGGAGCCAAGCTAGAGATTCACACGGGCATGATGGCCAGCTCCATTCTGGCAGACACCATCCCCTGTGAAAAGCTGCGCGTTCGAGAAACGGAGCCGGCGACCGCAGGCGCCTAAATCCCCAGAGGCCAGGGGTGCGGACTAGGTTTCCCGGCCTTGCTGCCTTCTCTCCTCACTCTCTGAACTGGGGGAAGGCTGAGGCGAGGGGCTGGCGGAGCGGCGCGGCTTCGGGGGTAGTGGGATATCCAGGAAGCGGGCGCTCAACCTCACTGGGCTGGTTTCTTGCCGCTGGGGAGGCCAAGGGATCCCCAACCAACGGGCCGTGAGCTCCAGCAAGCTGGGGGGTGGTGTCGGCGTAGGAGTTGGCGTGGGTGGTGGGGTGGGATAGAGATCCAGGCGCGGTGGCCGTGGGGTGCTAACCCGAAAAGCATCGGGAGGGGGTTGGGTCAGAGGTACATTCGGATCCCCGCATCCCAGCAAGCCCAGCCCGCCGGCAAGCAACAGGCCGTACAATTTTCGAGTGCCTCTACTGCTCATGAGTACGCTGCTGGACACCTCCAACAGGTATCATCGGGATCCCAAGCTCTGAGCTGGGCTTGCAATCTTCCTCCAGCACAGATAGCTGGCGAGCCAAGTCACGTAGCGGTTGGCGGTCAGGTTTTTGGCGGTAACTGCTCCAGCAGTTGCTGATCCCGGG
>AFSR01000559.1_pt1 | contig 11126 bp, 13 predicted proteins | sample 296848 | NCBI WGS metagenome assembly AFSR01 (sample SAMN02954305, study PRJNA68063) | hot springs metagenome | biome: terrestrial; feature: Mushroom and Octopus hot springs; material: microbial mat core samples; isolation source: Yellowstone National Park Mushroom and Octopus hot springs ...
ACCTTGGCGGTGATCTCCGGCTCGATGCGGAAATCGTTGCTCTCCAGTTTCAAATCGCGCATGATCTCGGTGCGCATGGCTTTGTAACAGGTCTCCATGTCCGAGATCCAGCAGTTGAACAGAAAGTTGGTCAGGAAGGTCAACCCTTTGTTGCCGAGTGCGTTCCAGAAGTACATACCGGTGTGCCGACCGAGGAAGCGTGAACCGAAGACCACATTGACGCGCCCCTGAGCGATGGGAGTCACCAGTTCGTAGTAGTCGTTCGGGTCATACTCCAGGTCAGCGTCCTGAACAACAACGATCTCGCCGCGAGCGCGCGCCAGCCCGCTGCGAACGGCGGCGCCCTTGCCCCGGTTGCGCGGATGGCGAATGACCGTCATCGACGGATCGCGGGCGGCTTCTTCGCACAGGATGCGATAGGTGTCGTCGCTGGAGTGATCGTCAACGGCAATGATTTCCTTGTCAATATCGACGGCGCGCACCTTCTCTAGAATGGCGCGCAGCGTTGCCGACTCGTTGTAGCATGGAATAATGACCGAGAGCAGCATCGTTCCTCAGCGAAATATCAGCAGAATGACCGGCAAGAGGAGCAGCCCCAGCACCACCAGCATGCCGATCAGCAGTTTGAGTTGTTCGGCGCTGCGGCGTTGTGCGAGTTGTTCACGCACATCTTTAGCGTAGGGGACGTTCGGTTGTTCAGCGAACAGGATGTAGCCAAGCTGGTGTGGCGCGCGAAACGCTGTTGTCAGGATGGTCGTCACCAGTTCGCGCGCGGTGATGAATGGCGGCGCCCAGTAAGCCTCGTCGCGGCTGATCGGGCGACCGGTAAGCGAACAGTAGAGTTGTTCTTCAACGACCACCTGCGCATTGTTTGATGACTCGGTTGGCGGCTGTTCAGCAGACATTGCGCGTCCTCCGACGGTTATGCATGTGTACGTACAAAACGCCCGATACGGTCGAGCGCCGTCTCAATGTTGTCCATTGATGCAGCGTAACAGATACGCACAAATCCTGCGCCGTTCGGTCCAAACGTTTCGCCGGGGATGACGGCGACCTGTTGCTCGCGCAGCAGGCGTTCAGCGAACACATCACTGCTCATGCCGAGGTGCGCCACGCGCGGGAACACGTAGAATGCCCCCCGCGGCTCGAAGGCTGGCAGACCGATGGCATTCAAACCGGCGACGATTGCGCGCCGGCGACGGTCGTACTCGGCAACCATTGCAGCGACATACGGCTCACCGTTGCGTAGCGCTTCGAGAGCCGCATACTGCGCCACCGTTGGCGCGGACATGATAGCGTACTGATGAACCTTTCGCGCAGCAGCTATAATGTCTGCGGGCGCTGCCATCCAGCCCAGGCGCCAGCCAGTCATGGCATACGCTTTGGAGAATCCGCCCAGCAGGATGGTACGGTCGCGTGCGCCTGGCAGCGCGGCAAAGCAGGTATGGCGCACGCCATAGACCAGGCGATCATAGATCTCGTCGGAGATTACCAGCAGATCGTGTTGTTCGGCAAGTTCAGCAATTGCTGCCAGGCGTTCACGCGGCATCACAGCGCCGGTCGGATTATTGGGGTACCCAATCAGGATGGCGCGCGTGCGCGGCGTGATCGCGGCAGCGATCCGTTCAGGATCGACCTGAAACGAATCCTCGATAGTGGTGGGCACAAAGACCGGTTCAGCGTCGGCGAAGATCACAGCAGCCGGATAGGCGACAAAACAGGGTTCAGGAATGATCACCTCATCGCCGGAGTTCAGGGTCGCAATCGCAGCAATCTGGAGCGCCTCACTGACACCGACGGTCATCAGCAATTCACTCTCTGGATCGTAGCGCACGCCGTAGAGCGTCTCCAGGTGGTTGGAGAGCGCGACGCGCAACTCCAGCAAGCCAGAGTTTGAGGTATACGCCGTGCGTCCCTCTTCGAGCGAACGAATACCAGCAGCCCGGATCGGCTCAGGGGTCACGAAGTCGGGTTCACCGACACCGAGCGAAATGACATCCGGCATCTGTGCAGCGATGTCGAAAAAGCGACGAATACCAGAAGCCGGAACGCGATCCATGCGCCGGGCGATACGTTGGCGAGCCATACACCACCTTTATCAGCCAATCAACCGCATCACAGCGCGGGTGGCGCCGGGCAGCGGATAACTTATCAGAGCCAGCAATCGACCGTACCAGGGCACAACGATCTCGCCGTGGGTGCGGCGCACGATTGCCCGCACCGTTGCATCGGCGACCTGTTCGGCGGTGCATGCCGAAAGGCGAGCAATGCGCGGATACTTGTCGGCGCCAGCGCGTTGCTGGAAACCAGTCTCGGCGACACCGGGACAGATCATCGCGCAACGCACGCCGCTCCCTTCGAGTTCGAGCATCAGGGTGCGACTGAGACCGACGAGCGCGTGCTTACTCGCGGTGTAGCCGCCCATATTGGGAGCGGCAACCAGCCCGGCCATTGATGCCATCATCACAATCTGCCCGCTGCGCCTGGCGAGCATATGCGGCAGGAATGCCTGGGTGCATGCCAGCGCACCAAAGACATTCACCTCCATCATAGCACGAATGTCGTCCAGGCGAGCTTCCGCCAGACGGTCGAACACGCCGAATCCGGCGTTGTTGACCAGCACATCGACATGACCGAAATGGTCGAGCGTGGTTTGTGCCAGACGCGCAACATCATCAGGGTTGCCGACATCGGTGGTGATGGCGATGGCGCGGGCAGGACCGCCGAGGTGGGCGGCAAGTTGATCGAGTTTTGCCGCCGTTCGCGCTGCCAGGGCGACACGTGCGCCTGCGGCGACGCACCGTTGCGCAATCAACTCACCAAAACCGCTCGATGCCCCGGTGATGACAATAACCCGACCTGTCAGCGATTCCATGGGCAGCATGCCTCGACGTGCATCTGAGTCTGCATAGCGGCGAGAGTCTACGCCCTGATACCTCTTCTGTCAAGCGTTTCCTCATTTGCGCATTATTCTGCCCGATTTACGAAAGCATTTGCTTGACAAAGCCAGAACGCGGGTGCTATACTGACGATGGGTACTCATACTGGTGTTGTGGAGCGTCGCTATGCTGACGGCACACCGCGAACAGGGAGAAACGCGCCAGCAGATACTGCTGCTCCTGCGGCGGAAGGGTCCGATGACAGCTGGCGAGTTGAGCGACGAGCTTGGTATCGGTTCGGTTGGTGTGCGTCAGCATCTGGCGTTGCTGGAGCGCGACGGGCTGGTGCAAACCAGTGGCGTGCGGCGTTCGGTCGGGCGGCCCAGTCATCTATACGCGCTTACTGCCGCTGCTGAGGCGCTCTTCCCCAAAGCATACGACCATCTGCTGATCGACGCGCTGGAGTTTGTCAAGGCGCAGGGGGGCGAGGAAGCGATCAACCGTTTGTTTGAGGCGCGGCGAAAGCGTTTGCACGCCGAATACGCGCCGCGCCTGGAGGGGCGCTCCTTGCCGGAACGGGTCGCTGAACTGGCGGCCATTCTGAACGAGCACGGGTATATGTGCGAGTGGCATCGCCTGCCGGACGGCGCGATTGAACTGGTCGAACATAATTGCCCCATCGATTGTGTGGCGCGCGACTACCCACAGGCATGCGCCCACGAGCGCGCGCTGTATGAGGACCTGCTCCGCGTACCGGTCGAGCGGCAGCAGACAATTGCCGCCGATGGCCGCTGCTGTCGCTTCCGCATTGCCGATCAAGTTGATTCGCAACGCCCATACCTGATTGTCGAGAGAAGGAGGGATTGTCCATGGCTTTCACACTACCGCCGCTGCCGTATGATTTTTCGGCGCTGGAACCGCACATCGACACGATGACGATGCAGATCCATCACGGCAAGCACCATCAGGCGTATGTCACCAATCTCAACGCGGCGCTTGAAGGGCATCCATCGCTGCAAAACGCGACGATCGAGGAAATCCTGAGCAATATCAATGATGTGCCGGAAAGCATTCGTCAGGCGGTTATCAACAACGGTGGCGGGCATCATAATCACACGCTCTTCTGGAACATCATGGGTCCGAACGGCGGCGGTGAGCCGACCGGCGCACTGGCGCGCGCCATCAACGACACGTTTGGCAGTTTTGCCGAATTCAAAGCGAAGATCAAGGATGCAGGTCTCAAGCGTTTTGGCAGTGGCTGGGCATGGCTGGTGAAGGATAAGGATGGCAAACTCCACATTTACAGCACGCCGAACCAGGATAGCCCGCTCATGCAGGGGCACATCCCGATCCTGGGTGTTGATGTATGGGAGCATGCGTATTACCTGAAGTACCAGAACCGCCGCCCCGACTATATCGACGCCTGGTGGAACACGGTCAATTGGGAAGCGGTTGCCGCACGTTTTGAACAGTAAATCCGGGCATACAGTCGTCCGCGAACGAAGAGGTCAGAGGCGACGCAGATGCCTCTGACCTCTTTGCTTCCCCAATCCGCGACCATGGACAATCTATGGTACAATAATAGACGATTATCGTTGCAGTAAAGACCAGATACCATACGTTGGTCGTTGTATGAGGAGTCGGACCCATGGATAAGTCGACCTGGACGACAAAGGTCGGCCTGGCGCAGATGCTGAAAGGCGGCGTCATCATGGATGTCGTCACGCCAGAGCAGGCGCGGATTGCAGAGGAGGCTGGCGCTGTTGCGGTGATGGCGCTCGAGCGCGTTCCTGCCGACATTCGCGCGCAGGGGGGCGTGGCGCGCATGAGCGACCCGGAACTGATCCTGGCGATCAAAGAGGCGGTCACCATCCCGGTGATGGCGAAAGCGCGCATCGGTCATTTTGTCGAGGCGCAGATCCTGGAAGCGCTGGGGATCGATTATATTGACGAGAGTGAAGTTCTGACGCCAGCGGACGAAGAGCATCACATCAACAAGCATAAGTTCCGCGTTCCGTTCGTATGCGGGTGCCGCAACCTAGGCGAAGCGCTGCGCCGGGTGGCGGAGGGTGCGGCGATGCTGCGCACCAAAGGCGAAGCTGGCACCGGCAACGTTGTCGAGGCAGTGCGCCACGCGCGCGCGGTCTACAGCGAAATTCGCCGCCTGCAATCGATGGACGAGATGAACTCTTTACCTACGCCAAAAACATTCAGGCGCCCTATGAACTGGTGCGCCAGGTGGCGGAAACGGGGCGCCTGCCGGTTGTCAACTTTGCGGCTGGCGGGATTGCCACGCCTGCGGATGCGGCGCTCCTGATGCAGTTGGGTGTGGATGGTGTGTTCGTCGGGTCGGGGATTTTCAAATCGGGCGATCCGGCGCGGCGGGCGCGCGCCATTGTCGCTGCGACAACGCACTATAATGAACCGGAGATCATTGCAGAAGTCAGCCGCGGGCTGGGTGAAGCGATGGTCGGCATCGAGATCAGCAAAATTCCACATGATCAGTTGATGGCGGAGCGAGGCTGGTAACGCATTCCAGCAGAAATCGTCTATGACGGTAGGAATTCTGGCGCTTCAAGGGGATTTTCGTGAGCACGAAGAGATGCTGCGGCGCATTGGCGCGCCAACCCTCCAGGTGCGTTTGCCAAAACATCTTGAGCAGGTCGAACGCCTGATCATTCCCGGCGGTGAAAGCACGACGATTGGCAAGTTGCTGTCAATGTACGGGCTGATCGAGCCGCTGCGCGCCCGTATCCGCGATGGAATGCCGGTATGGGGCACGTGTGCTGGCGCGATTTTGCTGGCGCAACGGATTGCCGATGGTCGCGCCGATCAACCGTCGCTGTGTCTGATGGATGTCACTGCCCGGCGAAATGCGTTTGGCAGTCAACTTGAAAGTTTTGAGATCGATCTGCCGGTGCTGGGATTGGGTGATGAACCGCTGCGCATGGTCTTTATTCGGGCGCCGGTGCTTGAAGACCTGGGGCGCGATGTGACACCGCTAGCGCATCTCGACGATGGGCGTGTTGTCGCCGCCCGGCAGGGGACCATGCTGGCAACCTGCTTTCATCCGGAATTGACGCTGGATGAGCGTATGCATCGGTATTTTCTTGATATGTGAACGGCGTCGTCCGACGCCGGAGAACACGCATGATCCGACCGGTTACGCTGAGCGACATCTGGACGTTAAGACGAAAACCGCGCAGCCAGGTCACGCTGTACAACGAGGCGATGCTGGCGTCGCCTCACCGTCCTTTCTGGTTCGCTCTGCGCTGCTGGCTGGAAGGGAGCGCGCAGGATTGCGCAACTTACGTCTATCGTGAAGGCGCGCTCAGCGCTGTGGTGCAGTCGATTGGGCGACGTGGCCGCCCGGAGCACGACGTTGCACTGATGGCAGCATATGGCGGCGGGAATGGTCATCCGACCGATCCGGACGTGTGGTTTCGCCTGCTCGAGTCATTGTGTGTTGAGGTTGGCGCGGCGCGCATCCAGCGGATCTATGCAGCGCTGCCACAACGTCACAACGAACTGCGCGAGATCTTTCGCCAGGCAGGGTTCATCGGGTATGCGCAGCAGTCGGTGCTGCGCCTCGACGGACCGGATTGGGATCAGGGGACGACGCTGGCGCCCATGCGCCCGCAGTCGAACCATGATGTGTGGGCGATCCATAAACTCTACGGCGCTGTGACCCCCCGACAGGTGCAACTCTTCGAGGCGCGCGATGCGCGATCGTGGATGCTGCCGCTTGATCGCGTCTGGCGTCGCCCCTATCGCAATGCCTGGGTGCTGGGCGCCGGCGACCGTATGGCGGCGTATCTCCATCGCACCACCGGTCCGGTGGGTCATGTCTTCTCACTGCTGATCAGACCCGAAGCGCGTGAGCAGATGACTGATGTGCTGCGGTTCGGTCTGGCGCAGATCCACGATGCGTTGCCGGTGTACCTGGTGCTGCGCGATTATCAGCAGGAACTGTTTCTTCCGGCGGGCGATCTCGGCTTTCATCCCGTTGCCGATCACACGTTGCTCTGCAAACAGACGACCGTTGCAGCGCGACGTTCCCTGCTGACCCCCGCGCTTGAAAGCCCGGAGACCCACCCGCCGATACCAACTATCTCCTCTCAATGTGAGGACCGACGATTCTATGGCAGTGCAACAGGATATTACCAGCAATATCGAACTACTTCTGGCAACGCTTCCGGCGCCTATTCGTCAGGCGATTGAAACGGGTCCCGATGACCGGGAGGACCTGCTGGAAGTGATCATGGATCTTGGTCGACTCCCCGAAGCGCGCTATCGGAATCACGAACGTTTTCTCAGTGATCGCGAAGTCACGCAGGAAGATATCGACTATGTCATCGGTCGAATCGGCGCCTTCGGCGAAGATAACCGTGCGGGCATCCCGCGCACGCTGCACCGGATCTCGGCGATCCGCAATCGTACCGGTCGCGTGATCGGGTTGACCTGTCGTGTCGGGCGCGCCGTCTTCGGTACGATCACGATCCTGCGCGATCTGATCGAGTCGGGGAAGAGCGTGCTGCTGCTGGGACGTCCCGGCGTCGGCAAGACGACGATGCTGCGCGAAACGGCGCGGGTGCTGGCGGAAGACCTGCGGAAGCGCGTCGTGATTGTAGATACGTCGAACGAAATTGCCGGTGACGGCGATATTCCCCACCCCGGCATCGGGCGGGCGCGCCGCATGCAGGTGCCGCGACCGTCGGAACAGCACGCGGTGATGATCGAAGCCGTCGAAAATCATATGCCGGAAGTGATCGTGATCGATGAGATCGGAACGGAACTCGAGGCGCTGGCTGCGCGTACCATTGCCGAACGCGGCGTTCAGTTGATCGGCACGGCGCACGGGCAGACGCTCGAGAACCTGTTGTCGAACCCGACATTGTCCGATCTGATCGGCGGCATTCAGGCGGTGACGCTTGGTGATGAAGAGGCGCGCCGGCGGGGAACACAGAAGACGGTGCTTGAACGAAAGGCGCCGCCAACTTTCGACATTCTGGTCGAAATTCAGAACTGGGATCAGGTGACAGTCTATCCCGACGTTGCCAGCGCGGTGGATAGTCTGCTGCGCTCCGAGCCGCCACAGGCGGAGGTGCGCCGACGCACTGCTGACGGTCAGATCGAAGTCTTTCCGGCTTTTACCGGTGAGCATGCTGTTCCGTCGATTCCGGGCATTCGTCGTGGCGGCGGGCGTGAACGTGGGGAGCGAAGCCCGCGTGTATCGTCGGCGCCTGCCGCTTCCAGCGTCGGAATGACACCGCAACGTATCTACCCGTTCGGTGTCAGCCGTGATCGTCTGGAGCGGGCGATTGCCAGCCTGCACGTTCCGGCGACCATCGTGCGCGACATGGGTGAGGCGACGATGGTGATGACCCTGAAGAATTATTACCGTCAGGGGTCGCAGCGCGTGCGTCAGGCTGAAGAGCGTGGCGTGCCGGTCTATGTGCTGCGGAACAATACCCTGGCGCAAATGGAGCGTCAACTCGCCGATGTGTTCAATATCAGCCTGAGCGACAATGGATTGCAACGCCGGGCGGATCGCAACGATGATGCCACAATGACCGAGGCGCTGCTGGAGGTCGAAACGGCGATCACCCAGGTTCTGAACGGTGAACGTTCGTCGGTTGAACTGCAACCGCAGAGCAGTTATGTGCGCCGGTTGCAGCATCAGATGGCGGAGCGCTACAACTTGCAATCGGAGAGTCGCGGACGCGAACCGAACCGACGGGTCAAAATCTTTCGTTAGGGCTGCACCATGATCGGCGATGATCGATGAGCCTGTTTGTGACATTCGAGGGTCCTGAGGGAAGCGGGAAAAGCACGCAGGCGCGTCTGTTGTACGAATCGTTGCACGCGCGGCGCTTCCCGGTCATTCTCACACGGGAACCGGGCGGCACGCGGATCGGCGACCTGATCCGGCGGATTGTGCTCGATCTTCAGCATACCGAAATGGCGCCGACGACCGAGATGTTGCTCTTCTCGGCGGCGCGGGCGCAACTGGTCAGTGAGGTTATTCGTCCGTATCTGGAGCAGGGCGGCATTGTGCTGTGCGACCGGTACGCCGATTCGACCTTTGCCTATCAGGGGTACGGTCTGGGGCGCGATCTGGCGGAATTGCGCGTGATTACAGCGGCCGCTACGGGCGGCTTGCGCCCCGATATAACGTTCTATCTCGACATCAGCGCTGTAGAGGGACTAGAACGCAAGTGTCGCAAAGGTGCGCGTTCAACCGGTCAGCACGGCGCCAGCGTCGATTGGAATCGTCTCGATGCGCGGGAACTGGAGTATCATCAACGGGTCGAAGCCGGCTATCGCGAGTTGATCGCCGCAGATCCAGAACGCTGGCGCGTGCTCGATGCACGGCAGTCGATCGAGGCGCTGGCGGAACAGATCGCTGCAATTGTCGAGCCGTATCTGGCATCGATCACGCGGCTAGAAACTGTGCTGTAGATGTGTAAGGTGCGCCCATGAAGCTGATCATTGCCGTCGTTCAGCGGCAGGATGCGGGGGATCTGATCGAGGCGCTCACTGCTGCCGGTCATCGGGTGACGCGTATCAGTAGCGAGGGTGGCTTCTTGCGCGAGGGGAATGTGACGCTGCTGATCGCTGCTGAGGATTATCAGGTCGATCCTATTCTAAAAATTGTGCGGGAGCACTGTTATACGCGGACACGCTATGTGTCGCCACTGCCGCCGGTTGCCGAGTCAGGTGAGTTCTACCCGCCAACGCCGGTTGAGGTGCAGGTGGGTGGCGCGACAGTGTTTGTTGTGCGTGCCGCCGATGTGCGTCGTCTCACGCCGTCATAGGTGTCGATAACCGTTCCTGCAGGTCGGTGAATCTGCGGCGGGCTTTTATAGCAGAGTTCTTACAGAGGTTGAACCTATCGGAAAGGGTTGAACGCCGCCCGGACGAACGCAATGAACATTGCGATCCCCCCTGCGGCGACTGAAAAATAAGTCCGGTGTAGTCCGCATAGTTGGGCTTTGCCCTGCATAGCTGAGGGCTTGTGGTCTTTGAGTAATTCTTCTGCTTTTGCCTGCGCAGGCAGGCTTCGCCTTGCGTAGCCGTTGGGCTATAGACTGACGGCTGGTCCAGTATAGCGGGTTTGATGCTCAATCTCCATTAGCCCCACAGCAAGTTGCAAATACCGGATTTTATAGCAGTTCTCATAAACGCTGAACCTGATGGACTGAGGTTGGACATTCTCGGGAACGGCGTGCCCCAGCGTTGACCGACATACATTCTGGTCTACACTTTGCTAGAGGCGGGTTCTTGTGTGACACGGCAGACCCAGACGAAGGTCGACGTATCCGAGGGATACTGTAATCTGCAAGGAGTGGAATCTTGGATTTTCGCGCGATCATTGCCAACCTGGCGCCGGTGGCATCGGTGCTGGCATGGATGTTGCTCGCCTATCTGATCCTGCTCTGGGCAGCGTCAGTGCTGTGGACGTACCGCGATATCCATAGTCGGAGCGAGGATGTGGCGGTGCAGGTGCTCGCGGTGACGCTGGCGCTCGTGCTTCCATTTGGTGGTGTGCTGCTCCACCTGATTCTTCGTCCCCGTCAGACGCTGGCGCAAAAGTATGAGCGTATGCTCGAGGAAGAGTATCTGCGCCGCAATCTGGAAGATCCCCACGTCTGCCCGACCTGTCAGCGAGCAGTCGATCCGGAGTTCATCCTGTGCCCGCATTGCCAGACGGCGCTGCGCCGGCGTTGCGCTGCGTGCGACCGGGTCATCGATCTGACCTGGAGCGTGTGCCCCTACTGCGGCGATGACGGCGCTGGCTCGCTGCCGCGTCCCGCCTATCGCCAGCGGGTCGAAACGGAACGAATGAACCTGTATGATCGATGACACGCCACGCGATAACCGGCGTCAGCGTGGCTCCCCGCTGCGTCGTGCATTGCTGACGATCCTGCTGCTGCTCGTCGCCGCGTGCGGTCCTGAAGCGCCCCAGGCGACCGATCCGCGTCCGATTGCCACCCGTCAGGCGATTGTGGTGCGTCCATCTCCATCCGACGCAGAGCGACCGCGTCCATCAGGCGTCACTCCAATCCCTGCTCCGACCTCCATACCTGACGATCCGCCGGTGTCGGAACCGGCGCCGTTCGACGACCCGCGCGCGCAGGGTGCGCCCGATGCGCCGATCACGGTGGTGGAATTCAGCGATTTTCAGTGTCCGTTCTGCGCGTCGTTTGCACGTGAGGTTCGACCGCTGATCGAAGAGCGGTATGT
>AFSR01008309.1_pt1 | contig 11125 bp, 10 predicted proteins | sample 296848 | NCBI WGS metagenome assembly AFSR01 (sample SAMN02954305, study PRJNA68063) | hot springs metagenome | biome: terrestrial; feature: Mushroom and Octopus hot springs; material: microbial mat core samples; isolation source: Yellowstone National Park Mushroom and Octopus hot springs ...
AATGCCGCGCCCTGCATACCCGATTCCACCAGTTTCCAGTAGGCTTCGACGCGCGGCAACTCCGACTCGCGGTACAGATGCAGCGGGGGCAAAGTTGTGTCGGCGAACAGGCGGAAGCCCAACGCTTCGGCGCGCAGGCAGAGGTGGCGATACTCGCCCGCGTGCAAGCTCCCGCGCAGCTCGCTGAAGTTGACGCCTGCCTCAATCGCGCGGCGCGCAATCAGCGTGCACGCGCCCAGCTCGCTCACGCGGTAGACCCCTCGAAAAACGCCAGCGCGCTCAAGAACGCCTCGGTGCGTCGCGCCTGCTCGTCGCGCTCCAGCGTCTGTTTGCGCCGCACACGATACAGGTTGTAGTGATCAGCATACCACACATTGGGCAGGGGCGGTTGGTCGTGCGACCACACCGTCCAGAAGACCTGCGAGAGGATGTCGCGCTTGCACTCTACCATGCGGCGCAGCGTCTGCGGGTGCAGCACAAGGTCGCTGTCCACCAAGAAGGCGTAGTCATAGCCGTGCTGCAACGCGGCGTGCAGGATGCCGTCTTTGATGGCTGCCAGTCGCCAGATGAGGCTTTCCGTCCAGTGATGGGTGGTCTCGGTGCGTTGGTACGGCTCGGCGACGGGCACGCGCAGGCGATGCACGGGCGCGCTTACCTGCTCTGCAAAGGCACGCAGCATCTGCGAGGCGTGCGGGTCGTCGTTGTTGTCCACGAACAAGTAGGCGACCTCCAGCCCAGTGGTGTCCAGCCGTTGCAACCCGTCCAGAAAGTGCTGCAAGATAACGGGCTTCTGGCGCACGGGCGCGGCAATCAGCACGCGCGGCGTGGCGTCGGCTTGCGGCTGCGCCTCGCGGTCGCGCACAGCGACGACAATCACGCCGTCGTCGGGCGTTTCCGTAATCTCGTTGTGTGCTTGGTAGCCGAGCGAGCGCAGTCCACTGCTTGCGCCGTTCGCCACGGGGCAAGAATCAGCTCCCAGCGTGCCCCAACGCTTCGAATCGCCTCCAGCGTCGGCTCGATCGGCTGAGACGGCTCCACAATCGCGACGATGCAGTCGCACTGGAAGCCGTTGGGCAGCGTGGCGAGGTATCGCTGCCCGCAGGCGGCAAGGTCACGGCTGGGGCTGCCCGTCGTCAAGCCGAACACCGTGCTGTATGGCATGAAGTATTGCAGGTACAGCGTCGTCGCGCCGTCGGCGGCATACATGTCCAGCACCGTGCGCGTCTGGTGCAACGGGAACGGCATATTCTCCAGCGCGAGTTGCGCTAACCGAAGCCTGTAAGCGTCCATCGGTGGAATTATCGGCAGCGCGCGGGCGACTTCCGAGTCGCTCTGGTTGCCCCCATCGTCAGGGAAATAACTTCCGCAGCCACAGCGCGTCGGTACGGCTGAGGTCGGTGAACGCTGCGCCGATGTAGTATTCGCCGTCGCTGCGCGGGCGGCAGTGGCGCGCTTCAACAGAGGCAACAAGCGGCGCGTCCAGCCCCATCAGCGTCATCGTGAGCACGCCCTGCACGCCCTCCTCAATCGCCACAGGTGTTCGCATGCCCACCCCGCCGACGCTAATGTTCACCACCTTGACGGAAAGCACGGTCTCTGCCACCTGCAGCTGCGCCTCAATTTGCACGCTGTAGCGCTTACGCGCCCGTCGCTCAGCAGGCTTGGCGGGCGAAAGTGGGATCAAACGCACATGCTGGCGGTCTATCGGCTGCACTTGAACCGTCAGTTGGCGCGGCGCGCCCCCAATGCAGAGCGTCGCCTCCGCCAACGCGCCCTGATGCATGAACACGGCAGCATCGTCCACCTGCACCACGAGGCTCTGATTCGCCGCGTCAACACTCACAAGCCGCCCCGTATACGAAACGCCCATGCGCGGCGAAAAGAGAACAACCTCCATCGCATCACCTACCGAGTTGTTCCATAACCCTCTCAAGATTTCGCCCGCCGCGCCGAATAATTACAACCGACTACGTAAGGACGGTGCTGCCATGTGGAGACGATTCACATCGATGAGCTGGATGGCAAAGCAGAAGCTAATCGCCTTTGGCGCGATAAGCGCCTTGATTCTGGTGACAATTCTAAGCCTAACGACCCTGAATACAGTGGGCATTCACGGCGCGCTGTACAAGGAGATTATCGAGGCGAACGATTACCGCGCGGATATACTGCCCCCGCCGAACTTCATCGTCTATGCCGCGCTCTACGCGAAGGACGCATGCCAAAAGTTGCAGGCAGGCAAACTGAACGAAGCGCGTCAGTCGCTTCAGAAGGTAGAAAAGGCGCGCAAAGAGTATTACGAGCGGTACAACTATTGGCAGAAGTACCTCTCGCACCCTGAGATTCGCGCAGTAATCGACCAGCAGAGCCATCCGCCTGCAGCGGAGTTCTTTAAGGTGGTGCAGGAGCAGCTTGCGCCTGCCGTTGCGCAAGGCGACCGACAGGCGGCAGAGGCGATTGGAGCGCGGCTCGATCGGCTGTTTGTACGCCACTTGGCGGGCGTCGAGCAGGCGGTTAAGTTGTCCGAGCAGTGGGCGCAAACCAACGAGTCGCACGCGCAAGCTGTAATCCGCTCCCGAAGAACCGCGCTCTGGGCGATTGTGGTGCTGGGGCTGCTGGTTGTCGGCGTTGGGAGCTACTCGACGCTTCGCTCGGCGCGCGCCGTCACGGCGACTGTGGAGTCGCTCAACCACGCCCTCGAACAGCTCAAGAACGGGAACCTGACCTATCGCATTCCTGTGCAGGGCAACAGCTACTTCGATCAGGTGCTGCGCAAGTTCAACGAGGGCGTTCGGGAACTTGCCGCCGCGCTGGAGCAGGCGCGCCAAACGGCAAAGCTCGTGCTGGGCAGCGTGCAGGAGGCTTCCAACAGCTTCCAGAAACTTACCACCGACGCACGCGAGATGGATGAGGCGGTCCGCCAAAGCGCGGATGGCGCGCGGCACATCGCGGCTGAAATCGAGCGCATCACCGAGAGCGTGCGCCAAGTGCAACTGGCGGCGCAGGAGGTCGCCCAAGGCGCGGAGAATACCGCCCAATCGTCCAACACGGGAGTTCATCAGGTCAACGAAATCAATCGCTTCATCCAAGACGCCTTCTCGCAGCTTAGTCGCGCGGAACAGATCTCTGCCGAAGCGTCCCAGCTCACCCACGAGGGACGGCGAGCGATGCTGCGCTCCGAGCAGGTGATGCACGCCATCAAGCAGCAAACTGAGCAGACCGCGCACGAGGTACGCCAACTGGCGGAGATGTCGGCTGCCATCTCCAAAATCGTCTACAAAATCGAAGACATCTCGCGCCAGATTAATCTGCTGTCGCTGAACGCCGCGATTGAAGCCGCGCGCGCAGGCGAGGCGGGACGCGGCTTCGCCGTCGTCGCCGACGAGGTGCGCCGACTCGCCGAACGCTCCGCACAGTCCAGCCAAGAAATCCAGTCCATTCTCGATCGCGTGCTGGAGAAGACCAACGAAATCGTACACGCTATTGAGCAGAACCTGGAGGTCGTCCACGAGGGCGGCGCGGTCTCCCAACAGGTCGCCTCGAACCTGCAAACCATCCTGAGTGCTGTCGACTCCATCGTCGAGCAGGTGCGCGAGTCGGTGAGCCTCATGCAGCAGGTTAACCAAGCATCGGTAAGCACGCTCGCCGAAATCGAGCAAATCGCCGCGATTGCCGAGCAGTCCAGCGCCGCCAGCGAGCAGATGCTCGCCAGCGCGGAGACCAGCAGCGACGCTATCCAGCACATCGCTGCACTCGCCGAGCAGACTGCCGCCAGCGCCGACCAGAGCAGTCAAATCGTCAACAACCAAGTGCAGATGATTGTGGGGCTGAACCAGATGCTCTCCGAGAGTGCAGCTGATGTGGAGAAACTCATGTTCGCGCTCGGTAGGTTCCGCCTCATCGAGGAGGAGTCGTTCGAGGAGAAAATCATGACCTTCAAGCGCGCTCATCTCAAGTGGGTCGAGCGGGTCGAGCGCATGGTGCATCACGGCGAGATGATCCCGCGCGACCAGCTGGTCTCACACAAAAAGTGCGCGCTGGGCACCTGGTACTACTCGGTGGGGCAGCAGCAGTTCGGGCATCTGCCAGAGTTCCAGGCGATTGAGTCGTCGCACGCGCGATTGCACCAGATTGCCGCGCAAGCGGTGGAGGCGATGGAGAAGGGCGACAGGGCTCGCGCCGAGCAGCTGCTGAACGAGATTCGCGGCGTCAGCCAAGAAATCGTCGGCTGGCTCGATCGGCTCTACACGCGCGTGACGACCGCCGAGTTGAAGCAGGCGGCTTAGTTTGCCTGCGCCGTTTGCCAGCCGACCTGCGCCTGCTCGAAGCCCAGCAGTTCGAGCAGGCGCGTGATTTCGCGGGCGGCGTTCTGGCGCGCTTTTGCCAGCAGCTCGCCTTGCAACGCCGCCTGACGCGCCTCCAGCCACGCCTGAGCGCGGGCGCGCTGCTCGATCGTGGCGTCGGGACGGAATACCAGCCAGCCCCGCTCGCGATGGTACACCTCCGCGCTGCCCTCGCGCAGGGTGATTTCGAACAGCTGCGGTTCGGGCAGTATCAGGCGCACGCGCCCACTTGAGACTTGCACATGCTCGGGGCGCAGCTTGGCGAGGTCGATCCCTGCGGAGGCTTCCGCCACGATGCGCATCCGCAGCCGCTCGCCCGCCAGCCACACGGGCAAGCCGTTGGTCGCCTCGACCGCCACATCGTGCAGGGTGGTCTGCCGCGCGGTTTCCAGCCGTTGCATCGCCTGCAAACGCTCCACAATCACGACGGGGCTGGGCTGCGTGCGATACACAGGCGCGCCCAGCGCGTGCAGGCGACTCAGCAGCCACTCGCGCCCCGACTCGCGCGTCAGCAGCGTAAACGCCAACATGATCAGCGCCGCCAGCCCCACCCACTTCGCGCCGCGCCCAATCGGACGGCGCAGTCGCCACAACACCTGAAGCCACATACCTATAGCATACCCAGTCGCTCGCGGCATAGGCGCAGCGCATACTCTAAGGTCTGCTCCTTGCTCCAGCCGTCGTTTTGAATGACGAGTGCGTCGTCGGCGATGCGCAGGGGCGAGTCGGCGCGCGCGGCGTCGCGGGCGTCGCGCTCCAAAATCGCCTGTAGCACCTGCTCGTAGGGTTCGTCGATGCCCTGTTGCTGCAGTTGGCGCTGGCGTCGGCGGGCGCGCTCTTGGGGCGAGGCGTCCAGGTAGAGTTTGACCGCCGCGTCGGGGAACACGACGGTGGTGGTGTCGCGCCCTTCGGCGACGACGCCGTGCGCTTGGGACGCCAGCGCGCGTTGCAGGGCGACCATTGCGCGGCGCACGCCCGCATGCACGGCGATTCGCGAGGCGAGGTCGCTGGTTTCGGGCGTGCGAATCGCCTCCGAGACATCCGCGCCGTCCAGCAGCACGCGCTGCGCCTCGCCGTCAGCCTCGAAGCGGATGTCCACCTGCTGCGCGAGTTGGGCGAGTCGCTCCGCGTCGTCGGGGTCGATGCCAGCGCGGTGGGCAGCCAGCGCGAGTGCGCGGTACATCGCGCCCGTGTCGAGGAACACGAAGCCCAGCGCACGCGCCAAGCCCCGCGCCAGCGTGCTTTTGCCCGACCCCGCGGGACCATCAATCGCAACGACGGTCATCCCACCTCCGCGCGAACGCTCTGCAGCTGCTCGGCGATGACCTCCAGCAGCAGTTCGAGTTCCTCTTCCAGCGGGGGCAGGTGGCTGGGGTGCAAGGCGGACACATCGAGCCCCTCTAAGTAGCGTCGGAATCGGCGCACTTCGAGCGCGGGACCGCGCACTTCGGCGGCGGCGAGTACCTGCTCGGCGGGTTGGTCGAGAATCTCCTCCGCGCGGTCGGGTTCGTCGCGCAGGGTGCGCACCAGTGCGGCGGTCTCGTCGCTGGTGAGTTCCTCGTCGCGGATTTTCTCGGCGACGCGCGTCTGCAGCTCGGGGTCGTCCAGTTCGAGCAGGCTGCGGGCGTGGCTCTCGGTGATGCTACCTGCGGGTGGGCGACCGCTGACGGCAATCACCTGCTCGCCGACCTCTTCGGGCAGCTCCAGCAGCCCCAGCCAGATGCCGATGGTACGCTCGCTTAGCCCCAGCATCTGCGCCAGCTCGCGGTTGGTCAGGCGGCGGCTCTCCTTGAGGGTCTTGAGCGCGCGCGCCTTGTCGATGGGCGCGAGGTCTTCGCGTTGCAGGTTCTCGATGAGTTGCTCGGTGGTCACGGCGTCGGGCGTGACGGACTTCACGATGCAGGGGATTTCGGTCAGCCCCGCGCGTTGCGCGGCGCGCCAGCGTCGCTCGCCTGTGATGATCTGGTAGGTCTCGCCGTCGGGCAGCAGCCGCACCGTGATCGGGTTAATCAGCCCATAGCGACGGATGCTCTCCGCCAGCCCTTGCAGGCTCTCCTCGTCGTAGCCCCGTCGGGGCTGGTCGGGGTCTTCCACAATCTGGTCAATCGGGATGAGTTTGACCTCCATATCTTGCGCCTCCTGAGATAGGAGTGTACCTGATTTGGGGACGGGAAAGTTGGGCGACTAAATCCCGATTGCTTCGCGCGCGAGTTTGGCAAGGCACAGCAACGCCTCGATGCCCAGCGCGACAATCAGCGCGACGACGATGCCAATCCCCCAGCCCGCCGAGAGGAAGTAGAGGTCGTGGTTCGCCAGCCCGACGCCAATCAGCAGCACGCCCAGCGCGGGCAGCGTGTTCATAAACGGCATCGGCGACGACAGCACCAGCGCCAGCGCGATCACCACCAGTGCGCTGAGGCGCAGAATCAGCCCGTTGCGCGTGAGCCGCCTGCCGCGCGGGTGTGAAACGCGCTCAATCTGGCGCAGGATGGCGACCCCGCGCGTCTGAAGCGCTTGAACCACCTTCGGCGACAGCACCTTCTGCCGCCACCGCTTGGGAAACCACGGCTGCTTAAGACCGAACAGCATCTGCAGCGCGACGATGCTCATCAGCGCGCCCAGCACGCCTGAAGTGCCCGGCGGCAGAATCGGGATAAACGCTGGGATTGCCAGCAGAATCAGCAGGAAGCCGTAGCCGCGATCGCCTGCCTTGTCCAGCACTTCCCCCAGCACCACCACCCCGTCGGCGTTCGCATCCAGCGTGCGGGCGAAAATCTCTGACAGGCGCGGCTCCGATGACTGCGTGCGTGTACCCACCACGAAGCATTATACCGCAACATCGGGTACAATTCCCATGCCTGCTGGCTGGGCGGCGGCTCCCGATACGGGAGAGGAAAGTCCGGGCTCCACAGGAGGCTGTGCTGGGTAACGCCCAGGCGTCGGGGCGACCCGACGACGGAAAGCGCCACAGAAACGCAGACCGCCCCTTCGGGGGTAAGGGTGCAACGGTGCGGTAAGCGCGCACCAGCGTTCGCGCGAGCGAACGGCTGGGCAAGCCCCACAGGGAGCAAGGTCGCATAGGGAGGGGATGACGCGCTCCGCCGACCCTCCGGGTAGACCGCGCGAGGCTTCGCGCAAGCGAACGCCCCAGAGAGATCGCCGCCGCAAACAGAACCCGGCTTACACGCCAGCAGGCGCACCAAGCGAGGCACACCATGCGCGACTACAAACGCTTGCAACAGGAGACGCTGCAGCAGACGCTGCGCTGGCAGCAGAACTTCGAACCCGACGGCACGCCCAAGCCCCTGCGCGACCCCAGCGACTTGACCCTCTGGCCCAACACCGTCAGCCGCGCCAACTCCGACGAATGGATCCCGCGCAACCACGACCGCATCCGCCAGATGCGCCCGCGCCTTTTGTGTATCAACTTCGTGAACGGGCTGGAGCCTGGGCGCGCCGAGCGCATCTTCTCGGATCTCATCACCGCGCTGAACGAGAGCAGCCGCTATCACGGCTACAAAGACCCGCGCGCCCCGCGCTTTCTGGAATACTCCGTGTGGCGGTATGTGGACTTGCAAGACCCCGACGGCATCCGCGGCAGGAACAGTAGCGCGACCCCGCGCAAACCGCATGTGCCCGTCCAAGCCATCAACGGTAGCTACGACGGCTTTTTCACCGAAGCGTTCGCCGAGCGGATTGGCGTGCGCGATCCCAACGACCGCAAGCGGTTCCTGACCCTCAAGGAGCTGGTGGACGCGGGCTATGTGCATGAGGTGTGGTTTCTCGGCGCGGCGGACAACATCATAAGCTGGTTGGAGTGCGTAGAAATCAAGCCGCGCTACGACGCCAACTTCCGCCGCATCCCAGGCGAATATGTGCAGGCGGGCAACGGCGGCGACCCCGAACAACGCTTCATCGGACGCTCCCTGCGCCTGAATATGCTCAACTACGAGCGCGGCGTCGGCTGCGGGATGGAGAACCTCGGACACGCGCTGGAAGGCACGGCGCACAGCAACTGCATCCCCTACTTCCGCGAGTATTTTTACGAGTACGCGATGTTCGACTTAGATCAGCGGTTCGGGCTGCCCTTCAACTCCTACTACTACCTCTGGGGCGAGGACAAAGGGCATCGAGTACCCCGACGAGCGCACCGCGATTGTGCGCGACGGCGACAAACGCTGGACGCTGACCGACTACTACGCTACGGGCGGGAATGTCCACTTCCCGCCGAACGGCAGACGCCACTACGACCAAGACAACACGCAGCCCGTGCTGTCCACGATTGAGGACTGGCGCATCGGCAGCGGGCGCGGCGGGGCAGACCTGAAACGCCCGTGGACGAACGCTGTGCTGGAACAGTTCCGCGACCTCGCGCCCGACTGCATGGGACGCTGGCTCGTCTACTGGCGGCAGAACATGCCCGGCTACCGCAACACGAGCCGCGACAAGCAGGGCAAGCCGATGAAGAACTGGTGGCCGTTCCTGTTTTATTGATACTAATCGCCGAACCAGAGTTCACAAAAAAACGGCAGTTGACGACCCCCTCCTGCAGGTTCCCCCTGCGAGCAGGGGGAACCGAGAGGGCTTGGTTCCCCTCGCGAAGCGGGGCGACCTTCGCCCGCGCACGGTTCCCCTCGCGAAGCGGGGGGAACCTACGGAGGGGGGCGATTGTGAACTCTGGCGGCATAGTCGGTATGGGTCTGTGCTTGATTCAGCATCTCCAGAAACTGCGCCTCGTCCAGGATGGGCACGCCTAACTGCTGCGCTTTCTGCAGTTTGCTGCCTGCGCCAGGACCCGCGACCACATAGCTGGTCGCCTTGCTGACGCTGGAGGTCGCGCGCCCGCCCAGTGCACGCACCAACGCCTCGGCTTCCTCGCGGGTGTAGGCTTGCAGCTCGCCCGTGAACACGAAGGTCAGCCCCGCGAAGGGCGTCGCGCCCCGCGCCGTGCGCTCGGCTTCCATCCGCACGCCCGCCTGACGGAGTTTCTCAATCACGGCGCGATTTTCGGGACGCGCGAAAAACTCCACCACCTCGCGCGCCGTTTCGGGACCCATGCCGTGAATCTGGGTGATTTGCTCTTCGGTCGCCTGCATCAGCGCGTCCATGCTGCCGAACTGCTCCGCCAGCAGGCGCGCGGCGTGTTCGCCCACATGTCGTATGCCCAGCGCGAAAATCAGCCGCTCCAGCGGGTTGGTCTTGCTCTTCTCGATGGCGTTCAGCAGGTTGCTGACCAGCTTCTCGCCGCTGCGCTCTAAAGCAATCAGCGCGTCGCGGTGCAGGTGCAGGCTGTAGAGGTCGGCGGGGTCTTTGATGTAGCCCTGCTCGAACAGCCGCTGCACCCACTTGTCGCCGAGTCCTTCGATATTCATCGCGTGGCGGCTGGTGAAGTGGCGGATGCGCTCCACGATTTGCGCGGGGCAGGCGAGGTTGATGCAGCGCAGGGCAGCCTCGTCTTCGGGGCGTTCCACCTGTGCGCCGCAGATGGGGCACTGCGTCGGCGGCTCGATGGGCGTCTCGTCGCCGTCGCGCGCCTCCACCTGCACGGCGACCACTTCGGGGATGACCTCGCCCGCGCGCTGAATCACCACGCGGTCGCCGATGCGGATGTCCTTCTCGCGGATGTAGTCGATGTTGTGCAGGGTGGCGCGTGAGACCGTGACGCCCCCGACGGGCACAGGCTCCATGAGGGCGACGGGGGTCAGCACGCCTGTGCGCCCGACCTGCCAGCGCACCTCGCGCAGGGTGGTGACGGCGCGTTCGGCGGGGTACTTGTAGGCGATTGCCCAGCGCGGGGCGCGCGCCGTTGCCCCCAGCTGCCGCTGCCAGTCCACGCGGTTGACCTTGATGACCACGCCGTCGGTGGCGTAGTCCAGCTCGGCGCGGCGGGTCGCCCACTCGCGGCAGAAGGCGATAGCGTCCTCCACCCCGCGGGCGACCCGCGTGTGCGGGTTCACGGGGAAGCCCCACGCCCGCAACTGCTGCAGGATCTCCCACTGCGTGCTGAACGACGCGCCCTCGCAGTAGCCGACGCCGTATGCCCAGAAGCGCAGGCGTCGGCGCGCCGTGATGCGCGAATCGAGCTGGCGCAGGCTGCCCGCCGCCGCGTTGCGCGGGTTCGCAAACAGCGGCTCGCCCTGCTCGGCGCGCTCGCGGTTGATGCGCTCGAACTCGTGGACGCTCAGATACACCTCGCCGCGCACTTCCACGATGCGTGGGGGCGCGTCGAACAGGGTCTGCCCCGTCTGCAGGCGCAGCGGGATTTGGCGCACCGTGCGTAGGTTGGGCGTGACGACCTCGCCGCGCACCCCGTCGCCGCGCGTCGCGCCCACCGTCAAAATGCCCTCCTCGTAGGTCAGCGAGACCGCCAGCCCGTCGATCTTCAGCTCGCAGGTGTATTCAATCGTCGCGTCGGCGGGCAAGTCCAGAAACCGCTTGACGCGCTGGTCGAAGGCAAGCAGCTCCTCCTCGCTGAAGGCGTTGTCGAGGCTCAGCATCACCTCGCGGTGCGTATGTTCGGGGAACGCGCTCAGCGGGGGCGCGCCCACCCGTTGCGTCGGCGAATCGGGCGTGATGAGGTCGGGGAACTGCGCCTCCAGTTGCTGCAGCTCGCGGAACAGGGCGTCGTACTCCTCGTCGCTGATTTCGGGCTGATCCAGCACATAGTAGCGGTAGTTGTGGTACTCCACCAGCCTGCGCAGCTCCTCGATGCGCGCCTGTGCCTGCTCGCGTGTCATAGGCAATTGATTCGCGGGTGGGCGGGGGGATTCCTGTCGAGGTGAGTT
>AFSR01000743.1_pt1 | contig 11110 bp, 10 predicted proteins | sample 296848 | NCBI WGS metagenome assembly AFSR01 (sample SAMN02954305, study PRJNA68063) | hot springs metagenome | biome: terrestrial; feature: Mushroom and Octopus hot springs; material: microbial mat core samples; isolation source: Yellowstone National Park Mushroom and Octopus hot springs ...
GCCTGGAGCAGGTGGGCGAACCCATGCGCTCCAGCCCGCCGGTCGCCTCCAGCACAATCAGGGTCGGCTGCAGGCGCTGGAGTCGCGTGACCAGGCGCTGGACACCTTCGTCGGTAGACGGTATCGTCTCGCGTGGCGCGTGCGGGTCGGCGCCAAACGCCACATCCCGCGTCTGTTTGGAGACATCAATGCCGATAAAGAGCGACTCACGGGAAGCCATCCACAGAACCTCCTGAGGAAAACGGCGCCAGCCTTGCTAGCATATGCGGGTTTGAGGGCCCAGATACCTGTTCGGCTTGGTCGCGTTGAAGGACACGGCTACCCAACACTCCGCGGCGATCTCGTGAACCTGGCGCAGAACGGTATACCGTGTCCCGTTAGATTATACTAGGGCGCAGAGAACCCTGAAAACGAATCGTATGGATGCATGGCGAAGCGTGCGTGTGCGTGACTTGCGATGGAATCCACCTCCGCGAACGCTGCGCCTCAGCGGTGACCTACCCTTTTTGCAGCAGACTCAAGAATCTTACTCATCATCGAGTTGCTGCAACGTGCGCCGGATGGCGTCGCGCTGACGGCGGAGATGACGATCTTCCATATCGTCGTCGTCGTCCTGGCGACGGCGGCGTTCATTGCGACGCGGTCCGCCGAACTTCGACATCAAATCCTCGATAGTTGCATTCCCGCCAAAATCATCGTCCTGATCAACTGAGCGGTATGTTTCGGTCGTGCGTTCGCCTGTTCGCCGCGACTGACGTTCCTCGCGCGGCGGGCGCCCTTCTCCCCGCGGACGCTCCCCGCGCGGACGCTCCTCACGCGGACGCTCCTCGCGGGGCGGCGGCTCACGCGGCGTATCCTCCAGACGCAGACTCAGGCTGATACGCTTGCTCTGCGGATCGACGTCGAGCACCCGTACCTGCACTTTGTCGCCAACTTTGACGACATCCTCCACCCGCGCCACGTGCGTGTTCGACAGTTCGGAGATGTGCACCAGACCGTCGCGCCCGACACCGATATCGACGAACGCACCAAACGGCGCCAGACCGCTGATCGTTCCTTCCAGGATCTGCCCCTTTTCCAGTTGCTGGAGTTTCTGCCCGCGCTGCGCCCGCCGCAGGCTCAGGCTGATCCGCGCGCCCGCCGCATCGACTTCCAGCACCTTGAAGGTGTAGGTCTGCCCGACCTGAACCACATCTTCCGCTTTTTCGACACGCCCTTCCGCCAGCTCCGAGACATGCACCAGACCGTCTTTGCCGACGCCGATATCGACGAACACCCCAAACGGCGCCATCCCGGTTACAGTCCCTTCAACATTGTCACCGACGCGCAGCGCAGCAAGCTTCTCGTAATCGACTTCCGGCTTCTTCTTGCTGCGGCCGCTACGTGGTTCGGCGCTGCGCTCTTTTGTGCGCATCGTCAGACTGATACGGCGCCCGTCGGGTTCAACACTTTTGACCCGTACTTTGACCGTATCGCCGATCTTGACCAGGTCGCTGGGTGACTCGATCCGCGTATCGCTCATTTCTGAAATATGCACCAGACCGTCTCGCCCGACGCCAATATCCACAAAAATGCCATACAATGCAATAGACGTCACCCGTCCTTCCAGTTCCATGCCCGGCGCCAGGTCTTTCACCCGTCGCGGTCGCCCCGGCGCCTCCTCAGCCGGCGCCTGGTAACTCGCTTCCTCGGCGGGAGATGTTGCGACGCTTGCAGACCCGGCATCGTCCGTCACCGGCGAGGCGTCGGCACGAGCCGCCTCTTCTCCTCCGCTGCCGTCAGACGATGCGACGCCTTCATCCGCTGCATGCACCCCGGCGTCACCTGCTGTTTGGGGCGATGGCGCATCGCCTCCGTCCGCTGCGCGCGCCCCGACGTCATCTGTCGTTTCGGCAGTTGGGGGCGATGGCGATTCTATTGCTTGCTGCTGAGGAGGCACTTCTGCCTCAACCACTGCCACGCCCGGTGCAGCAGCCGGCAGATCCCCCGGCAGTTCATTCCGCTCTTCGACGGGGCGCTCCTGATCGGTCATGACCAACCGTCCTCCTGGTTTAGTTGCCTGTACTTTACCTTATCTCAACCACACACTATCGCGCGTGGTCACGTAACTCCGCTCGAACCAGATCGGCGAGACCGCGTTCCTGCACATCTTCGAGCCGGTAGTACCTGCCCTTCAGGTGATACGCCAGCTGGCGCGCCAGCCCGCGCTCGAAGATCGGATGCTCGGTATCGATCACGACCGCCGGTATCGACTGAGCTGCAATGAAATCGGCGAGCGCATAACTTTCCGCCTGCGGCGGCAGGTCGCCCATCGATACATTCGCCTGCCCATCGGTCAGCAACACCAGCAGCGGCATCACTTCCGGGTCCTGACGGCGCGCACGCTCCAGCACTTCGTACCCCATCAACAGACCGCGCGAGAGCGGCGTTTTGCCGCCGGTCGGCATCTGCTGCAACCGGCGCTGCGCCAGTTCGACGCTGTTGGTCAGCGGCAGCAGCAGCGTGGCATAATCACGTTGGAACGAGACCAGACCGACCCGGTCGCGCCGCTGATAGGCATCGCGCAACAGTGACAGGACTGCCGCTTTGGTTGCGCGCATCCGCTCTTCCGCCGCCATGCTCCAGCTGGCATCGACCACGAAACAGACCGCGTTGCGCGTCTTCCGCACCCGCACCTTCTGGCGCAGGTCGCTCCGGCGCAGAATGACCCGTCGTTGACGCTCCGCAGCGCTGCGTTCCTCCCGCCGACGGCGCTGATGCGGCGCCGCCTGGCGCAGGGTTGCATCCAGCGCCAGGTCGGTAATGCGATCCGCCGGACGACTGGTGATGTAGCGTCCCTGCTTGCGTGTTGTACGGGTGCGTGTACGCCTGCCGGGCGACCGGCGCTGCAATCGGTCGCGTGCGCCTTCGATCCTGTGCGGCTGGAACATCGGGTCGTTTGCGAATGTCTTGCCGCCCTGCCCCCTGTCGCCGCCACCGGAAGCAGCGTCAGCATCGGTCGATGCAGGCATTGCAGGTGGTGCATCGCTCTCCTCGCCAGACCGACGCTCGCCATCCGGTTGACCGTTGTTCAGGCTGTCAACTTTTTTTTTACGTTCCCGGCGGATGGCGCCTCGTCGCCCATCTCGCCTTTCACGCGCTCCAGAATCTGCCCGATGCGCGCTTCGTCGAGCCGGACTTCCGTAAACGGCTGCCGCCGCATCCGGTGGGGCAGCGCCAGTTCCGCTGCCAACCGAATATCCTCGACTGTCAGACGGGTACGCCCCGACCAGGCAGCGTGCGTGCGCGCCGTTTCAAGGATCGCAAGATCGGCGCGATGCCCATCGACGCCCAGTTCGAGCGCCAGCGCTGCCACAGCTGCCATATCGCCACGCGAAATCGTGACTGCTGGAAGCAGGGCACGCGCCGCAATAATACGCTGCGCCAGATCCTCTTCTTCATGCCGCCACTGCGCTACAAAGGCGTCGGGATCGCTCTCATATGCTAGACGACGTTCGATGACTTCCACTCGCCCGGCAATGTCGGTCAGACCGCTGATTTCGACCACCAGTCCAAAACGGTCGAGCAACTGCGGACGCAATTCCCCCTCTTCGGGGTTCATCGTGCCAACCAGAATAAAGCGTGCCGGATGCGAGACGCTGATGCCCTCGCGCTCGACCGTATTGACCCCCATCGCAGCAGCATCGAGCAACACATCGACCAGGTGATCATCGAGCAGATTCACCTCATCCACATACAGCAACCCGCGATTCGCCTGCGCAAGCAATCCCGGTTCAAAACGGCGCTGCCCTTCCGTTATCGCATGCTCAAGGTCAAGCGAACCAACAACGCGATCTTCTGATGCAGCGACCGGCAACTCAACCAGGCGCGTTGGGCGTTCCTCAACCGGCAACTCCTCACCACGGCGCAACCGCGCACTACACGTCTCACACATCATTGCCGGGCGATCCGGCGGACAACTGTACGGGCAGTCGGCGACAACGGTAATGTGCGGCAGGAGGCGAGCAAGCCCTCGCACAGCGGTAGATTTCGCAGTGCCCTTTTCACCGCGGATTAGAACACCGCCGATACGCGGGTTAATCGCATTCAAGATAAGCGCGCGTTTGAGACGTTCCTGACCGACCAGCGCACTGAACGGGTAGATTGGACGTTCTGATGGCATTTGATATGCGTATCACTTGCGCAACACAAGCACCCATGGTCGCTATCGACCGAAGCGCGATGCTTGCGTTGGTTCTTCTAACGAGCGCACGACCAGTAGTAAGTAACGATCTGTTCGTGTACCGGACGTGGTCATTGTCGCACAAACAACTGTAAAAGTCAAACCGTACCAAACCATACTTTTCACCCTTCTCTTTCGCGCGATGCACCGCGCGTGATTGTGGTATAATGTTCATTCAGCGCAGCATCGGCGCTTATGTCGGGCTGCGCATTGCGTGTTTCAATAGTCAGGATCGACGGCATGATGGATGGCAAGAACATCATCTACGGGGAAACCGCGATGGATAAACTGGCGCAGCAGGTGCGCGCCACCGGGCAACCGCAAGACCTGCAAAGCCTGACGGAACGTTATCTTGAGATTCTGCGCGAGCTGGTGCTCGCAGGAGAACAAGAGGATGATCGAGCGTCCGACGTTTACCGGTAACGAAGAGCAGCGAGCGCTGGCAGAAGAGATCTTTCACCTGATGACGGCGCAGGGGCGATTGTTCGCGCTCGATACGCCTATTCGTCAGACATTGCGCAACTTGGCGGATTTTTATGCTCGACAGCGTCAGATCGACCCTGAGGAGGCAGCGCGCCTGATCGACGAGGCGTTGCGCGTGAACAGTCAGGTGTTTACACGCGAGGAAAACAACGGCGATGTCATTTTCATAACGTCGCGGCGCGGACGATACATTCCGCCCCAGATCGATACCGTTCATACGTTCAAGCAACGCCTGCACGAGCCTGAGAATCCGCTTCCTGTGGACGATCTCAGCGTCGTGGTGACGACGACTCGCCCTGCGTTGACGACAGTCGAGCCAGTGTTCATCTCTGAATACTGGCAGCAACAAGCCGGGTTGATCCCGGTGACTGTCGAGGCGCCGGCCGAAACTCCGGCTACAGCCGTCGAAGAGACACCGCAGGTAGGAGAATCGGTCGCAGCAGCCCCGGTCGTCGAAGAAGAGCAAGTTACTGCTCCGCCAGCTGCTCCGCCAAGCGAGCCTGCACAGATCAACACCGTGATCGCGTTGCCCAATGGTCTGCAGATCGATCTGCGCCGTCCGGTCGAAGAGTTGATGGCGCAACACGGTCAGACGCTTATGTCGCAATTGCGCACAGCGATTGAGAATGATCCGCTCCGCCGGTTGGTGCTGTTCGGCAATCAGGCCTTCCCCGAAGCGGCGCTGGTGAGTTTCGGCAAAAATGACCTGCGGCGGATCAGCGACTATATCAAGGAAGTGGGCGAGCCGCTCCTCGATACGCAGATCATTGCCGACATCTTCTACCACAATCCGCGCCAGAGCGATTACGACATCTTCCGCTTCGCGCTCAACTATCGGTTGAGCCGCGAAAAGGATTTCGAGTTCGTCGGTGTGGAAGGTGCGCGCCTCTGGTCGGTGCGGAACCTGCCAGCTATCGGCACCAGGCGTGTCAAGGCAAGCGAGATGGGGCAACTCGCCGGGTATATCGAAGAAGGGTTCGATGATAGCCTGGCGGAACAGAGCGTCGAAGCGATCCGCAAGACCGGGCAGGTCAACCACGTCTTGACATTCTTTGAGTGGGAGTACGGCATCCTGCCGCTGACCCGCGCGCTGTCGGCGCTTCTGCCGCAACCACTGCTCGCCGATCAACGCAGCGCCGTGTTGCGATTTGAGATGCCGCAGCACTATGTGAGTGCGCTGGTCGAACTGCGCTATCCGACAGGAAACCGCGGCGGATGGTTGCAGGGGCTTGAGACGCTGTTCCACGATTACCTGGTTCCAGGCGCGCTTATCACGTTGATGCGCACTGATGATCCGCGCACGTTCGCCATTACCTACGAAGAACAGGCGGAAACGCAGGATCGCCTGCTGGTGCTCGACGAAACCAAGAAGACGCCAAAATTCACCTTCGCCAATATCTCGTTCGCCTGCGTCGTCGATACCGATATGCTGGTGAACCAGCAGCAGTACGGGCGTCTGCGCAATCTCAAGGTCTTCTCGATGAATGAACGACGAAAAGCCGACCTTATGCTCGAACATGTCTTCGAGGTTATCGGCACGCCGGTCGGCACGCGCACCGAGCCACAGTATGCAGCGCCCTTCAATGCCCTGTTTGTTGCGATGAATGTCCTGCGCCCGGTATCGCGCGAGTATCTGACCCACCTCCTGACCGACGGCGATAACTTCACCCCTGATGAGGGCCATCCAGGATGGTGGCGCTACACGCCGCCGCCGTCGCTGACGGAGGAAGAAGAGAACGACAAAATGGACGAAGAAGATTTCGACGACGAGGAGTGAGAGACGACAACATATGGATCTTGCTGCTCACCTGCGCGCCCTTGCGGCGCGCGAGCATCTGTCGATGCGTGAATTGCGCCCGTTCTCCGGGCTTAATCCTGAGGACCGCGATGCACTGTGGGAAACATGGCAACGCATCCCCGTCAGGCGACGCACCGAAATCGCGCACGCGATGGTCGAACTTGCCGAAGACAATATCGACCTCGATTTCACGACGATGTTTTGGTGGTTGCTCGACGATGCCGACCCAGAGGTTCGCGCCAGCGCCATAGAAGGATTGTGGGAGTGCACAGACTTGCCGGTCATGCGGCGGTTGCTGGCGCTCCTGCATGATCCCGCCGATCAGGTGCGTGCTGCCGCAGCCATGGCGCTTGGTCGCTTCGCCTATATGGCGGAGATCGATGAACTCGATGAGGAATATGGGCGACAGGTGCACGATGCGTTGCTGACGCTTATTCACGATACGTCGCAACCGACAGAAGTACGCCGTCGCGCTATCGAGAGCGCTGGCTATTTTGCTGCTAGCAATGATGTGCAACAACAGATTGAACTGGCATATGCCAGTAGTGATCAGTTGATGCGCGAAAGTGCACTGGTAGCCATGGGGCGCTCGATGTTGCCACGCTGGCTGCCTATTGTCAGCCGTGAACTCGAGAGTCCGTCCCCTGCGCTTCGCTACGAAGCGGCGCGCGCAGCTGGCGAGATGGCAGACGTTGCGCGCTCGCTGGTGGCGCGTGTTGTGCGCCTGTGCAGCGATGCCGATACTGAAGTGGCCCTGGCAGCGATCTGGGCGCTCGGTCAGATTGGCGGCGAGACAGCGCGGCGCACCCTGCAACACATCAGCAGCAGCGAAGACGAAGCGCGCAGTCAGGCAGCTGCCGAGGCGCTCAACGAACTTACGCTTGAAGAGGGCTTCCCCGATAGCAATTGGCGGAACAACTAGAACCAGATGAACACCCGTCCAACCGATCTTGTGAACCGCGTCAATCTGGCACGCTATACGCGGGTGTATCTCTCGCCGCACCTCGATGATGCGGCGCTCTCGTGCGGGGGAACGATTGCTGCGTCGCCAGACCGGGCGCTGGTCATCACGCTGTGCACAGCGCCCCCCTCTGAAACAAACTTCAACGCGGTAGCGGTCGAGTTTCACGCTGAGTGGGGGCTGGCGCCCGATGAGGTGCTGCGCGTTCGACGGGCGGAAGATGCTGAAGCAATGACCATCCTTGGCGTCGATTATGTCTATGCCGACTGGCTCGACGCTATCTACCGCATGCCCGAGGCGTACCACAGTCGCGCCACCCTCTATCGCCATCCGGTGTCCGACGACCCGTTGCTGCCGCAGGTGCGCGACCTGCTTGCCCTGCTGATCGCGCATGCACCGCAGGCGACGATCTACGTGCCGCTTGGCGTCGGTCATCACGTCGACCACCTGGCGGTCTTCGAGAGCGCGGTCGCCTTTCCGCCTGATCGCCTTGCGTTCTACGAAGATATCAACTATGCCCTGTTGCCTGGGGCTGTTGAACAGCGGTTGGCGGAGATCGGACCGACCCTTGTCGCCGAATACCTGGCGTTTGGTGCATCCTCATTCCAGAAGAAAATTGCGGCAATCGCCGCCTATCGCAGCCAGATGGAGGCGCTGTTCGGAGGAACTGCGGCAATGGAAGCAGCAATCGCTGCATACCACGCGACGCTGGCGCAGGAACGCGACGGGTATGCTGAACGCATATGGCGGATTGCGTGATCGAGCGACATCCAGAACGTGTATCCCCAACCGTTGCGATGACGGTTGTCACTCCTGATCCGGCAGCCTGGGATGCTTTCGTGGCGGCGCATGCCGACGGTCATCTGCTGCAATCGTCGCAATGGGGAGCGCTCAAGGGACGGTTTGGCTGGAAACCGCACCTGCGCGCAGTCGTTGCTGGCGAAACTATTCAGGCTGGCGCGCTGGTGCTGGAAAAACAGCGGCTCGCGTTGAGCGCATTGTACGTCCCGCGCGGTCCGCTCTTCAGCGGCGACCCGCCCATCGATGCGCTGCTGCTCGACGATCTGATCCGGTTGGGACGGCGTCGCCGCGCGGTCTTCGTGCGCATCGAGCCAAACATCACGGAACACGATCCGCGCGCCGCTACGCTGCATTCCTTCCTGATTGCCCACGCGCTGCAACCGACGCCCCCCATTCAACCGCGCAGCACCATCCATCTCGACCTGACGCCAGAACCTGAACGTCTCCTGGCAGGAATGAGCAAAGGGCATCGCGCCGACATCAAACGCGCACTGCGCGAAGGGGTCGAGGTGCGCGAAGGCGGCACACCCGCCGATCTTGATGCGTTCTATGCCATCATGCAGGCAACGAGCGGGCGCGCAGGGTTTGCCATTCACTCGCTCGCCTACTATGCTAGCGTCCTGGAACTCTTTGGCGATGCAGTGCGTTTATGGCTGGCGGAATATCGAGGCGCGCCGGTAGCGACTGCGATAACGGCAGTATGGGGCACGATGGCAATCTACCTGTACAGCGGTTCAACGACCGATGGATTACAATGCGGTGCCCAGCATGCCATTCAGTGGCGCGCGATCCAGTGGGCGCGCGCGCGCGGTGCCGCGTGGTACGATTTCTGGGGCATCCCCGACGCCATCGGGCAGGCTGCTGGAACTGCAGATCCAGCCGCGCGTGCGTGCCTCGAAGCAGCAGCGCAGCACGACCCATTGTACGGCGTGTATCGCTTCAAAAAGGGATTTGGCGGCATCACAATCCGCTATCTGCCAGCATACGATCAGATAGGCATGCCGCTGCTTTACGCGCTCTGGCGACAGCGCGTCATAGGGTAAGGACGATGGAACTGGACGAGAACCTGACACTCGATGAGGCGCGCCGTTTGATCGCCTATCTGCAATCCGAACTGGAACGACAGCGCGCCCTGAACGCTGAGATGCGTCGCGCCGTTGCCGATATGGCGCGTGCGTTTCAGGAGTCGCTGGCACGCTCACACCAGGCAGCGATGGATGGCGACCTGGAACGGGTACGGCAGATCGTCATCGAAAACCGGCGCGTATGGCAGGACTGGTTACGTCAGATCATCGAAGCGGCGGGGAGGAAGCCATGATACGGGCAGTCATTTTCGATATGGGTGGAACACTGCTGCGATACCCGCGCCTCGGAAACGGCGCCTGGCGCGAGTTCGAGGAACGCGGCATTCGCGGACTGTACCGCTACCTGGTAGCGCAGGGACATCCAATCGCCGACGGAGAAGAAGCGTTCGTGGCACGCATGTTCGAGCGCCTGGCGCAGGGATGGGAACAGGCGACCGGCGGACATATCAACCTGCGCGCGGTTGACTGGATTGCAGCCGGAGCGGCAGATCACGACCTGGATCTTCCGGAGAGCACGCTGATCGAGGCAGTCCACCACTATGCCCGCCCCCTGCGCGATGGCGTCTCGGCTATGCCCGGAGCGGCAATGGCGCTGGCAGAGTTGCGCGCGCGCGGCATTCATACCGGGCTGATCTCCAACACCATCTGGCCCGGCGACCTGCACCGCGAAGACCTGATGGCGCTGGGGCTGTGGTCATACATCGAGTACGCCGTTTTTTCGGGCGACCTGGGCATCTGGAAGCCCCGCCCCCAGATTTTCCTCCATGTCCTCGAACATTTCGGCGTCAGTCCGGCAGAAGCCATCTTCGTCGGCGATAGCCCCAAAGAAGACATCCGCGGCGCACAACAGGCAGGTATGCGCGCCATCTGGGTGCGCAGTCCCGAATTTCCGCTCCCGCCAGACATTCATCCTGATGCCATTATCGAAAACCCCGGCGAAATCGTGCCGCTGCTGGAAGCCTCTGGTCAACTTCCGCCGCGCTAATCTGACACAGCATCCTTCAAAAAACGTCGCACAGTTAAGATACGCGACAAACCCTTCCCGGCGCACCTGATGCATCGCACCGGGGATGCGCACGACCTGCACGTCAGGACGCATCCGCTGGACGATCTGCTCAGCGCTGGCGTCGAAAAGCGCCCCTCGTTCTGGCTCACTGGTCGGGATAAGAAGCGGACAGTCGATCCAGCGCACATCTTCGGGCCACAAACGCACAAATGATGGAAGAATGTCGAGCGCGTCGGGATTAACGGCTTTCTTCGACTCTACCCACAGTGCATAATCTTCGTCACTCCATCCCGGAGATTCAGCGCGACACTGCGACAGCAGCGCCGCGTTATCCATCGTTTGCATCGCCAGCAGGTCTTCCCGCCATAAGGTGCGTGTTGTTGCCACGTCCAGCATATTGGCAGGCAGTGTGCTGCACCAGGGCAGATCTTCCAGAATGACGCAGCGAAACATACTGGGATGGGTTGCTGCGGCAATCGCCGCCGTCGATGCGCCCATTGAATGCCCAATGACTGCCAGCCGCGTCAACCTGAGAGCTTCAACCAGCGCAGTCAGATCGGTGGCGAGCAGGTCAAGATAATAGCCATCGAGCGCGGGATTGGACGACCAAGTGTTCGCATTTCTCCTGGGAGTGAGGGTATTTTGCCCTTGTAGACGCAACGATGGCAGGGCGCCATCACTTCCGAGGTGTGTGTTGCCCGACGTGGGAGCAATTACTTCCACACCTGTCGGGAGCCTGTGCTGATATCCAACG
>AFSR01007396.1_pt1 | contig 11045 bp, 15 predicted proteins | sample 296848 | NCBI WGS metagenome assembly AFSR01 (sample SAMN02954305, study PRJNA68063) | hot springs metagenome | biome: terrestrial; feature: Mushroom and Octopus hot springs; material: microbial mat core samples; isolation source: Yellowstone National Park Mushroom and Octopus hot springs ...
TCCCCAGAACCAGCCCCGCAGGTGGGGGATCCAGACTGTCTGTCGCTCCAGCCGTTGCTATCCTTCCCGCAACTATCAACCGGTTGTGGAAGCTCTGGAATCTGCCCGCCGAGAAGTCAACCTGGATGTACCGGTCATAACCTCAGGTTGTCTAGAAGTTTGCCAACAGCGACCGGTGGTTTTTTACTCTGGCGACCGCACCTGGTACAAGCGGGTTACTCCGCCAGTAGCGGGACAACTTGTCCACGAGCACCTGCTTAGGAATTGTCCCCTAAAAGCCCATCTTTTCCCAGGAGATTAGCCTATGGTCAGCCTACAGCCGCTTGTTCAAGCCCTTCCCGAAGCTCCTCGCCGAATCCCAGCCTCTATTTGGCTACAGGCTACCCAAGACTTGGCCCAGCCTATTCACCACCCTTGGCTGCCTGAGCAATATCGCCTATACCTGTACGCTGCCCTTTGTTGCTATCGGCATCATTGCAGGCACCAGGTTAACTCGCCAAAGGGCGGTCATCAGCGCTTTGATGATTTGGCTGGCTAACCAAATCTTTGGCTACACCTGGCACAGCTATCCCCGCACCACACCACACGCCCCAACCCTCTAGTTTCCTGCGGTGGAGCACAGCATGCAGACCTGCCGGGACAGCAGAGCAGACCTGTTGCAGGAACTCAGTTTCGGTGAAGGCATCTGTGTACTCGATGGCGAGCACCGGCTTGCCGGCTTTCGTGAAAGGCTGCCAAAGATCGCACCACCCCTCTGCAAAGCAGGACTCACTCACGGCAAAGTCGAAATAGGGCTCTAGAGCAGCCGCTTGTTCAGGATCGTTTTTCAAGCTGACCGCCAAACCGCGACGATGGGCTTCCTGGGCCAGCCAGCGATTGAACTGGAGTTGGTGAGCCGGTGCGAGGGCAAAGCCGGTGGGGTTCAGGTAGCCGTCCACGTTGTCCGGGTCTACACCGTCAAATCCCTTCTGCACCGCCAGATCAAGCCTCGCGCTCAGGATTGGTGCCAGGATGTCAAGGGCGCGAATGTCCACCCAGCGTTCTCTGTCCCAGCCTTCGTAGGCTGCGCCCAGTACGCTTTCCGGGTACAACGCAGCGTCTGGTCGCCAATCTTCCCAACTCCCGGCTGAAAAATAGGCAACAACGCGGGCACCCGACCGCTGGAGCAGAGCAACAGTCTCCGGGGGCGTGTCAAATAGATCCAAGACATAGACCTCTACCCCCGGCTGGGGCGCTGTAACCGGCTGGCTCAACTGGTAGAGCCACACCGCTTCCTTCTGGGGATGCCAGCGGCTAGTCAGGCCACAGCCAGCCGCCAATGCAATCAACAGGGGCAATAGATCGCGATTCATTCCTGTATCCACCGGCAGCTTGCTAAGAAAACGGTGGCCTGCTCCCTCTCCCCTTTATTCTAGGACATCCCACCCATACCCAAACTTTTAGTCCTAGCAAGCGAGAAGAATTTGGTACCCCAGTCATCTCATCTCAATCCTAAATGACTACAAAGTTTGCCTTGACCTTAACTTTATGCATATGCATTTCTGATCCCTTCTAGGGTAAACTCCTGGCAGAAAACCCGGAACGGATCCGGAGACCTGGGAGACAACCATGCCTTTTTACGTGGGTTTGCGGCGCCATGCCCTGCAAGGTTTTATTTTCTCTACGCTAACAGCTCTACTTGTCCAGGCGGGGCCAGCTCGGGCCGATCTGCCCGGAACGGCGGATCCTCCGGGGCTCAAGCGCTTTGCAGGATCCAGCATTGTGTTTCAATCGCAGGCCGACTACGACCGCTTTAAGTTAGCCCTTGAAAAAATCGTCTTCAGTGGCGCGATGGGAGCTGTGCAGCCGTACCGGTCTCAAACTGTCGAAGGGCGTCGCATCACGACCTATTACCGACTGCCGGAGCGGGTTGCCCCTCTTGAGGCGCTGCTCAACTACGAAACCGAACTGAAAGAGTCCGGCTTTGAGATCCTCTTCTCCGGCTTGGGGGAGGAGATTGAGACCCTTGGCTACAACAACCAGATTGCTCACGAGATCCTCAATATGAAGGGCACCTACAGCACGCCGGAAGAACGGGCCCAGTGGCCGTTTCAGAACGCCAGAGAAAACACTGCTGCCTATTTAGCCGCACGTGGCAAGTCCCCCGAAGGCGATGAGCGATTCGTGAGCGCCTACTTTGTGGTCAATACCGATGACTGGGAGATCACCCGCGGCAGTGGGCAGATCCCGACCGGGATTACTCTGGGGCGAGTGGATGTCGTCGATGTCAAGCCCCGCCAGCAACGCCTGGAGCTGGTTGAAAGCATCACAAGCGGCGAGATCAATCAAGCCATCAGCCGCGATGGCCGGATCGCCCTCTACGGCATTCTCTTTGCCTATGACTCGGATCAGATTGAAGCGGCTGCCGAGCCCACCCTTGCCGAGATCGCCAAGCTGATGCGCGAGCGCACCGACCTCAGCATCCTCGTGGTCGGTCATACCGATGCAACCGGTAGCTTCGACTACAACCTAGGTCTCTCGCGGCGCCGGGCCGAGGCGGTTGTCAACCGGTTGGTTCAGCTGGGTATCGAGCAGCGCCGCCTTTATCCGGTTGGCGTGGGGTTTTCGGCTCCCGTTGCCAGCAACGCCACCGAGGAGGGCCGAGCAAAAAATCGCCGCGTGGAGTTGGTGGATCTGGCCGGTGGCAAAATCCCCTAGAGGGGAGTTTCCAGGTCTTGGGGCAGGACGGGTATCGCCGAAAGTCTGGACACTGCGGCTGTGGCGAACTAGCTTAGAGGCAACTCTTCATTTCTAGGCTATTTCAAGGGGTGGGATCCATGCTTAGGCCCAGTCTTCTGTTCTCCGGCTCGGCTTTGTTGGGTTTGCTGTCCTTGCCGTTTTTGATCGGCGAAGGTGGCTGGTTGACCTCATCTCGTAAGAGCCAGAGTCCTGTCACTGAGGTTTCTCTACAAGCTTGGGAGCACTCCCTGCCCTCATCCCAGGCCTTGTTTGAAGATGAAGCAGGTTCTGGATCTTGGCTCATGCGGCAAGCCCAGCTGCAAGAACGGGTACAGCAGCTTGAGCAGCGCTCTCTAGCTCACCAGCAGCAGGCTCATCAGTTGCTGGTACAGCAGGCAGCTCCCCAGCCCGCCGGGGGTGTTGGCCGTTCCAGCTCAAGCCCTGCCCTGTCGGCACGGCCTCGGCGTCAGGATCCTACCCTTTCTCCATTCTCTGCTCAGGCGGATCTTCCCAATGAGCTGGCGCGGCTAACCCAGTCCATCCAACAGGAGCCGGGAAATGCGCAGCTTTATCTGCAACGGGCGCAATACTTCTGGCGGGAGTCTCAAGAAGATCCTGCTGCTTTACTGCAGCCTGAGCATGCTTCTGCCATTGCTCGCTTGATGCGCTCCCGCTCTGCGGAATCTGATATTGCTATTGCTTTGGGATCCCTATCTGGCTGAAGCCTATTTGCTCAAGCCAAAATCCAAACACGAGCGTTTGCAAGACCTGAGCAGGCTCTGGCGACCTTGTCTCCCCTGGATCGGATTGCCTATCACAAACCCGCAAACTGCACTTGATCCGCTCTCGCATCTGGGCCGAACAAAGGCCATCTGGAATCGGCGTTTGATGTGTCGCATCTGGCGATTGAGCTGGCCAAGCAAAATCAAAGTGCTGCCGATCTTTTCGAGGCCTATGTCCATCGCGGCCTGATGTGGGCCAGCATCTGCGACTTCAATTTGGCCGTTCAGGATTTCAGCCGGGCTATCGAGGTGCAGCCCCAGCGGGCTGAAGGTTACTACCACCGCGGTATGGCGCGCGCTTACCAGGGAGAGGATAGGGCTGGTGCCGCTTCCGATTTGGGTAGCGCTTTGATGTTGTGGCGGGCTTCCGGCACGGGATCCCCGGGGCTGCTGGAATATGTAGAAGCGGTGCGGAGGGAACTGTTGCGGTAGCTGCAATTCTGGCTGGGTTTTTGCTGCGGATCTTTGGTCTGGCCGACTGGGCAGGGAAGTTCTGGGTCTAGGGTCTTTGCCCAAGAGCGTTTGGCAAGTCCAGCTAGGGCAAGCCAGGATGGTAGAGCCGTCTGTTACCTAGCCCCCTGAAGAGAACCCAGCCAGATGATGAGCCGAAGACAATTGACCATCTCCGTATCCTCCGTAGCCCTGGTGGTGGCCACAGGGATGCTGTTGTTGCTGCTGTGGCAACTGCGCAGCTTGGTGCTGACGGTGATGAATCGCGGTGGTGGTGGCGGCAGCGCTGGCTTCCCCTGGTGGATCTGGCCGAGCGATTACGCATCCCCCGCTGGCTGGGGGTTGTGCTGGTGTATTTGAGCTTAATTGCCGGGATTGCCGGCTTGGCTCTGCTCATTGGCCCGACGGTGGCGACTCAGACCCAGCGGTTGCTGACGAGGCTGCCTTTCTATCTGGAGCAGTTGCAACTGCTGGTGGACACCTGGATTGCCGATCTGGCGGGGGTGGATCCGGCGGCGCTGGACTACCTAAACCAGTTGCTCGATCCTCAGTCGTTGATGAGCTGGGCAGTTCGCTCGGGACAACGGGTGCTGGTGCAGTCTTTCGACTTCACCCGCGGTTTGCTGGGCGGTCTGCTGACCATGGTGCTGACCCTCTTCATTTCCGGCTACATGCTGGTGAGCGGCTCTGACTTGGTGCGGGGCTTGGTGGAGTTGTTTCCTTATCCCTGGAATGACCGGCTGGCTCAGCAGGTACACCCGATGGCCCAGCGCATGGGGGGCTACATTCAGGGGCGGGTGCTGGTCTCTGCCATTTTGGGCGTGATGATCACCGTCTCGCTTCGCTTTCTCGGCCTGTCGGAGTTCGCTCTGGCGCTGGGGGTGATCGCTGGGTTTACCAACCTTATCCCCTTCATTGGGCCGGTACTGGGATCCCTGCCCGCCTTGGTGGTGGCAATCGTTCAGGGGGGCTGGACTTTTTTGTGGGTGCTGATCCTATACGTTGCCGTTCAAAACCTGGAAACCTATGTGTTGGATCCTCTGTTGGTGGGATCCTCGGTGCGGGTGAAGCCCTTGTATCAGTTGCTGGCGGTGCTGGGGGGCACCCAGTTGTTGGGTATTGTTGGGGCGGTGATCGCCCCCCCGTGGGTGGCGGGTATGGCGGTGCTGCTGGAGAACCTCTATCTGAAGCCCAAGCAGGAGGCAGAGGTTCGAGCCAGGCTGTATGCTCGGGCCACCGAGGCTGCTGGTTCTTTGGCTTTGCCGGGGATGGATCCTGCCGACGCGAGCAGCCCGGAGCCATCTTTTTCCTCTCGTCCGAATGACTCGTCAAACGAGCCGGAAGGGTTGCCACAGAAAGAAAGTCTCTCGCCTGCGGATCCCGTAGCCGGAAGAAGTCCTTATTAGCAAGCTTCTCATCTGATTCGCCTCTGTTGCTCTCGGAGAAGGGCTGCTGTGGTTTTGGGTAGGGTGCACATCTCAGCGGTGACGGGCATCGAGGATGAACAGAGCACTACCTACGACGAACAGGATGCTGGCTCCTATCCCCAGCACGGTTTGGACAACCTTGAGATTGAGAAAGGCTGGAGCTGCGGGATCCCACGGAGGGGGGTCGCTACCCAAGGTCATCACCTCGCTCGCCGCAAACAGGCTGCTCCCCAGCAAAAACAACCAACTGGCCAACTCGTAGCGGTGGTTGCCTCTCATGTCTGCTCCGACTGCAAGTGTTCGTAGGCTTGAGCAGCGGCGGCCATTTCCGCAGCCTTTTTCGAGCGACCTTCACCGCGGCCCCAGCACCGCCCTTGCCCCCAAACTTCCATGGTGAAATGGGGGGGATGCTCCTGGGCGGCCACCAGGCGGTATTCGGGCAGGCTACCCCAAAGGCGTTGGGTGAGTTCTTGCAAGGCTGCTTTGGGGTTGCGCCGAGTGGGTCTTGGAACCATGCTCCACTCGTCGGTGTAAGTAGGGATCCAGCCAGGGATGCAGCCTGGGCAGCGTGTAAATACCCCAACTGAGATAAAAAGCCCCAAGCAGAGCCTCGAAAGCATCCGCCAGCCGCCGACCCCGTCCGGCCAAGTCGTTTTGCGAGCTGGATCCCACCTCGAGGTAGCGATCCAAGCCGTGCAGATCCGCCAGTTCTGCCAGGTAAGCATCGCTGGTCAGGTCGGAGCGAATCGCGGTCAGCTCTCCCACCGACAGATGGGGATAGGACTGAAACAAGAATTCCGTAACCAAAATTCGCAGGACAGAATCCCCCAACAACTCCAGCCGATCGTTGTTCCGCTGGCCATCCAGAGAAGGGTGAATCAGAGCCTGATCCAGCAGATCCCAACGCAGCTGCTCCAGCAAAGCCGGATCCCTGAATCCAAGGCGAGCCAGCAAATGCTCCAAGGCACGGCGGCGGGACGGGATCAACTCAACCATACCATCAGGATACTGACGTTGCCTTAGCGGTCAGAGCTGCACAGCTTAGGCCCATTTTGACCTGAGCCATCTCACCCAGGCCGGGATCCCCGCTCAGGCGGTAAGCCAGCTATGCTACAGGAGTAGTATAGGCTTTTCGAGGGAGGATCCCTGCATGCCCATTCGCGCCAATTCCCCCATTCCCACGACCCAGATGGAAGTGACCAGCATTCGGCTGGAACGTGAGCTGAAGCAGCGACTGAAGGCGTTGGCCGGAAATCAGGGTTACCAGGCCCTCATACGGGAAATTCTTTGGAGTTATGTCCTGCGTCACTCTCAAGGGGCTGCCACCCTCAGTCCTGAGGATATTCGGGCCAGCTTCCCGGCCACGGCCCACCAAGCCCAATGCTGTGCTCTCACCGGACGGGCCATTCAACCGCAGGAGCCAATGTTGCTGGGGTGGACCACCGATGGAAAGTTCGTCGCCCTTAGCTCCTCCTGCTTTTAATCTTTGTTTTGGGGTCTCTCTCCAGTTTGCGAAGGGATCCAACCGGCACGAGTGCCCATCCGTTTAGATGCCACGAAGTTCTCGATATTTTCTGGCCCGTTCCTCGGCTGGATCGGGGGCTTGAGCTTTGGCAACTGCCTCCTCCAGTTGGGCCATCACCGTCTCTGCCGGTTCAGCGGAGCGGACGACGTAAAACATTAGGTTAATGGCTTCGTTGGCCGTCAGTTTGAGGGTTTCTTTTCCCTTGGGCACCAGCGCGATCTTGCCATCTGTGGTTGTGATGGCTGTGTGGGATCCCTTAGCCAGAATCTCCCCAGCTTTTTCCAGAGTGACAAGCATATCCGTAGCTCACGGCAGCAGGACATCTACTATCCTATCGAATGTCTTGGGGCAAACTGTTCCAGAGGGGTCTAAGCCATTTGGCGGATTGGGTGGGTTCAACATGTGTTGCCATGCTCCGCCAGCCAAGCATACAAGTGGGGAAACAACTTTTGATTGGCCCCTGGGAAGGGAAATTCCGACAGCTCCGCCGGGCTGACCCAGCGCACCTCACTACATTGCAGGGCTTGGGCTTCTCCGCCCAGGTAGCGGCAGATAAAAGCGATAAGAGTAACGGTGAAATGGGTGTAGGCATGTTCGACGGTGGCCAGCGGCGCGACCACCTCGATGTCGATGCCGATTTCTTCCTTTACCTCCCGTACTACACACTCGGCAGCCGTTTCTCCCGGCTCGATTTTCCCTCCGGGAAACTCCCACAGCCCGCTGAGCATTGAGCTTTCCAACCGTCGATCGATAAGGATTTCTTTCCCCCGCAGAACAATGGCAACCGCGATTTGCTTGTGAGGACGGGAGGCACGGGGTGCAGACATAGGCAATTGTTGGTGTTGACCTCGATTGTAGGCGCTGCAATCCGCTTGCCAAGGGCACCGGCCACAGTGAGGCTTTTTGGGACGACAGACGGTAGCTCCCAAATCCATCAGGGCTTGGTTAAAAGCCCGTGGCTGCACGGGATCCAACAATTGCTGGGAAAGCTGCCACAACAGGGACAGACACTGGGACGGAGGCTGCTGCAAAGCCACCAAGCGAGCCAACACCCGCTTGACGTTGCCATCCAAAATGGGCAAAGGCTGATCGAAGGCAGCGCTGAGAATGCCGCCGGCCGTGGTGCGCCCGATCCCCGGCAGAGCCAGCACCTGCTCCAGATCCCTGGGGAACTCGCCGTTCCGTTCCCGCATCAAAATTTGGGCAGCTTTGTGCAAGTTCAGGGCCCGCCGGTAGTAGCCTAGGCCCTCCCACAGTTTCAGCACCTGCTGCTGGGGGGCTGCCGCCAATGCTGGGATCCCGGGCAGGGTCTGCATCCAGCGCTGAAAGTAGGGAATAACTGTTGCCACCTGGGTCTGCTGTAACATCACTTCCGAAACCCAAATGGCGTAGGGATCCCGGGTGCGGCGCCAGGGCAGATCCCGCCCGTGTTCACGGTACCAACGCTGAAGAGACTGCCGCAAGCGTTGCAAGAAAGCCTCGTCCCAATTCCCTACCTTGTCCGGGAGGCTTGCAGCGCAGGAAAAGCTGCCCTTAGCTTCTGGAAGAGGCTGAGACTCAAGCTGCGTAAGCAAAGTGCAAAGCCCACCAGATCAGGGCCGAAACCACACCGGCCACAATTCCTGCCGAGATCAAAACGACAATTGGGCTATCTGCCCCCTTGAACTTCATAATGCCGCGATTGTAGTCAGCCATCCTTGCCTCCTACCAGCTCTGGCGTTGGGGTTGTCAGGGATGTTGATCGGGATCCAGATCTGCCAGCTCTATTCACAGGGAAAGCTGTGGCGAAGATGTCCCAGTAGAGGTGCTCCGCACCGCCGGCGCAAACATGCCTGGGGAGAAGCACCGTCCTCGGTCATGCATGATACAACCTTAGCATGGAACAGACTTTGACCCTGGTGATTTGGACTGTTTGGAATAACCAGAAGCTAGGCAACCCGCAGGACTAACCGGTCTGCTTCCCACTGTCGAAATAGGTTGAGAAGGTGGTCGGCTCTCTCTTCATGGGCAGCCAGGATCTCAGCGCCAGAACGGGCTTGATTGGCCAGGGGCAGCAGCAGCTCCACCACCTGGTAGCGGGTAGAGGCTATCATCTTGCCCGGGATCCGGGCGATAGGCCAGAAAATATCCATCTTCTGGGTCAGGATCTGGGCCGGATCCAGCTTGCCCAACAGATCTGAAAAGGGGATTTTTTGATCCCAGTAGCGCACGCTGCCATAGCGGACAAACAAGGGGTTGAGTTGCCAGCGGGAGCTCTTAAAAAATTCGACTGTAAAGGGATCCCAGTGGTCCACCTTTTTCCCTTGATGGCAACACCAGAAGAGATTTTGCGTGTGATACAGAGGCTCCAGATACTCCATGACCCGCAGTTGGTCGATGCGAGCAAGGGCCTCGTAGCGGCGATGGAACTCCGGGTGGGTGGCGGCAATCAACGGCCTGGCATTCCAATAGTCCAAGTAGGGGGCTACATCGATAAACTCCAGCCCGGCTTGGGCAAGCAAGTCGGGAATCTCGCCGATGTCGAAAGGAATGTCATTGGCGTGGAAGAAATTATCGACAATGTTTTCATCTTGTCCGTAGTATTCTTGGTGAGCCTTGGCGTGCTTGGCCAAAAGGGAATTGGGGCTGGCTCCCTTCAGCAGTTGCCGCACGAATTCAATCTTTTCTGGGGTTGCCGGCGGAGTAATGCCCAGCAGCTCCAAAGCGCGGCGAATGCGGTAGAGGTGCCAACGGCCGGAACGGTTGTAGAGCATCAGAGCCATCACCCCGTCGGCAGCTAGGCGCGAGGCCAAGTTCCTCAAAGCCTTGACGGGATCGGCAGTGTGGTGGATTACCCCGTAGGAGCTAATCATGTCAAAGCTGCCCTCTGGCCAGGTAGAGGGATCCATTAGATCCCCGTACTGCACAGAGCAGTTGCGTAGGCCGTGGTGCTTAATTCGCTTCTGGGCAATCTCTAGGGCCGGGCGGCTGATGTCGATCCCGACCACCGAACCATAGCCGGGGTTGCTGGCGGCAATGCCATGCACTTCCCAGCCGGTGCCACACCCGGCCACCAAAAACCTGGATCCTGTGGGCTCTTGCAAGGTGCGGGTGCGGGCGTACTGCGCCAAGGTATAGCTGCCCAGACTGGAGAAGCCCTCAAAGGGCCGGTCGTAAGGAATAGGAGGATAGGGGAAAGTCTCGTACTGGGCCTGCACCGCCCGGGTAATCTCGGCTTCGCTCACCAAAAGCACTTCCTCCCACGCGTTCCCCCCCATCCTAAGGTCTTCTTGACGCTTTGAGCCGGGAGATCTTGCTGGGTTGCCCGTCTGAGAACCTGGCCCTTCACAGCCTGGTTGTAAACCCCGCCGGAGGCAGAGCGGGCGGGACGGAGTCCTCACAAAACCGAGTGAGGCAGGCGACCCTCTGCCGAGCCGTTGGCTAAGGCCCTGCCAGAGCGTGAGTTGCCCGCTTGTAGGCTTCCTCCAGCGTCTCTGCCAAGGTGGGGTGAACGTGCACCAAGCCGGCCAGTTCTCGCACCGTGGCCCGGCGAGCAATGGCCTGAGCTGCCTCGTGAATCAAATCCGCCGCATGGGGCCCGAAGATATGGGATCCCAGCAATAGGCCGGTACTCTTGTCGAAGACCAGCTTGACCATGCCCTCCGTCTCTCCCGAAGCAATAGCCTTGGAGTTGCCGCCAAAGTAGGTTCGCACCGTGCCTACGCTGTAGCCTTCTTCCTTGGCCTGAGGCTCGGTCAGCCCTACAAAACCCATTCCGGGTGAGTGAACACCGCGGCCGGGATGCTGAGGTAGTCCATGTAGGCAGTACGGCCACAGATGTTTTCCACGGCCACTCTCCCCTGAGCTGCCGCCGCGTGAGCCAACATCATTTTGCCTGTCACATCCCCAATAGCCCAGAGGTGAGGCAAATCGGTGGCCATGCGGCTATCGACGGGGATGAACCCCCGTTTGCCGGTGTCGATGCCCAGCTCGGCCAAGCCCAGCCCCTCTGAGACCGGGATCCGACCGGCAGCCACCAAGCAGCCATCCACCTGCAGCGTCTCGCCGTTGGAGAGGTGAATCGTTACTGGCTGGCCAGGGATCACCTGCTTGGCCGTGATCCCCACGTAGGTCTGGATTTGCCTGGGCTTAATCAGCACCCGC
>AFSR01000393.1_pt1 | contig 10981 bp, 7 predicted proteins | sample 296848 | NCBI WGS metagenome assembly AFSR01 (sample SAMN02954305, study PRJNA68063) | hot springs metagenome | biome: terrestrial; feature: Mushroom and Octopus hot springs; material: microbial mat core samples; isolation source: Yellowstone National Park Mushroom and Octopus hot springs ...
TCAGGCTGCCTGGCGTTCAGCGATTGAAATCGCCTCTGGAAGGCTTTTAGCCGGGCGTCCACCTGCGTGGACGCTGCCACGGCGACCGCATAGGCGGTCGCCCGGCGCGAAGCGTCCTCTCAGGCGCGGTTTCAACCGCATGCCTGAGCAGTTACCTTCGGTCTACACTCCGCATCGCGCTCCCCAAGCGGCGACCGAAATGAACTTCGGTAACTACTCAGGCTGCCTGGCGTTCAGCGATTGAAATCGCCTCTGGAAGGCTTTTCGCCGGGCGTCTACCTGCGTAGACGCTGCCACGGCGACCGCATAGGCGGTCGCCCGGCGCGAAGCGTCCTCTTAGGCGCGGTTTCAACCGCATGCCTGAGCAGTTACCTTCGGTCTACACTCCGCATCGCGCTCCCCAAGCGGCGACCGAAATGAACTTCGGTCGTAACTACTCAGGCTGCCTGGCGTTCAGCGATTGAAATCGCCTCTGGAAGGCTTTTAGCCGGGCGTCCACCTGCGTGGACGCTGCCACGGCGACCGCGTAGGCGGTCGCCCGGCGCGAAGCGTCCGCTCAGGCGCGGTTTCAACCGCATGCCTGAGCAGTTACCTTCGGTCTACACTCCGCATCGCGCTCCCCAAGCGGCGACCGAAATGAACTTCGGTCGTAACTACTCAGGCTGCCTGGCGTTCAGCGATTGAAATCGCCTCTGGAAGGCTTTTAGCCGGGCGTCCACCTGCGTGGACGCTGCCACGGCGACCGCATAGGCGGTCGCCCGGCGCGAAGCGTCCTCTCAGGCGCGGTTTCAACCGCATGCCTGAGCAGTTACCTTCGGTCTACACTCCGCATCGCGCTCCCCAAGCGGCGACCGAAATGAACTTCGGTCGTAACTACTCAGGCTGCCTGGCGTTCAGCGATTGAAATCGCCTCTGGAAGGCTTTTAGCCGGGCGTCCACCTGCGTGGACGCTGCCACGGCGACCGCATAGGCGGTCGCCCGGCGCGAAGCGTCCTCTCAGGCGCGGTTTCAACCGCATGCCTGAGCAGTTACCTTCGGTCTACACTCCGCCGGAAGCGGGCATCTCGCACAATGCGGCAGGACCGGACAGGGGTCAGCATATCTGAGAACTGCTCATAATTGAACATCGCCGACCAGAACCGCTCAGGAAATGCACCACAATGCTGCGGCATAATTATAACATCCACATTGGTACGGTTCACGTGATGGTATAGTCCATATGAGATTGCCTGCTATTGATCAGGTCGGCAATCGAGCCATAGGATCTGCCTCTGCGTCCGCTGCGTCTCTGCGGTGAAATTGTGCATGCGTCGCCGCCGCAGGCGCGATACCACGATCTGCCTCTGCGCCTGCCGCGCCTCTGCGGTGACATACCCTTTTTGCGGCGGACTCAGAAATATCAGTTGACCAGCCACGCATCGATCTCGTCGAGGGCGGCAGCGACGGTGAGGAGCAGTTCGGCGCCGCCGATGAGCGCCAGGGTGTCGGACGCCCAACCGATGCACTGAAGGGTTTCCGTGCGCCCAAGTGGTGCGATGGTCAGAAACGCCTGACCGAGGAGGCGCCGGGCGCGTTGCAGGTCGCCTGCCCCGGCTGCGGCGCGCGCGGTGGCAACGAGCGCGCGCGCACGCTCCAGCGGTCGCGGAATGAGCAGCGCCACTGCCCCGGCGTCGTCGGGCAATTCGTGGGCGGCGAGCGCCTGTGCTGCTGCAAGCAGGTAACGACTGCGTGTATCAGGTGGAAGGACACTTGCAATGTCGGTGAACACACGCGCGCGCGCGCCGGTTTCGACCAGCGAGTGTGCAATCGCCGCCTGCGCGCGCGCGCGCTCGGCGGGGACGGCGATCTGCCCGGCGCGCGCATGGGCTGCCGCCGCTGCGCCGGAACGCGCCCAGGCAATCGCCAGGTCTGCTTCCAGCCGCGCCCGCGCTGCATCATCGCCGATCTGCGCCGCCAGCGCAAATGCCTCACGATGACGACCGTTCGCCGCCAGGATCCGCGCCAGTTCGTCGAGCGCCCAGCCACGTTCATCCTCGTCCGTAATGGTGAGCGCGACCGTCTCGGCGGTCGTGTAGTCTCCACGGTGCGCCAGGGCAATGGCAATGCGCGAATGGGCACGATCACGCTCCTCGCCCTCCGGCAGGAGCGCCGCCATGCGCATCCCCACCTGGAACTGCCCACTGGCAGCTTCGGCGGCTGCCAGCGCCGCGATGACCGATGCCCGCTCTTCCCCCTCGACCGCTACTGCTGCGGTTGCCGCCTCATCGAGCGCCTGAGCGGCAACCGGCGGATGGTCGAGCGCCATGTCGATCAGACAACGGGCGCGGGTCTCATGGTCGTCGATCATGCGCGCGACTTCGAGCGCAGTTTCCGGCGCCACCTGGACGATCAACGCGCGCGCCACCTGCGCCAGAGCACGATCACGCAGTGCCGGGTTTGGCAGAAGCATCACCCGATCAATTGCGCGTGGGTTGCCGCGCCGCGCTGCGTCGCACGCAAGCTCAGCGGTTGCCCACGCAACGGCAGTAGCAGTGCGCAGCGTATCGAGCACCAGATTGGCGCGCTCGTAGTCGCCAGCGTGCGCATGGGCAATCGCCACTTCTGCCATCGCCCAGTCGTGGTTACCCGGATGACTGATCGCATAGGCGACCTCTTCGGCGCGACTGCGGCGTCCATGAGCGATGAGCCAGCGCACGACTTCGGTTTCGATCATGCCGCGTCGTTCGGTGTGCACAATGCGCGTTGTAATGCCAAGCGCCGTGTCGGGAGCGCCAATACCGATGGCAGCACGCGCCAGGGCAACAAGCGTTTCCTCGTGCTGGTCACGCCACTGCCGGGTTGGTCCTGGCGCTTCCAGGTCGAGCGCCTCCGACAGCATTCGCATTGCCGGTGCGCGCATGCGCAATGTATAACAGACTTCTCCGAGATGACGCAGCGCCAGTGCTTTGTCGCGTCCGTCCGGCAGTTGATCGATCATTGCGCGAATACGCTTCATGGTGACGTCGCGCGGTTGACTGCGGTCAATCGCAGCGGCAAAAACTTCCGCAGGGGCATGGGGCGGAAGGCTGCGCGACAGAAAAGTAAGTGCGCCAGCCAGCGCTGCTGCCTGCACCAGGTGCAACGCAGGTCCATCTTCCGCCGTCGCGCGCAGCATCCACAACGCATCATGCGCAGCATCGTTCAGATCACCAGTGCGTCGCTCCTGAGCGCGCACCCACGTTCGCCGAACAATGACATCAATCATGCTGCGCGTCGCAGCGCCTCCAAGCGTGATGTGCCGCGCAAATTCACGGCTCAGCGTCTGCTCATCCTGCCAGCCTGATCGCTCAGGTGCGCCGTTCGACCGCGTTTGAACCAGTTCGACAAACCGCGCGTGCGCTGCCGCAATTCCATCGGGCGACGCATGCATAATAAATGCGCGCGTGGCGCGATGGTAAAAGCGAACCCCCTCATCGGTGCGTTCGATCAGCGGACCCCAGCGTTGCAACAGGCGAATGATGGCGTCTTCGGCGCATGCTGCGAGCGCAGCAATCAGCGATACCGGCAACGGGTGATGCGCCGCAGCGAGCATATGCGCCAGGGCGCGCCCCTGTGCATCCAGCCCTTCCCACCAGCGCTGATGGAGAGCGGACAGTCCATGCGGAAGACGGCGAATATCCAGGACGCGGGTTGCCGCCAGTCCCGGCGCCAGTCGGACATACAGCGGCGACCCCTGGCTTCGGCTGGCAATCACCGTCGCCAGGCGGCGATGGACGCTACGATGGGCAGCCATGTCTGTCAGCCAGGTTTCACTGCTCTGAAGCGTCACGCGCGCGGTGATACGCTCGTCGATCACCGGTTGCTGTTCACCGGGAGTCGTAGCCATCACCACGACCACGCCAGGCGGAACGCACACCGGCAGCGACGGCGGCGTCGGTGTGCGGGTTGCGTCCGGTATGCGCCCGATAACAACAACCAGCGGATCGCCAGACTGACGCTTCGCGCTGGCTTCCTCCAGCAGTCGTTCGATTGTCAGGGCATCACGCGCAGCGACAGGTGGTACGAGCGGAATGGGAAGATCAGAGAGCGCCAGCACCTGGGCGCAGAGCGCGGTCAGCCCTGCGCCAGCATCGTCTTCGGGCAGCCAGAATGCCCAACGGCGCGTGGCAGCGAACCAGCAGATCAGCGCCGTTGCACCACCGCCGGTTTCGCATTCGAGGGCAACGATACCGCCTTCGCTCTCACCAACCGCTGTATCGATCTGCGCTACCGCCACCGGATGCGGCACGAACAGCGCACATCGCTCAGCGATGCGGTGCATCTGCGCCATCAGCGAGCGATGCGCCTGATGCTGAAGATGTGGATGCTCTGCCACTGCCGCAACTGCCGGCGGCATGATGGTGGAAGCCTGATGGGCAATCATTGCGTTTCCTGGATAACGATAGCAATGACACCGTCATGGTTCATCGCATTACGGTGTGCTCACTGCCTGTATGGGGCGCGCGTCACGCCCCAGATCGTATGCCGCCACCCCGTGTCGATGCGCCAGCGCAAGGTCATCGGTCAGCGCTTCGGCAATCACCAGTGCGACATTCAACCCGCGCTGCCGGAGCGCCAGCGCATGCGGCAGCATGTCGCGCGCACGCTGTCCGGTGATCATGACCACTGTGCTCCCCCATCCCAACCCGACAGTGGCACGGGAGAGGGTGACTGCCAGATCGCCCTCTTTCGCCACTTCGAGTCGCCCCAACAATCCGAGGATCTGGATGAGATGCCCTCGCCCCGATCCGGGCGGCAGAATGCCGACGGGGGCGTGACTGGCGGCATCGAAGCCGGTGGTGCACAGACCAACCGATTGTCGCCGCTCGATCAGATGGGCGGCGATCGATGCGGCAGCGACCACGGCGCGTTCCATCGTATCATACGCAAAGCCGCCACCGTATTCGGCGCGCGAGAACGCCAGCGCAATCATCGTTTCGACAGCAATCGCCGGTTGATAGCGGCGCACCTGCGGTTCGCCGAGCCGCGCTGTAGCCTTCCAATCGATCCGCCGCACCCCATCGACCGGTTGATATGGTCGTACGCCCATTGGACGCGCGGGATCGGTAAACAGTCGATGTGTTGCAGGCAGCGTGCCGAACGGGAGCGACGCTGGCAATCCCAGGTCTTCGAGCGGCAGCACGTTGGGATAGATTGTCAGCGCTGCGGGTGGCACTTCGCTCACGGTGCGTTCGCCGATCCCGAGCACATCACCGGTCTGCGCCGTCAGCGGACCGATCTGATAGTATCCCCGCCGTCGGCTGAAAAGCGTGTAGCGCATCTCGCAACGTTCAGCGGCGCCAGGCGACATCACCTCGTACACCATCGGCGGTGAATGCAGCGCCGGTGGCAGCGTTTCGCGCAGGGCGAGCCAGGGAAGAGGCAGAAGACCAGTATTCTGCACTTCGACAAGAACCGGCACAGGATCGCCCGGAAACGCCGCTTCCGGCGCCACGCGCCGGATACGCAACCGGGACGCGCTGCGCCCGACCCACCAGCGCGCGGCGATATGCAACCCCGCGATCAGATAGAGCAAATAGAAGAACAACTCGCTGCGCAGGACGATAGCGAGAATGAACAGAACGATCATTGGCAAGAGAATATCCCGCAATCTGCCCCTCAGGAGATGAACGAAGACCCATCAATACACCGAATCAGATCTGTCCGATGCCAACATCCACCTCCGCCAGCACCGCGTCGAGGGCAGCGGCAGCAGTGCGCCCGCGCAGTGCGCTTTCCGGGCGCGCCAGCAAGCGGTGACGCCAGACAGGACGCACCAGATATTTGACATCGTCGGGAAGAACGTAGTCACGCCCCCGCAGCGCCGCCAGCGCCTGCGATGCGCGAAAGAGCGCCAGCGTCGCACGCGGGCTTGCGCCGAGCGCCAGATCGGGATGGGCGCGCGTCGCATGCGCCAGGCGGATGATATAGTTGCGCACCGCATCATCGACGTGCACCGACCAGATCGCACGCTGCAATGCCGGGATCTGTTGTCCGTCCACGACAGGCTTGAGCGTTTCAATCGGATGCTCACCCGCGAGCATCCGCAACATCTCTGCTTCTTCCTCTGGCGACGGGTAGCCGGGTGCCACCTCGACAAAAAACCGGTCGAGTTGCGCTTCCGGCAATGGGAAGGTTCCCTCGAACTCAACCGGATTTTGTGTCGCCAGCACCAGGAATGGGCGTTGCAGCGCATACGTGGTTCCATCCACGGTCACCTGCCCTTCGCCCATCGCTTCGAGCAGGGCGCTCTGCGTGCGCGGTGTTGCACGATTGATCTCGTCCGCCAGCAGAATGTTGGTAAAGATCGGACCCGGCTGGAACACGAACGACGCATCGCGCGGATGGTAGACCGACACGCCGATCACGTCGTTGGGCATCAGATCCGGCGTGCATTGCAGGCGGCGAAACGTCAACCCAAGCGAAATCGCCAGCGCGCGCGCCAGCATCGTCTTGCCAACCCCCGGCACGTCCTCGATAAGCGCGTGCCCGCCGCACAGCAACGCCACCAGCAACAGATCGATGGTTTCAGACTTGCCGACGATCACCCGCGCTATGTTGGCGCGAACCAGGGTCGCAAATTCGCGAAGAGACAGATCAGTCATAACGGTACGCTTATTGAACAGGAGGCAGCGCGTAGGAAGCGAATTCTCGCCCGATTTCGACCTCGCCGGTGAACCCGGCGGCACGGGTTTCTGCGATTGCCCGATCGGCGCTCATCGTCCAGCGTGGGCTGTAGTGAACGAGAACCAGGCGGGCGACGCCAGCAGCGGCAGCGACTTCACCCGCCTGGTACGGCGATGTGTGTCCTGGAAAGGGTTCCGGCGTCGTTGCTTCGTGGATCAGCACCGAGGCGCCGCGCGCCAGGTTGCGCACCGCATCGCACGGCTCGGTATCGGCGGAATAGACCAGCGCGCGCCCGTCCTCGCTGTCGAAACGCAATGCCAGACATGGGCGCGAATGAACCGTCGCTGCGGTGCGGATGCGGTATGCCGCATCGTCGAAGACGATCTCATCGCCTGCCTCGATTGGTGTCCAGTCGACGTCCGGTTGATACTCTCCAAGATCGAATGCTTCAACGATCCGCTGTGCCGCCATCAGGGTGGGGGCGTTGCCGTAGATAACGAGGCGCCGGTTGTACCCCGACAGTTTCAACGAAAAGAGGAGACCGGGAAGACCGTTCACATGATCGGCATGGGAATGCGTAAGAATGAGCGCCCGCAGATCGTGCGGATTGACCCCGGCGCGCAACAAACGTTGATAGGTGCTGCCGCCAGCATCGATCAGCACCGCGCCATCCGGCGCTTTCCACACCATATGCGTATAGTCGCGGTCGGCATCCGGCACCGCCGTTCCGACACCCAGCAGAATCATGTGCATAGGATCCACTCCGTTGCGCCGCTCATGCCGCAGACCGGTCATTGTAATCGATATTGTATCAGAGTCGTAACCGGTGTGATATGCGTGTGATGGTTGAGGAATGGTATACTGCGAGTATCGTATCGACCAACACGCATACATCTGCATATCCAGAGGCGCCGCCAGAACCATGGACGACTCCCTGTACAAGCAACTGCTTGACGAGATGTACGACGGGGTCTACTTTGTGGATCGTCAGCGGAGGATTATGTACTGGAATCGTGGCGCCGAGCGCATCTCCGGGTACAGCGCCGACGAGGTGATCGGTCGTTTCTGCGGCGATAATCTGCTGCGTCACGTTGATGCGTGTGGACGGCGCCTGTGCACCGGCATGTGCCCGCTTGCCGCCGCCATGCACGATGGTCAATCCCGGCAGGCTGAGGTGATCCTGCACCATAAGCAGGGGCATCGCGTTCCGGTGCTCGTGCGCGTCACGCCGATCCGCGATGCGCAGGGCGCGATCATCGGCGCTGTCGAGGTGTTCAGTGACAACTCGCACCAGAAAGCAGCGCAGGAAGAGATCGAGCGCCTGCGTGCGCTGGCGTTGCTCGACCCGCTGACCGGCATCGGCAACCGACGCTTCATCGAAAGCAATACGCATAGCCGGCTGGAAGAACTGCGTCGCTATGGATGGTCGTTTGGGGTCATCCTGATCGATATCGATCACTTCAAGGCGGTGAATGATACGTTTGGGCATCTGGTTGGCGATGATGTGCTGAAAATGGTGGCGCGCACCCTGGTGCACAACGTTCGCGCGTTCGATGCAGTGGGACGGTGGGGCGGCGAGGAGTTTGTCGTTATTGCGCAAAACGTTAGTATTGCGACACTGGAATCTCTTGCCGAACGCCTGCGCGTTTTAATTGAACAGTCGTCACTGCCTGTCGCTGATACAGTGGTTCACGTGACGGTTTCGCTGGGCGCAACGCTGGCACGGCGGACTGATACGCCTGCCAGCATCCTTGGGCGGGCAGATCAGATGCTGTATGTCAGCAAACAACGTGGGCGCAATCGGGTATCGGTCGAAGAAGACACTTCTGTTCTTATTTGAGGAGTGCATGCCGCGTGTTATCTATTTCGACTGTTTTTCCGGCGTCAGCGGTGATATGGCGCTCGGCGCGCTGATCGACGCCGGGGTGTCGCTCGATGACCTGCGCGCGATGCTGCAACGGCTCGGCGTTGGCGGATGGGAATTGCACGCCTCGCGCGAGGTGCGCGGTCCGCTCGCCGGCACACGCGCCCACGTCGTTGCTCCAGAGGATCATCATCACCGCACCCTCACCGACATTCGCGCCCTGATCTCCGGCGCACCCCTGCCGTCGGCAGTCGTTGAGCGGAGTATCCGCATCTTCACCCTTCTCGCCGAGGCAGAGGCACGCGTCCACGGCACGACCGTCGATCAGGTCCATTTCCACGAAGTTGGCGCGCTCGATGCAATTGTCGATATTGTCGGCGTGGTTATCGGTCTCGATCTCCTCGGCGTTGAACAGGTCTTCGCATCACCGATTCCGCTCGGCGCCGGATGGGTCCGCAGCGCGCATGGTCCCATTCCGGTTCCTGCACCGGCCACGCTGGCGCTGCTGGCATCCGCCGGAGCGCCGGTGACTGCCGATGAGACGCCGTTTGAACTGACGACGCCGACCGGTGCGGCAATCCTGGCAGCGCTGGCAACCTTCCGTCGCCCACCCATGCGCCTGCGGGCAGTTGGATACGGCTTTGGTGCGCGCCGGATGGAACGCCCGAATGCGCTGCGCGTCTGGCTCGGCGACATGGATGATGAGACAGATGATGATCAGGGGTACCGGGATCAAACGCCAGCAGAACGCTCCGGTTCAGGTGGGTCGTCGCCGGTGCTGCTGGAGACGAACATCGACGACCAGCCAGCCGAACAGATCGCATATGTCACAGAGCGGTTGCGCGAAGCGGGGGCGCTCGATGTCTGGTGTACGCCGATCATGATGAAAAAAGGACGCGCCGGTGTCCTGATCGCGGCGCTTGTACCGGCAGACCTGGAAGATCAGATGGTCACAATCCTGCTGCGCGAAACGACGACGCTGGGAGTGCGGCGGCGTGCTGTTGAGCGCTATGTATGCGAACGCGACATCATCACTGTGACCACGCCGCTCGGTCCGGCGCGCATCAAACGGAAGCGCTGGCGCGGCGAACTGATCGGTGCGGCGCCGGAGTACGAGGATTGCGCCCGAATCGCGCGCGAACGCGGCGTACCGCTGACGACGGTGTATCAGACGGTGATGGGTCACCTGGAGGATGCGTCGTCTGTTACGGGGTATTGAGATATTGCCCTCTGTTCAGAAAACCTGTTCCTGTGAGGCGTTAGCACTCGCTGCGGGTAATAGCTCGTCTGCCCATAGCGCCCCGCCGGGCAATGTCATATCGCACGACCGATAGCAACTTCTCCTTAAAAGTTCGCAGATTACATACCGTTATTGAGAACCGCGATGAAAGCTCGTCACAGCGACCATCCGACTCCTGCGCCAGCACCAGAAAAGAGTGTTCGGGGTCAAGTCCGATCTGACAGGCAAACCTGGAGTACTTGCCCACATAGTGCTGATAATCGCCGGACTTAGCCTCGATCCAGTAGATTGACGAACCTATCGCCGCCAGAATGTCGAGCTCGAAGTCGTCACCATTCGGTAGAATGATCTCAGTATTGATCAGATATTCGAGTTCGAGTTTCCTGATACCCTCTGAAGCGACTTGAGCATGAATCTCCTTGACTTTCTGGAGAATGAACCGCTCCAGCCACTGTCCGCTGAAGAAACGCTGAGCCTGTGGCATTGTTGTCGTTTTGGCTCTGATCAGATTATGTGATCGGAGGTATCGATACTTCTGGAGAAAGTCAACTTCGTGAAGGCGCTTGCAGAACTGGTGTACCGTGCGGACATCACGCTGGGGATAGTCATCCAGTCTTTCGATAATTGACTTTCCGGTCTGCATTGCGCGCTTGATTTTGCGGTGGAGACCGGAGAGAGCGTCGTAGTGTTCGCCAAGATACAGTGACAGGCTATCAACCTGATCAGAGGCATCTTCGGCAGGCCGAACCTTGATCCGGATTCCTTGAGAGCTGAGGAAAGACTCCAGGATTGAGAAAGGTGGCGGACAGCGGTCTGACCAGAGATCTCTAACGTTCTCTTCAGTGGCAGGGCTGTTTTGAGAGGTCTCAGTAACAGGTGGCGGATAGATGTCCGACTGGAGATCTCCAACATTCTCTTCAGTGGCAGGACTGCTTTGAGAGGTCTCAGTGACAGGAACGCAAGGATTTGCTTTATTGACCAGTTGCTTCAGTGCAAGGACGATCCGTTCCAGGAGAATCATGACTCTTTTCATCATTTCACCTCGCCCATGTGTTCACTTGCCCACGTTCGCCTATCCTTGCCAACGCCATCACACACTAGACAACGATCCCTGCTGTTCTGCGCTGTTTTGAGTCACTGTTTATCGACTTCCTTTCACGTGACAGGGGTGAGAAGAACTCCTGGAAAGCAGGAGTGTATATGCGCAAAGATATAACACTGATGAGATTATA
>AFSR01005089.1_pt1 | contig 10978 bp, 11 predicted proteins | sample 296848 | NCBI WGS metagenome assembly AFSR01 (sample SAMN02954305, study PRJNA68063) | hot springs metagenome | biome: terrestrial; feature: Mushroom and Octopus hot springs; material: microbial mat core samples; isolation source: Yellowstone National Park Mushroom and Octopus hot springs ...
TTTTTTACCCCCCTGATTCTGGCTATGCGACACCCGCGCCGCTGGGTTTTCTTGGGGACGTGGCTGGCTTTGGCCGTGATGACCTTGCTGGCGGTGGTGGCCGGGAAGGTGCTTTTCAAGCTGCTGCCGCCGCTGGGCGTGCGAGTGTTGTCGGCTGGGGTTTTTGCGGCTTTTGGGCTGAGAATGCTCTGGCAAGCTTGCAGAATGACACCTCAGCAGGAAAAAGCAGAAGAGGAGGAAGCCCTCAGGCAGGTGGTGCAGGCAGAAGCAAAAGGAGCGGGCCGCGGGGGGGTTTGGGCCATCGTGTGGGAAGCCTTTAGTTTGATCGGCCTTGCCGAGTTCGGGGATAAAACCCAGATTGCTACCGTTTCCCTAGCCGCCACCCATCCGGGATTCAGTGTCTGGGCGGGGGCAACCCTGGGTCATGGTCTGATGGTGGGGCTGGCGGTGGTGGGAGGTCGTTTTTTAGCAGCTCACATCTCTGAACGCGCCGTGCATTGGGTGGGGGGCGGCTTATTTCTGGTGTTTGCGTTGCTGACCGGTTGGGAGTTGGCAGGATGAGGGATCAGCCAAATTCCTGTTCGATGATCCGCCATCGGGCAGTGATCACGCCTGGCTCTAGGCTGAGGCGGCTGACGACAAGTTCCAGGGCTTGGTCGTCGCGAGTCTGGGTGACTAGCTCTGCTTCGACTTTGACCAGATCGGGCTTGTCCTCCAGGTCTTCGCTGTAGAGGGCGCGCAGTTTGAGATGGGTGGGAGCTATACCCTGCAGGAGCAAGGCGCGGATGTGGGCCTCTGCTTGGCTTTTGCAGACAAATGAACACTCATAGACCAGTTCCAGTTCTGTGCCTTTCAAAGGCTGCTGGTTGATGCGGTAGCCCAGCGGACGCAGCACAACGTTGGAGATCAACACAGCTGCGGCCCCAATGGCAGCTTGGGGAATGTACCCCGATCCGGCAAAGGCTCCCACCGCGGCTGCACACCAGATGGTGGCGGCAGTGTTCAGGCCACGGACGCTGGCTCCTTCCTTAAGAATCACGCCCCCGGCCAAAAAGCCAATCCCCGATACCACTTGGGCCGCAATACGGGTCGGGCTGCTTTCATCAGGGGTGAGAACCGAGAGCATGACAAACAAAGCTGCACCCGTGGCCACCAAGGTGTTGGTGCGTAAGCCGGCCATGCGCTGCCGCCACTGTCGCTCCAGGCCAATGAGGGATCCCAGGACAAAGGCAACGGCCAAACGCAAGGTGAAGTCAATCCAGGTCATGCTCCGGTTCTCGTGAAAGGGTAAAGTTTAGCCATCCTCATCTGGGATCCCAAGGGCAGTGGCTTCCTGTTGCAAGGTTTGCCAGAGGGCTTCCAGTTGAGCAAAGGCGGATTCTGGGGCCAGCTTACCACCTGTTTCTAAAGCACAGGTTATGCCCACCCGATAGGCATACTGCTGCAGCCGTGACCGAAATTGAGCAGCAGCCAAGGGAGATAGAACTTTCAAGGTCATGGCACACCTCCTAAATGTTTGCTGTACCCTTCGTTGGTCAAGGACACCTCGTAAAAGTGCTCTGCGCCGCCGTCGCGATGGCCTTGTGGCGAGACTCTGAAAGGCTGATTTCTCAAGAAGGGCTGGATTATTCGTTCCTGGAACGCGCTTTGCCGGTGAGGTGCCCCCTGGATCCAGCGCCGGCGCAGCCCTAGAACTCCACTTCAACCCCGACTAGCCAAGCCACCAGGGTGAAATACACCCAGAGGCCGGTGAAGTCTTTAATGGTGGTGATAAAAGGATCCGCTCCCGGAGCGTGGTCAAAGCCCAGCTTTAACATCACCCAGGGCAAAATGGCGCCCAAGATAGCCCCCAAAGTGAGGACAATGGCCAGAGCCAAGCCCACCGCTAGACCCAATTGTGGGATCCCATTCGGTGCCCCCTGCCAGAAGTAGGCAATCACCCCAGCCGCAACTCCTAGGATCCCGCCAATAATGGCGCCGATGCTGGCTTCCCGCAGCAAATAGGGGAGAAACTGCCGCACGTTGATGTGGCCCCAAGCCAAGCCACGGGCAAAGATGGTCGTAGATTGGGTGCCGACATTACCGCCCATATCCATGACCAAGGGGATGAAAATAGCCGCTGCCGTCACCGCCTCCAACACTTCCTCAAAGGTTTGGATCACTCCCCCCACCACCATGCCGCCAATCAAGGTGATGATTAAAAACGTGATGCGCAGGCGGACGGCATACCAACGGGAGCCTTTAACCAGGCGCTCGCTCCAAACCTTGTCTCGGCTGAGCAAGTTGCCCACCCCTGCTTGGGCCAGAGCGGCGTCGGTGGCTTCTTCTTCCACCAAGTTGATGACATCTTCAAAGGTGATATCTCCCACCAAGCGCCCTTCCGTATCCACCACCGGAATGGCCGGCAAGCCGGAATCTTTGAGCAAACGGGCTGCCTGGAGATCCCGGTCGGTAACCCGAGCAAAATATCCGATCCCTCAATCAGCTCCCGAATGGGCAAATCCGGATCTGCTTTCACGAGGCGCACGGTGCGAACCAAACCTTTGTAGAACCGCTGATCGTCCACCACAAAAATCACATCCAGCTCATCGTCTCCCAGTTGAGAGTCCCGCACGCTGGCCAGAGCAGCCCCGACGGTGATGGTATCCCGTACCGACAAGTAGCGCAGGTTCATCAGCCGACCGGCACTGCGCTCTGGATAACCCAGCAAGATATTCACTGCTTCCCGAGCTTCTGGGCTGAGGTTGGCAATGAGGCGCTTGGTTACTTTGGCCGGCAACTCCTCAAACAGACGTACCCGCTCATCAGGTGGCAGAGCTTCTATGAGCTGGATCACTTCTGGGCTTTCCATGCTGCGAATGAGATCGGCCTGCTCTTCGGGCCGCAGATACTCAAACACTGCAATGGCTCTGTCTTTTTCCAGCAAGCGAAAAGCCAAAGCCCGCTGCCGAGGTGAAATCTCCATCAACTGCTGCACCAGCTCGGCAATGGGAGCGCGGTTGGCCTCTCGCTTGGCGGCTTCCAAGGAAGCAGGGGTTAGGAGATCGCGAAGAACGTTGTGCCGCATGATAAACCTCCGAACGTTGGGGTCAGCCGGGATGAAGAGAACCAGGAGGTCAACAGCCAACCGGTGCTCCGAGGCTCACAGGGAAGCCCTGAAACCCTTGGATGGCCGCGCAGCAAGCCGTAGGTCTAGCGCCAGGCCTCCAAGCCCAGCTTGGATCGCAAGCGCCCAAGCCGATAAGAGGGACTCCAAGGGATCCCCAGGCCTGCGGAAACCTCAAAACCCACAACGGGAAAGTCAAGGGGAATCCCCTCGGAATTACTCCTGATCTCCCCTTTTCTGAACAGGGCTGCACAAACCCATTGCTCAGGTAAGGCTCTGCTCAGCTCATCTGTTCGTCGCCGACTGAGAGAGCCACCCAAGTCAAAAGCTAGCCGGGAAAACTCTCCCACCCCTTCGCGTTGGCGAAACGGGATCCTCTCAAGCGACGACAGAAGCTGTCAGCGGGGAAAAGGAAGACACCAGTGAGAGCCCAATCTTCAAGAACGTGCTCCTCGAAGACCATCCACTGGTGGCTGGCGCTACAACTACCGGAAGCGTCCATGCTGTTGAACGTTTTCCTCCAAAAAGGTTAACCGAAACAACCCGGACAGCCAGAAGAGGATCTCTTCAGCCCCCTTTAGGCTAGTTGCAGGAGTGGGATCCCGTCAACCCTTTTTCTCCAGCTCATCCGGTGAAAAATTGGTGGGGCAGCTGGAGGGGTAAGATCGGGGTGAGCAGCAATAGCCCCCTTGTGGTTCCTCTCGTCTCGACATTGCCCTCAGCCTGACTCAGCAGAGTCTACATCTCGGTGGCTTGCGACCTTGAGCAACCCACGCCCTTCGCCGCCTCTGTTTTGTTAGTGGTTTTTGTTAGTGGTTTGTTGGTGGCCTTGCTTCAATGAGCTGCGCTTCCCATCTCCTACAGGTGCCGATGTCCTTGAGCTTATGGCCTCTCTTCCCCTCGTTGCCGTGATCTTGGGCACACGGCCCGAAGCCATTAAGCTGGCCCCGGTGATCCAAGCTCTGCGTGCCAGTCCCCATCTGCGCACCGAGCTGATCTTGACCGGACAACACCGGGAAATGGTGGATCAGGTGATGCGGCTATTCGGTCTGCAAGCGGATCGGGATCTGGCGATCATGCGCCCCCGCCAAAGCTTGACGGACATCACCGAAGCCACCTTGCGGGGCCTAGAACTCTACTTTCAAGAGCAACATCCTCAACTGGTTTTGGTGCAGGGAGATACCACCACCGCCTTCGCTGCCGCCTTGGCAGCTTTTTACCACCGGATCCCGGTTGGGCATGTGGAAGCCGGACTGCGCACCGATGATCTCTACAATCCTTTCCCCGAAGAGGCCAATCGCCGCCTGATCTCCCAGTTGGCCAGCCTGCACTTTGCCCCTACCCCCCAAGCCGTTGACAACCTGAAGCGAAGCCACGTGGTGGGATCCATCCATTGCACCGGCAACACTGTCATCGACGCCCTACTGCAAGTGGCCTCCCAAGGGATCCCCTGCCCCATTCCCGGGCTGGACTGGCAGCGCTACCGTGTCCTGTTGGTTACCGTGCACCGGCGGGAAAATTGGGGGGATCCCCTAACCGCCATCGGCAAGGCTCTGCTGCAGATCTTGGCCGAGTTTCCCGATACCGCCCTTCTTTTGCCCCTCCATCCCAACCCCTTGGTGCGGGATCCCCTGCAAGCCCTGTTGGGATCCCATGAGCGGGCTTTTCTCACTGAGCCTCTGGACTATCCCCTCTGGGTGAGCGCCATGCAGCGCTGTACCCTCATCCTCAGCGACTCCGGCGGCATTCAAGAAGAGGCCCCTGCCCTGGGCAAACCGGTGCTGGTGCTGCGGCAGACCACCGAACGTCCTGAAGCGATTGCTGCCGGCACCGCCCGCCTGGTAGGCACACACCCCGAAAAGATCCTGAAGGCAGCCCGAGAATTGCTCACAGACCCACAAGCCTATGCCCGCATGGCCCAAGCCCAAAACCCCTTTGGCGATGGCACTGCCGCCCGGCAAATTCGCCACATCATCGAGCGGTGGTTTAACCCGCAAAGCCCTCGAGAAGAACAAAGTTAAGAATTAAAAGTTAAGAATTAAATAAGAATCAAAGATGTATAGACCGTTACCGGGAAAACCGTTTCTTTACCTATTGCTCTCAATAAGACAATTAATCTCAATAAGACAATTAATTAAGATAGAAAGCCTGACTCCAATCCAATTGACCCCAGTCCAATCAAGAGCGAGGATGCAAACCATGAGCACGACTGCAACTGCCACCACCGTTGTCCGGGTGCCGATTGTGGATGCCACCCCAGAAAATGTGCAACCCTTCGGCCAACTTATAGGGGACGATGTGGCCAATCCTGGGCTGGGGATCCCCTTTTATCAGGGGCGTGTCCTGGAAGGACAGAACATCGACTTTCAATACACCGGCAGAGCCGTTATCCGTACGGCTAAGATCCTGCCCGGATATCCACCTGTGCTCTGGCTGGAGCGCCACATGCGTATGACCCAGTTGTTTGTCGGCCTGGGGCAAGAGCCGTTCATCATGGTGATGGCTCCTCCCAACCATCCCAAAGAAGCTCCCGATCTCGACAAAGTACAAGCCCTGCGATTCCCTGCCGGGCATGGGCTGCTGCTGCACCTCGGCACGTGGCACGATTTCCCCATTGCCTGCGAGCGCCCCGTTGTGGTGCTAACCGCCAACTCCGAAGAAGTGGTGGAAGCCCTGGCCAGCATGAAAGGTGCCCACGAAATGAATCAGGGGGATGTATTCAAAATTTCCCTCCCCCAACGGCTAAAAGCGGAGATCCACCTAGAGCTGGCCTGAACTGCAAGTCCGGATCCCTGAATCTCTACAGGATGCCAAAGCCTCAGTTCTACAAAGTGGCGCTCTATCAGCCTTTGGCTGGATAGGGGACTCTTCGCCTTAACTGGGCCTTAACTAGGGCCAGACTCTGTACCGAAACCTCCCTTTGGACCTCTCCCTGCAAGGGTCTAAGTATTCGAGAACACCTATTCTTACACACAAAAGCTTCGAGACAAGTTCAGAGAGAAATGCCTCTAGGCAAGAAAGGCTACTGAGATTCTGCCGACAGGCGTCTTTAGGAGGGCCGTATTCAGCGGGAAGATTCACAAACGTCGGCAGCGTTGGCATCTGGAGGGAGTTGCTCTATATTAAATCAGCTAGCATATTCGATATTTGCCAGAATTTAAGTTATTGTGAGAGCTGACATGCCATCCAATTGGTCAGACATCCATCCTCCCAATCCTGGGCAAGGGTTGGGTTCAGCCCAGTCTGCGCCTTCCCATTGGAATGAGCGCCACAGGGGAGAAGGCTCTCATGCCGAGTATGAGAGGAACGGATCTCAGACCAGAGCGGCGGATTGTCCAGAGGACTTCATGCCGAGCAAGACCGCAAACGCAAAGATTAAGGTAGTAGGCGTGGGGGGTGGGGGTGGCAACGCGGTCAGTCGGATGGCGGCCAGCAACCTTGTGGGCGTCGAGTTTTGGAGCGTCAACACCGATGCGCAGGCCCTTGCCCAGTCCTCGGCAGTGAACCGCTTGCAAATTGGGCAGAAGCTGACTCGAGGCTTGGGTGCAGGTGGTAACCCGGCCATTGGCCAGAAAGCTGCAGAGGAATCCAGCGAAGAAATATCGGCAGCCATCAAAGGGGCAGATCTGGTCTTCATTGCCGCCGGCATGGGGGGAGGCACGGGCACGGGTGGAGCACCCGTCATCGCCCAAATTGCCAAAGCCAGTGGTGCCCTGACGGTGGGAGTGGTGACACGGCCTTTTTCCTTTGAGGGCAAACGCCGCAGCAAGCAGGCCGAGGAAGGGATCCAAGCGCTGCGGGAGGCAGTTGATACCCTGATTGTAATTCCCAATGACAAGTTGCTTTCGGTGATCTCCGAGCAAACCCCTGTCCAAGAGGCTTTTCGCGTTGCTGATGATGTGCTGCGGCAGGGGGTGCAGGGCATCTCGGATATCATTCTCATTCCCGGCATGATCAATGTGGATTTTGCCGATGTGCGCAGCGTGATGGCCGATGCCGGCTCTGCCTTGATGGGAATTGGCATGGGATCCGGCAAGTCCCGCGCCCGCGAAGCCGCCATTACCGCTGTATCTTCGCCGCTTTTGGAAACCTCCATCGAAGGGGCTAAAGGTGTCCTCTTCAACATTACCGGTGGGCCGGATTTGTCCTTGCATGAGGTCACGGTGGCTGCCGAGATCATCGCCGAGGCAGTGGATCCCGAGGCCAACATCATCTTCGGCACCGTCCAAGACGAGCGCATGCAGGGGGAAGTGCGCATCACGGTCATCGCCACCGGTTTCCAAGAGAAAGCCCGTCCAGCCGCCATCCCTGCTGCAACCAAAGTTTCTGCCTCCAACAAGTCGGGGGTTCCTAAGCCCACTCCCACGGGCTCTGGGCTGCCGCCTCGACAGCCTCCGGAGCCTGAGCCGCCGATGTCTGGAGGCTTAGATATTCCCGAGTTCTTGCGCCGCCGACGGCCCCCTTCGTAGGGTAGGGTGAAGGTATGCTGGTATCTTGGTGCCGGTTGTTGAGGGTGGGGAGTGCTTTGGGGTTAGGCCATGAACATTGTTGTCTTGGCGGGGGGGCGTTCGGCAGAACGTCAAGTCTCTTGGGTAACGGGTAAAGCCTGCAAACGGGCTTTGGAGGACCTGGGCCATCGGGTCAAGGTAATCGACCCAGATGAGGATCTGCCTCTGCGCCTTTGGCAGGAACGGCAAGCCGGCTGCGACTTCGTTTGGATTGCCTTGCATGGCCCTGGTGGCGAGGATGGGGTGGTACAGGGAATGCTGGACTGGCTGGGCCTGCCCTACCAGGGATCCGGGCCGCTGGCCAGTGCTCTGGCCATGGATAAGCTGGTCTCCAAGCAGATCTTTCGCGCCGCGGGGATCCCTACCCCCGATTGGCAGGTTTGGGACGACCAAAGCCCCCTCACTTGGGCTGACTGTGCGGCAGAGTTGGGATCCCCACTGGTGGTTAAGCCCAGCAACAACGGCTCGACGGTGGGCATCAGCATTGTCCGGGATGAGAGGTCATTTGCTCAGGGGCTGGAGTTGGCCCGCTCAGTCTCGTCGCGGATTTTTCTGGAGCGCTATGTTCCCGGAAAGGAGATCACCCTCTCGATCTTGTCCGGCCAAGTTCTTCCGGCCATTGAGATCATCCCCGCCCAAGGCGACTTCTACGACTACGAAGCCAAGTACGCACCCGGTGGCTCGCGGCATTTGATCCCCTGTTCCCTCAGCCCGGCAGGGTTGGCCCGCTGTGAGGCAGCAGGTCTGAAGGCCTACCAGGCGTTGGGGTGCGAAGGCTTGGCGCGGGTGGATCTGCGGGTGGATCCCGAGGAAAATCCTTGGGTGTTGGAGGTGAATACACTGCCCGGCATGACCCCCACTTCCCTCTGTCCCGATGCGGCGGCAGCTCTGGGGTGGACATTCACCGAGTTGGTGGAGCGGATGCTGCAGGATGCCCTGCGAAAGGCAAACTTGACCGGATCCCGGCGTTCTCAAAGTCCATCGGCGACCCTCGGCAACGCTCCCTGAGGCTTTTCCCAAGACAAGAACAAGAACCTTTACCCAGCTCTTTCAGAGAAGGGCAACCAGCAAAAGAATCACCCCAATTCCAACAATCAGTACAGCTCCCCCCAGCCACACCCAGGAGATGCGGGACCTGCTGCCTATGTCGGTTTTCCCGACAGGATTCTCCGGCGCAGGTTCAGGCTTTGAGTTGACCGAATCCGGGGCAACAACTGTTAGATCCTGCAACAAGAAGTCGCCTTTTTTTTCCAACAGAACCGTGGTTTCTCTGAGGCCAGCAGCGGGTTCAACAAGGGGGCCGTTTGCTCCCACTCGTATTCAGAATGTCCCGACTCACGCCTGTACACCGTGACGTGCTCTAAGCCGGGCAAGCCCAACGCCCTGAGCTCCGCCTGCACCCGTTCCATGAGATGGGGGTAGTCCACTCGGGCCGAGGAGGATCGATTCAGAAGAACATGTAGATGACCTTGGCGGCGTTTGACCGCAATTCTGACCGGGGCAGCCAACCGAGCCTGCAACGCTTGGGCAATCTCAGCTTCGGTCATGGTGCAACATCCAAGGCATGCGAGTTAATTCTAATACAATCCTAGGGCAACGATGCAGAGGGTTACGGGGCCTCGGGGTAGAATGGGATGCGCGTTGGCGAAGAAAAGCAGAGCGTTCATCTTTTTCTCTCGCCGGATCCCTAGCCGGAAGTTCTATGCAAGAGAAAACCATTGTCCGCGATTACTTCAACTCCGTTGGCTTCGAGCGCTGGCGGCGCATTTATGGTGAAGAAGAAGTCAATTTCGTCCAAAAAGACATCCGCCTTGGCCATGCTCGCACAGTAGAGACGGTGTTGCAGTGGTTGGGGGATCCCTCGGGTTTACGCATTTGTGATGCCGGATGCGGGGTGGGCAGCCTCAGTTTGCCCTTGGCCACCAGAGGGGCGCAGGTGTTCGCCAGCGACATCTCGGAACAAATGGTGAACGAAGCACGCCGCCGCCAGCAAATGGAGTTGGGATCCACAGACAACCCACACTTTTGGGTCTCGGATCTGGAGGAATTGACGGGGGAATACGATGTCGTCATCTGCCTCGATGTGATGATCCACTACCCTGAAGCCGAGGCCCTGCGCATGCTAAAGCACCTGACCCGCCTGGCTCGGTCCCGCCTGATCTTCAGTTTTGCCCCCAAAACCCCCTGGCTGACGCTGCTGAAGAAAGTGGGAGAGTTCTTCCCCGGCCCCAGCAAAACCACCCGCGCCTATCAACACCGAGAGGCGACCTTGGTGAGCCAATTAACCGAATGGGGCTGGAAAGTGCAGCAGCGACAAACCATTCGCAGCCGCTTCTACTTTGCTTGGCTCCTCGATCTGGTTCGGTGACACTCGATCTGGTTCGTTAAACGGGAATGAAACATTTTCGTCTAGCTCCCCTCTCCCTCTGGCAGCGAGGCTGGGAGTAGGGGCAGCAGCGTGGAATGCTTGGGGAGTGTCTCAATCTAGTTTAAAAATGACTATAACGATCAGCTGAGGTTATCCAGTTGCTCCAGCAAATCGGGATCCGCCAACTTTTGTAGGGCAAGCCGCGCGTCATCCCGAACCCCCCAATCGGGATCGTGACTGGCGCTGGTCAGCAACTGCCTTGTTAGCATTGTGTAAACAATGGGATCCTCGAGAGCCAGTTTCACCTGTTGCCCCAGGATCCCTAAGCTCCAGGCACAGTTGCCGCGTACCGCTGCGATTGGATCTTGAGCCAAGCCCCGGCAGAGAGCTGCGACCACCTCATCCAATGCCGGGCCGGGCAACACCTGCGCCTGGGCCAGTTGTCCGAGGGCACTGGCAGCCCACAATCGCACTGCCGCGATATCCCCGGCCAACACTTCCAGCAACACCGGGTACGCCCGCGGATCCTTGGCATTGCCCAACGCCCACACCAAGCCTTTGCGCACATAGCCGTTCCAATCCCAGCGCAAGCCCTCGATCAGCACCTCCACCTCAGCGGGATCCGGATTCCGACCTAGGGCATAGGCTGCTCCCACCCGCACCAACGGGCAGGGATCCCGGACTAGGGCCAGCAGGGGTTTAACGGCGCGGGGTTCTTCGATCTCACAAAAAGCGCGGGCCGCCTGCATCCGCAAATAGGGATCCGGATCCTGCAACTGCTGCAGCATCAGCTCCACATCCACCTCCGGCGGCGAGTGAGGTGGCAGCTCGTCTAGGGGCTCAAGGGGGGAAAAAGCGTCTTCTTGCATGAAAGGGTGCCCAGGTGTTGGCGGAGGGGACGGGGGCAAAACTTGCCCTTCCCCAAGGCAAAAGCCAGAGCCACAACAACCAAACCAGCAGCAGAGTTGCTGCCCATCATAAACTGCCGGGATCCTC
>AFSR01006037.1_pt1 | contig 10960 bp, 11 predicted proteins | sample 296848 | NCBI WGS metagenome assembly AFSR01 (sample SAMN02954305, study PRJNA68063) | hot springs metagenome | biome: terrestrial; feature: Mushroom and Octopus hot springs; material: microbial mat core samples; isolation source: Yellowstone National Park Mushroom and Octopus hot springs ...
TGGTCAGTGAGCGAGGGCCGCAGCTGGCGGCAGGAGGTGGTCTATGGAAGCAGAGGTGCAACAGGGGCAGCAATCGCCTGAGGGCCAACTGGAGAAGCGCCCCCCTTCTCCGCCTTGGGCCGGGATCCCCTTACAGAGGGGCCTCGGTCACCGGGTACGGCAGCACGTCAATCCCCTGCAGGCACAGTATCAGCAGCCCACCCCCCCACCCCACTGGGAGCGGGTATACCGACGGCTGGGGCAGCCCTTTCATCTGGATATCGGCACAGGGAGCGGACGATTTCTGCTGCGCCTCGCTCAGGAGCAGCCCGACTGGAACTTCCTAGGGGTAGAGATTCGGCAGGCGCTGGTGGAGCGGGCCAATGCCTGGCGGGATGAGCTGGGGCTGGATAACGTCCATTTTCTGTTTGCCAACATCAATGTCTCTTTGCGGCATCTGTTTGCGCCGGGGGATCTCAGCCGCGTAACCATCCTATTTCCGGATCCCTGGTTCAAAAAGCGCCATCACAAACGGCGGATCGTCCAGCCCCAACTGGTGGCGGATCTGGCTCTGCTGCTGCGACCGGGCAGCCCTGTCTTCCTGCAATCGGATATCCAAGAGGTGGCCGAAGAAATGGCAGCTCGATTTTTGGATCATCCGCAGTTTTGGGATCCCCACCAGGGGCCTTTGGACTCCAATCCCCTCGGCATCCCCACGGAGCGGGAGTGGCACTGCCTACAACTGGGCCTGCCCATCTATCGCTATTGGCTGGAGCGACGGTGACAACAGGACAAATCCGTAATGCAGTAATAACAACTCCATTCCGCCAAGACAATACAGAAGATAGGATATAACCCGCTTGAGTTGGATCCGTCGCCGCAATGTCTCACTCTGAAACCACGGCCTCTGCCGACCCCTCCTCTGCTCGGCTTTCTGTTCGCCGTGGGATCCTCAACCTGCTGAGCCTATTGGCCATTGTGATTGTCGGGCTTTCTCTTTCCAGCAGTTGGTTTCAGCCGCCGCCCCAAACGCAGTTGGATTTGTTGCAAACCGATCTCGCCCTGCAGGCTTCCCGCACCCTCGATGATCCCCGCTATCAGGATCTGGCACGGGCACTTTTGGGTCAGGATGTGTTCAAGGTGGCCCAAAATCGCTATCAGCAGACCGCCGATAACTACACCGAACGCCTGAAACGTTTGAAACGGCTGGCCCGTTTAACTCCTGCTGGCGAATCTGAGGCGGCCAGCCCAGAACTGGCCCAATCTCCAGAGGTGGATCCCGCCCTTTTGGCCTCCATGCAAGATTTGCAGACGGAGCTGGATGCACTGTGGCTGCGCCTTGGCTTGCTCTATGCCTACCAAGAAGATCTGGAAGCTGCTCGGCAGCAATGGCAGCAGATCATCGACCTGGAACGTCCCTGTGGAGCTGGAATCGAGCCAAAAGGGGGCAGCGCGGGTTTTGCAAGGGCTGTGGGGAACACCGCGGCGCATCTTGCCAGAGGCGGAGGTGCAGATTCGCAATCATCTGGATGGTTGGTTTGAGGCGGTGGCTCTGCAACAGCTTTACCGACTGCAGCAGCGCAGCGATAGCCTGAATGCCCTCAACCAACAGCAGGAAAAATTGGCCTTGGCGGCTCTATTTCGACTGGCGGTGGTGGGCGGGATCCCCGTGCTGGGGGCACTGCTGGGGTTGATGCTCTTGTTGGGCTGGCTGGGCTGGAGCCTTTGGCGCAAACGTCCGCTTCTGGGCTCTGCTTGGGAAGTGCCTTGGCCGGGGATCGGGGCGCAAGCGGTGTTGACCGGCTGGTTTTTGGGGTTTATCGCCCTCAACGCTTTGGTGCCTCGACTTTACATCATCATCCTCGGCCTGGGGGCACGGCAGCTCAGCCCTTGGCAGCAGGCGGTAGCCCTGTTTCTCACCTACAATTCCGGCGCTTTGCTGGGGGCAGGGTTATTGTACCGTCTCTTGCACGCCTACCCCGGCTGGCAGAGGGTGCTGCAGGTGCGGTTGTGGGGTCCTTGGCTGCTGTGGGGCTTGTGTGGCTACTGGGTGGCCTTGCCTTTGGTGGTGCTGGCAGCGGCGCTGTCGCAGTTGCTGCTGCCGCAGGCAGGGGGTGGGAACCCTATTCTGCCTCTGCTGCTGGATAGCCATGGTTGGGGGGCGCGATTGGTGTTTTTGGCCGTGGTGTCTGTCTGTGCCCCTGTTTTTGAGGAGGTGCTGTTCCGGGGCTTTTGGCTGCCTACTCTAAGCCGCTACCTGCCTATGGGGGCCGCCATTGGGCTTAGCGCCTTTACCTTTGCCCTTGCCCACCTCAACCTTTCCGATCTGCTGCCTTTGACCATGCTGGGGGTGGTGCTGGGGGTGGTGTACAGCCACAGCCGCAACCTGCTGGCTCCCATCCTGCTGCACAGCCTCTGGAATACGGGATCCCTGGTGACGCTGCTGGTGCTGGGAGGAGCGCGTTAAGGGGATCTCTGTCTGCCTACTTTTTCCTGCCGAAGAGGCGGCTAAAGAACCCGCCGTTGTCTTCTTTGCGGGGAGGCGGCACCACTTTCTGAGCCTGTGACGTTTGACGGCTGGCCACTCGCGTTGGCGGGACGGAGTCCTTGGGGACGGGAACGGGCTGTTGAGTGGTGACTTGCTGCATCCAACGGCGCACTTCTGCCATCAACTCGGCGTTGGCAGGTTCTAGGCGACTGGCTTGCATAAAGTCTGCTTTGGCCATGCCAGCATTCCCCTGCTTCAGGTGAGCAATGCCCCGGTGCAGGTAGTAGCGGGCCACGTTGGGCTCAGCGCTGATGGCAAAGTTCAGATACTGCACCGCATCCCGGTATTGCTTGCGCTCGATCATGTCCAAGGCTTGGATAAAGCGGGTTTCCGCAGGGCTGAGCTTGGGAGCCGGAGGTGGGGTGGGAACGGGCTGAACAGGGGGACGGCTGGGCGGAGCAACAGGAGAGCTGGTGGGGGGTGGCACTGGGATCCCACCCACAGTGGTACGGCTGGGGGAAGGGGTTGGGATCCCGGTCGCGGTAGTGGTTCTAGAGGCAGGGGCTAGGCTCCCCTGGTAGCCGGCTTTGAGCAACAAATAGGCCAGGTTCAGCTCGCTCAATTGCTCGGTTTTCTCGAGCAGGGTTTCCATGGAGCTGTATTGTTCTTTGGCCAGCTTCTCCACCCGCCTGACATACTCTTCTTGCCAATCGGGGCGCTCGGCCAAGCCCTTGACAGCTTCCCCAGAGGGCCAAAGATCCGGGGGGGGCGTCTCCAAAAGGCGTTTGATCCGCATTTTGAGCACCGTTTCGTATTCCCCTCGCTCCCGCTCTTTGGTCAGCACTTCGTTGGCCGGGTTGACCAGCTTGGCAAAGAGGATGTTGGCGCGTTCTGCACCTTCGGGATCCCCCACAAACCGATCCGGGTGGAGGGCCTTGGCCGCCTGCAGGTAGCCGCGCCGGATCCCCTTGGAGTCGGCGGTAAGGGGCACGCCTAAGATGGCGAAATGGTCAGTCTCGTAGCGGGCTAGTCCTCGGTTGAGGCGGGGGACATTAGAGTTGGATCCCATAGTTGCCACTTCTCTAAAATCTGCTGCAAGGTTCCGTTTTCGATCAGGCTGGAAATCGCCCCATCCACAGCTTCCTTCAGGGAAGGATGCTGAGAGGATACTACTCCCACCAGAGGCATGGGGAACAGGGGCGGCCCCACCAGGCGCAGCCGGGATCCAGCTTGGCGCAGGTTTAGGGCGGCAACGGGCTGATCAACCAGCACGGCATCCAACTGGCCAGCCTGTAGCTGAGCAAACAAGCGCTCAGGGTTACTGGTGGCAAAGAGACGAATGGCGTTGCCTCTCCTCTCGTTGTACGCCTCCAGCAGGGCTGCCCCCGTACTGTTAACTACAATGCCCACTTTGCGGCCAAATAATTGCGACAGTGCTTCGATGGCCGGTTCCTCTGGCCCGGAGGCGGGGGAGGGATCCCGTACCACCAAGCGCTGCGAGCTGAGATAGTAGGGCCGGGTGGCCAGAAACTGCTCGGGATCCAAGCCCAAAGCTTCCCGCGCTCCCCAGATCAAGTCCACCTCATCCGCTTGCAAGGCCGCCAACTGCTCGCTCCAGGCCACGTAGATGGGATCCACCTGCACCTGAAGGGTTTGGGCAAGCGCCTCCAGGATATCCCACTCGAAGCCGGCGTAGGTTTGTCGCTCCAAGTCGGTATAGAGATAGGCCGGCCCCAGACTGGGATCCAGCCAACTCGAATGCGCCCCCGAGCTTGGATCTCAGTCCAACGGGAATCAGGGGGCTGTGCCTGCTCGGTGGGGGCGACTTTCCCTTGTGCCGGCTGAGGGTAACCGGGGCCAGCAGTGGCAACCCCAAGGGCCATCGCTCCCAAGAGGAGAGCCAGGCCGAACTGTGCCGCCCGGCAGCAATGTCGCTGTTTTCTGTGGAGCTTGCTAACCAATCTTCTACCTACCCTGCCCGACACGGATGTTTTGTAGTCTTCTTGATTATTCTTCAACTACTTCTGTCTCGAATTCAACTCGTTCAACCGGCAAGCTTTCCCGGTTTTTCTAGGTTGGGTGGGGATCCCGCCGCATGGGAAAGGAGACCGGCAAAGGCCGCACCTGGGCCAATTCTTCTTGCAGAGCAGCGTGTAACCAGCCATTGCTGGCCAACAGTCGGCCACTGTAAACGTCCACCGGGCTGCCATCATAAGCGGTCACCTTGCCGCCTGCCTCCCGCACCAGGACGATCCCTGCGGCAATGTCCCAAGGGGAGAGGCCCCGCTCCCAATAGCCATCCAACTGGCCGGTGGCCACATAGGCCAAATCCAGAGCTGCAGATCCGCCGCGCCGTACTCCTTGGGTGAGATGGGTAAAGTGGCAAAACTCGGCGTAGTTGTTGTCGGGGGTTTCGCGACGATCGTAGGCAAAGCCGGTAACCAGCAGGCTCCGAGACAATTCAGCCGTTGTGGAGACTCGAATGGGTTGACGGTTGCGGGTGGCCCCCATTCCTTGGACGGCGCGAAACAGATCCCCGCGAAAAACGTCACAAACAACCCCCAAAACCGGCTCCCGCCCCTGCAGCAAACCGATGGAGACGGCGGCAAAAGGGTAACCGTGGGCAAAGTTGGTGGTGCCATCTAGGGGATCGATCATCCAAGCGTAGGCACCCTCCGGGGATCCCTGCTGGCCAGATTCCTCGGTCAAGATGACATCTTCGGGGAAGTGCCGCCTCAAGATTTTCAAGATGAGATCCTCGGAAGCGCGATCCGCCGCCGTCACCAAGTCGCCCGGACGTTTCTCCTCGATGGCGAGGGTGCCCCCCACATAACTGCGCAGCAAAGCTCCTGCCTCCAGGGCAGCTTCTGTGGCCACATCCAACCGACGCAGCAGGGCCTCCGTCACACCCTCACCTCAAGGTTAAAAACCTGCTACTCAGAATAGCCCGCCTGAGGCTGTGGCTCCCAAGGGATTCCTGAAAACCAAAATGGGCCCAACCTGAGCCCAAGCCCAGTTTCCGGGGAAAGGGGGTATCTCCAAGGCTGCCTATGGTGTATAGTACAGTACACTGGGGCTTGTGGGTTTTCCGGCAGCCCGCCAAGACCAGAGTTCCTTTGAAAGCAGTAGGGTTTTGGGGAACTATAGATAAGACTTTGAATTTGGAAAGCCAAGCTGCTGTAAATGGCGTTGAGCGTTGAGGGGGGAAGACCTTTGCCACATAGCTACGACGATTTTTTCACCTCCATCACAGAGGTTGGCGGGAAGTCCTCTTCTTCCAGCCAGGGCTTTGATCTGCCGGCGGATTTGTTCGATCAAGTCCCTGAACGGCCGGTGTCCCATCCGGAGTTCACCCTGTCCATCTGCCATCCTGTCCGGCCCTGCAGCTACATCCTGCGGGAGAGTATCTATACGCTTGGACGGGATCCCTCCAACGCCATCCAGATCGTCAATCGGTTTGTCTCGCGTCACCACGCTTACCTGGTGCGGGTGCCCACCAAGTCCAACCGGACAGGGTTTACCTATTGCCTGATCGACGGCAACCGCAACGGCCAGTCCAGTACCAATGGGGTGTTTGTCAACGGCACGCGGGTGGCCACTCACTACCTGAGGAGCGGAGATGTCATCTATTTCGGGCCGGAGATCCGCGCCTATTTCTTCGAGGTGGCCCGCATTCTCCCTGTGACTCCTCTTGACATTGGCCCTGACCTTGGCGAAGAGCTTCAGCTTCCCCACGCATAGGAGCTCACTGCAACTGTTGACAGACCCGAAGCTGCATCGCTAGATTAATTAAGCTGGTTAAGCAATGTGAATTGGGGCATCGCCAAGCGGTAAGGCAGCGGGTTTTGGTCCCGCCATTCGGTGGTTCGAATCCATCTGCCCCAGCTCAAAATCCTGTCGAAAGCACAAAGCGCAAGCCCCTGGGATCCCGTGCAGACCGGAGGGTGCGGCTCTGGGCATCAGCAGGGCGCGTTGCTTGGGGAACTGAGGAATCATGGGGTCGCCTTTGCCAACGGAGGCCCTGGCTTGGCAGGCTGGCCGCGGAGAGAATGGCAACAACCAGAAACCAAGGGTGAGGGATCCGGGGTGAGCTGTTCAGGTCGATCCTTGATGGTGGTGGGAACTTCTTCCCACGTGGGCAAAACCCTGCTGGTAACAGCCCTTTGTCGCATTCTCAAGAAAGCGGGAAAAAGGGTCGCCCCTTTCAAAGCTCAGAATATGTCCCTCAACGCCTATGTCACCCCAGACGGCAAGGAGATTGCCTACGCGCAGGCTCTGCAAGCTTGGGCTGCCGGGATCCCCCCTGCGGTGGAGATGAACCCAATCCTTCTGAAGCCCCAGGGCAACCTGACTTCCCAGATCGTCTTGAACGGAGTGGCGGTGGGCACCTACCGCGCCGGAGAGTATTACGAGCGCTGGTTTGCGCCGGCCTGGCAAGCGGTTAAAGAAGCCCTTGCTCGCCTACAACAGCAGTACGACTGGATCCTTTGCGAGGGGGCAGGTAGCCCAGCAGAGGTGAACCTCAAACATCGGGACTTGGCAAATATGCGGGTTGCCTTGCATTTGGGATCCCCCACTTGGCTGGTGGCAGACATCGACCGAGGTGGGGCGCTGGCCCATGTGGTGGGCACGCTCCAACTGCTGGAACCCGAAGAACGGGCCCTGATCCGGGGCATTGTCATCAACAAGTTTCGCGGCTCGCGGGAATTGTTGCAGCCCGGCCTGGATTGGCTGGAAAACTACACCGGGATCCCAGTTGTCGGGGTCTTGCCTTGGGTGGACTGGGTTCTGCCCCAAGAGGATTCGATGGGAATTGCAGCCAACCCCCTGCTTTGGGAAGATCGCCGCGACCGGGCCGGTGGCCAAGCCCTGAGGGAAGGGCGCCTGGAGATTGCTGTGGTGCGTTTGCCCCAGGTGGCCAATTTCTCGGATTTTGACCCCTTGTTGGCGGAGCCCACCGTCCATCTGCGCTGGGTTCACCCCGGCCAAAGTTTGGGATCCCCGGATGTGGTCATCCTGCCCGGCAGCAAAACCACCCTCAACGATCTGTTCGCGTTGCAAAAGACCGGCTTGGCCGAGCAACTGCGCCAATACTCCGGCCATATCGTCGGCATTTGCGGCGGACTGCAAATGTTGGGAGAAACCATCGCCGATCCCGAAGGCTGGGAGGGGATCGCCGGCACCTACCCAGGGTTGGGCTTTCTCCCTTTGACCACCGTTTTACAACCCACCAAGGTCACCCAGCAGGTACAGACCCAAAGCCGATGGCCTGCCCTGGCCCCCATCCAGGGGTACGAAATTCATCAGGGATCCACCCAGGCGGATCCCTCTGGCTGCCTGCCGCTGTTCGAGCAAGAGAACCTGGGCTGGCGGGATCCCACGGGTCGGATTTGGGGCAGCTATCTGCATGGCCTGTTTGACAACCACCTGTGGCGGCGACAATGGCTGAACTGGCTGCGCCGACAAAAAGGCTGGGATCCCTTGCCGGATCTGGAGGGCCACTATGCTCAGCAGCGGGAGCAATTGCTGGAGCGCCTGGCCGATCTGTGGCAGCCTCACCTGGACTTGGGCCTGTTGATGGAATAGCCCATCGGCGATGGGGGAGAGAAGTGGGGTGGGAGGCTATGTTGCGCCAGGTTACGCCAGCGCGACCGGAAATCCAGGATCCACTCAACCGGTTGCCTCGGCTACCTCTGCCTGACCCGAAGAAGTCCCTGTAGCTTGTTCGCGAAAGCGTCGCGCAGCGGTAAGGGCGCGATCCAACAATTCCATCGGGTGATAGATGGGGATCCCGGCTTTGCCCTGTAGGCGCAGATGTTTCTGGATTTGTAGGCGGCAGCCGACATTGGCAGAGACAATCCCCTGAGCACCGGTGTTAAGCAAGTTCTTTACCTTCTGGGATCCCAGCTCATCCGCCACCTGGGGTTGCAACAGGTTGTAGACGCCGGAGCTACCACAGCAGAGGGCCGCATCGACGGGATCCCGCAGCTCCAGCCCCGGGATTTGCCGCAACAGGTGTCGAGGTTCCTGGCTGAGCCGCTGCCCATGCAGCATGTGACAGGCATCCTGGTAGACCAGCACCAGGGGTTCCGGCTGTAGCGGATGTAGAGGAGCCGTTAACCCCACCTGAGCGAGAAACTCCTGAATGTCCTTGACCTGGGCGGCAAATCGGGCTGCTTTCTCGTGTAGTCGGGATCCCTGGCCCAATAGGTGGCCCATAGTCTTTCAGGGTATGTCCGCAGCCGGAAGCGGTGATCAGAATGGCATCTAACTCACAATTGGCAAAGGCATCGATCATCTGGCGGGCCAGGGTTTCCGCCTGCTGCAGTTGCCCTTGATGGTGGGGCAAGGCCGCACAACAGCCCTGGACAGGCGGGATCACCACCTCACAGCCGTTGTGGGTCAAGACGCGAATGCTGGCCTCATTCACCTGCGGGGCAAACAGGCGCTGCACGCAGCCCAAAATGAGTCCCACCCGAAAACGGCGTTCTCCCACCGCCGGGATCCACTCAGGGTAACGCTTGGGCAGCAGTTGCTCCACCTCCAGGGGGGGCATCAGGGATTCCATGGCCGCCAAACGCGGGGAGACCTTTTCCAGACCCTTTCGGATCCAAGCGCCGATCCCCATTTTTTGGTACAGCCAGAGAGGCCACAGCAGCGGTTGCAGCCGCTCCGGGTAAGGAAACACCGAGAAGATGAACTGGCGGTAAAGCCGATCCCAAAGGCTACGTGGGTAGTTGCGTTCGATTTGCGGGCGGGTGGCGGCAATTAAGCGGTCATATTGCACCCCCGATGGACAGGCCGTAACACAGGCCAAACAGCCCAAACAACTGTCGAAGTGGGAAACCGTAGCCGCCGAGAGGGAGATTTGACCTTGGTTGAGAGCCTCCATCTGATAGATGCGCCCCCGCGGCGAGTCCGTCTCTTTGCCGATTACACGGTAGCTGGGGCAGGTGGTCAGGCAAAACCCGCAATGCACGCAGGCATCGATCAGCTTGGGATCCGGGGGATCCACGCCGTCAAAACTTGGCCCTTTGGATACGTTCATCGGCCTCTAGCTCTCAGCACAAAAGCCTGCTGTACAGACTCAATCTTGCCTTTTGGCTTGTTTTGGGGTTTTGGAGGTGCCCCCGTTTCCTGCATCTTAATCCGGGAACAAAGCGGCTGAGGCGTTCTATCCAGATCCAGACGCTCCTTTCGTCCGTACTACCCTGAAGAAGGGACTCCCCGGACGGATTCCCTCTCAATCGATCCCTCGTTAACCCTCTTCGAGTTGTCTGTGCTCTGCACAGCACGGAGTGCTATGAAAGTGCAACACCTCTTCACCTCAGCTCTTGTGGGCGCAGCCCTCTCCAGTTTGAGCCTGCCCACCGCCGCTCTGGCCCAAGCCAACCTGCGGGAACTCCCTCCAGACCTGGCAGAACAGCTAACCACAGAGCAAATTTTGCAAGCCTGCGCCAACAACCAAGCAGATACTTTGCCCAGCCCTTTCCCGGATGTGGTGCCAAGCGATTGGGCCTACAAGGCAGTGCTCACCCTCTACTACTGTGGAGCCTACCGAGGGGCCATTCCACCGGAGCAATTCCGGCGCTACTTGGAGCAACAACGGGGATCCCAAACTTAGGTGGGCCTGCACCTCAAGCCGGATACATCTCCTGGATGAGGTGGGCATAGCGCTCAGCCACCGGGTTGCGCTTGATCTTCAGGGTCTGGGTCATAAGGCCGTTTTCCACGCTCAGCGGCTCCGGCAAGAAGCGAAAGTCGCTGACCTGCTCGTCGGGCCGGTAGCCAGGGCGTTCTTGGATGCGGCGGCGCACCTCCTGCAAAATCAAGGTGCGGGTCTGGGGCTGGGCCAGCAGCTCGGCATCCTCAGCCGGGATCCCTTGCTCGGCAGCCCAGGCCTTAAGGGCATCGAGGTTGGGGTAGATGAGGGCAGCCAATTTCTTTTGGTCTTGCCCGACGATCACGATCTGACTGATGTAAGGAGACTGCAGACAAGCATCTTCCAGCGGCTGGGGCTCGATGTTCTCCCCATTGAGTAGGACAATGACATCCTTGGCTCTGCCGGTGATCACCAGTTGCCCGTCGGGGGTGAGCCAGCCCAGATCCCCGGTTTCAAACCAGCCGTCGGAGCTGAGCACCTTGGCAGTGGCTTCCGGGTTGTTGTAGTAGCCCATCATCACCTGCGGGCCACGGGCCAGGATTAGTCCTTTTTCTCCAGGGGGCAGCGGCTGTCGAGTTTCAGGATCCACAATGCGAAACTCCGTCCCCGGCAGAGGGGGGCCAGCCGTACCGCGCACATTGTTGTCTGGACGCCGCGCGCACAACACCGGCGAAGTTTCGGTGAGGCCGTAGCCATTCAAGATGGAAATGCCCACCACCTCGTAGAACAGATCCAAGTAGGCAGGCAGGGATCCACCGCCGCTGATGGCATGTTGAAAATTGGGGCCCAACGCCCGTCGTACCTTGCGGTAGAATCAGCGCATCGGCCAA
>AFSR01007236.1_pt1 | contig 10958 bp, 9 predicted proteins | sample 296848 | NCBI WGS metagenome assembly AFSR01 (sample SAMN02954305, study PRJNA68063) | hot springs metagenome | biome: terrestrial; feature: Mushroom and Octopus hot springs; material: microbial mat core samples; isolation source: Yellowstone National Park Mushroom and Octopus hot springs ...
CTGGGCGAGACAGAGCGCATGGTGCGCGAAATCTTCTCGATTGCCCGCGAAAAAGCGCGCGAGGGCTACCTCGTGTTCATCTTCATCGACGAGGCGGAGTCGATCCTGCGCACGCGCAGTTCGGGCAGGTGGCTCAACATCTCCAACACCGTCGTGCCCCAGTTCTGCGCCGAGATGGACGGGCTGGTGAGCCTGGAGAATGTGGTGGTGATGCTGACCTCCAACCGCCCAGACTACATCGACCCTGCGATTCTGCGTCCGGGGCGCATCGACCGCAAGGTGAAGGTGCGCCGTCCCGACCGCGACGCCACGCGCGAGATTTTCGGGATTTACCTCACGCCGACGCTGCCGCTGGATCCCGACTTCGTGCGCGAGTACGATACGCCCGCCGAAGCGCGCGAGTGCCTGATTGAGCAAACCGTGCAGTACCTCTGGCGCAAGGCGCCCGACACCGAGTTCCTGCAGGTCTACTTGCGCAACGGCGGCGTCGAGACGCTCCACTGGCGCGATATGGTCAGCGGCGCGCTCATCAAGTCGGTCGTCGATCGCGCGAAAGAGCTTGCCATCCGCCGCGCGATAGAGGAGCCGAGCGTCGAACACGGCGTCCGCCCCGACGACCTCAAGCGCGCCATCGAGATGGAGTACCGCGAGAACGAAATCTTCCCCAAGTCGGATGTGATGGAGGACTGGCTCAAGCTCATCGATTACGAGCCTGAGTATGTCGCCAGCGTCAAGCCCATCCGTCCGGGCGCAACGGGCGAAGATTTGCGGCGCACGGTGATCTAAGCCGTTGCCCGTCATGGTATACTCTCCCGCGACGGAGAGAGACCATGGCTGGATACGCCCCTGAATTGATTGCCGCGCTCCAGGCGAAAGCGAACCTTCTACGCATTCACTCTATCCGCACGACCACCCGCGCGGGGTCGGGACACCCGACGACCTGTATGTCGGCGGCGGATTTGGTCGCAGGGCTGTTTTTTTACGCGCTGCGGGCAGATGTTGCGAACCCGCGCCACCCGCTGAACGACCGCGTGGTTTTCTCCAAGGGGCATGCTGCGCCGCTGCTCTATGCCGCGTGGGCAGAGGCAGGCGCGTTCCCCGTTGAGCATCTGGACACCCTGCGCGAGTTCACGAGCGATTTGGAGGGGCATCCGACGCCGCGTTTTCAGTGGTACGGCGCAGCGACAGGCTCGCTGGGGCAAGGGCTGTCGATTGCCGCGGGGATGGCGCTCGCGCTCAAGCGGGACGGACTGCCCCCGCGCGTCTACTGTCTGATGGGCGACGGCGAGACCGCTGAAGGCGCGGTGTGGGAAGCCGCCGCCTTCGCCAGCTACTACGGGCTGAACAACCTCATCGCGCTGGTGGACATCAACCGTCAGGGGCAGAGCCAGCCCACGATGCTGCAGCACGACCTGCAGACCTACCGCGCCCGCTTCGAGGCGTTCGGCTGGCAGACCGCGGTCATCGACGGGCACGACATGGCGGCGGTTCTGGACGCGCTTGTGGCAGCGCAATCGGCGGAGCGACCGTTCGCGATACTGGCGCGCACGCTCAAGGGCAAGGGCGCGTCCGCTGTGGAGGACAAGGAGGGCTGGCACGGCAAGCCGCTGCCGCCCGACCTTGCGGAGCAGGCGATTGCGGAACTCACCCCGCCACCCGACCTGCAGGCGGCTGCGGCGCAGCTGCGCGTGCTGCCCCCCTACGACGCGCCGCTGCCCGAACCTGTCGCGCCCCAGACGCCCAGCCTGCCCACCTACACGCTGGGGCAGGAGGTCGCCACGCGCGAGGCATACGGCGACGCGCTGGTCGCGCTCGGCAACGCCGACCCGCGAATCTATGCCCTCGATGGCGATGTGAAAAACTCCACCTTTTCCGAGAAGTTCCTCAAAGCGCACCCTGATCGCTTCGTGGAGTGCTTTATTGCCGAACAGAACATGGCGGGCGCGGCGGTTGGCGTCGCCGAGTGTGGCAAAATCCCCTTCGCCTCCAGTTTCGCCTGCTTCCTCACGCGCGCCTACGACTTTATCCGCATGGCGGCGATTGGCAGGGCGAATGTGAAGTTCTGCGGCTCGCACGCGGGCGTCTCCATCGGCGAGGACGGTCCGTCGCAGATGGGGCTGGAAGACCTCGCGATGTTCCGCGCAATCCCCGACGCGGTGGTGCTGTACCCCAGCGATGCGGTCTCCACCGTGAAACTTGTGGCGGAGGCGGCGCGGTATCACGGCATCGCCTACATCCGCACCACGCGCCCCAAAACGCCCGTGATTTACCCCAACGACGAGCCGTTCCCCATCGGCGGGTGCAAAATCGTGCGCCAGTCGCCCGACGATGTGGCGACCGTCGTCGGCGCGGGCATCACGCTGCACGAGGCGCTCAAGGCGCACCAAATCCTGCAGCAGGAGGGCATCGCCATCCGCGTGATTGACCTCTACAGCGTCAAGCCGATAGACGCCGAGACGCTGATTCGCTGCGCCCACGAGACGAACGGCGTGATCATCACGGTGGAAGACCACTACCCCGAAGGCGGGATTGGCGAGGCGGTCGCCGCGGCGGTGAACGGGCACGGGGTGCGCGTCCATCGGCTGGCGGTGCGCGAGATTCCGCGCTCGGGCAAGCCCGACACGCTGCTGGAGGCGTATGGGATTAATGCCCGCGCGATTGTGGAGGCGGTACGCGCTGTGGCGCAAGGGGCGGCGTAAATAGGTACACTTACCCTGATGATTCAAGAGACCGCACCCTGGCTCTCGGAGGCGGAGGCGCGCGAGGTCGCCGAACAGGCGCACGCCGTCGCCCGCGCCGTCGAACAGGTGATTCTGGGCAAAGGCGACACCGTGCGCCTGATGCTGATCGGACTGCTCAGCGGCGGACACCTGCTCATTGAGGACATCCCCGGCGTGGGCAAGACGACGCTCGCCCGCGCCATCGCCAAAGCCATCGGCGGACAGTTCCGACGCATCCAGTTCACGCCTGACCTGCTGCCCGCCGATGTCACTGGCTCGGTCATCTACAACCAAGCGCGCGGCGCGTTCGAGTTCCACCCTGGTCCTATCTTCGCGAACATCGTGCTGGCGGACGAAATCAACCGCGCCACGCCCAAAACGCAATCCGCGCTGCTGGAGGCGATGGAGGAGCGCACGGTCTCGGTGGAGGGCGAGTCGCACCCGCTGCCGCAGCCGTTTCTGGTGATTGCCACGCAGAACAACATCGAGATGGTGGGCACTTACCCACTGCCCGAGGCGCAGATGGATCGCTTTTTCGCGCGGGCGTCGCTGGGCTACCCCTCGCCCGAAGTGGAGGCGCAGATTCTGGAGTCGCGCCAGTTGAACTCGCCGCTGGAACAGCTGCAGCCCGTGCTGACGCCTGACCAACTGATGGCGCTACAGCAGCAGACGCGCCGCCTGTATGTCAGCCCTGCCGTGCGCCGCTATGTGGTGGATGTGGTGAACGCGACGCGCCGCCACCCGAAGGTGATGCTGGGCGCCAGCCCGCGCGCGTCGATTGCGCTGATGCTGGGCGCGCAGGCGCACGCGCTGCTCGCGGGCAGGCACTACACGACCCCCGACGATGTGCAGCAGATGGCGACCCCCGTGCTGGCGCATCGGCTGATGCTCCGCTCCGACACGACCAGCCCCGCACGCGCCGAGAGCGTGATTCGCGAGATTCTGTCGCAAGTGCCTGTGCCGATCGGAGGCGACGCGCCGTGAGAGAGTATAAACTGACCGCGCTGATGGCGGCGACCTCGTTTCTGCTCTGTTCGGGGCTGATGACGAACAACCGCCAGATGTATTGGATGGCGAGCGTGCTGGGCGCGCTGATGCTGGGCGCGTACCTGCTGGTGCGGCGCGGCGCGCTGCAGACCACCGTGCAACGCCACTGCCCCACCGAGCTGATGGAGGGCGAAACCGTCGACGCGCAGGTCGTTGTCGCCACCCGCGCACGCTGGGGGCTGCTGTGGGTCAAAGCGGAAGAGACCGCCTCGGCGGGGCTTGCCGTCGAGCCGCTGCCGACCGAGCAGGACAGCCCCTTCGCAGGCGTGATGCACTACCGCCTCACTGCCCTACGACGCGGGGTGCAACGGCTGGGACCCGTGTACCTCACGCTGTCGGATCCGTTCGGGCTGTTTATGCGCCAAGAGCGCGTGGACGATACGACGGAGGTGCTGGTGCTGCCGCGCCCCGTTGTGCTGCCGCGCTGGAGTTGGGAGGGCGGCGGGCGCGGGCGGTTGATTGCCTCTACGATGCACGGCAGGCGCGGCGAGGGCACCGACTGGCACGGCGTGCGCCCCTACACCCCTGGCGACCCGCTGCGCCGTATCCACTGGCGCGCCACCGCCCGACACGGCAGCTGGCATGTCAAGGAGTTCGAGGTGAGCCAACTCGCGCCGACCGTGCTGGCGCTGGAGCAAGCCCCCACATGGCGCGCAGACGGCGAGGCGTACCCCGACTTCGACCAAGCGATACGCCACCTCGCGTGGATTATCCTTGAAGCGCCGCGGCAGGGCGTGTCGGTGATCCTGGTCGGGTCAGGCATGCCTGAAGTGCGCCTAACGCCTGAACACTACACCGACCCGCGCGGGCTGCTGCGTCTCCTGGCGCGCATTCAGCCCGACGCCGACCACTCGATTCTGGACGACCTGCCCCGCCTGATCCAGCAGTACGGCGAGCGGTATCGAATCGCGCTGTTCGTGCCGCCGCAGGAGTACGCCGTGTTCCATACGCGCGTGCAGGGCTATCAGGCGCAGGGCTATGCGGTAGAGGTCTATGCGTGAGCCGTCGTCCGAACCGCCTGCCAAGTGGACGCTGTACGGCATCCCGCTGCAGAAGGGGATTGCGCTGGGCATCGGCGCGCCGCTGTACCTGCCGACCTACGGCAACCCGATATGGTTCGACCCGCGCCTGTTTGCCCAAGACGAGGACGAATGGCGCGACATCGACTACCGCATGCCGACCGAGCCTGTGGAGGTAATTGGACTGGCGCGCGCGCTGGACGACATCCCGCCCGTGCTGGCGCCCTATGTGCGTGTGGTGGGCTGGATTGTGGAGCAGCCGCCTGAGCCGCCCCTGCCGACTGTGCCCGTGCTGCTTGCGCCGAAGTTGCCCGCGCTGCTGCCCCCCGAAACGACGGTGGTGCTGGACGCGAACGCGGGCGTGGCGTACATCGAGCCGAGCGTCGCCGTGCTGGCGCGCTATCAGGCGCAGGCGCTACGGGTGGCGACCCACACGCGCTACCATCTGGAAGGCGCGCACCTGCCCGTGCGCACTTGGGACAGCCGACCCATTCAGGTGGGGGGCGTCGCCGCCGACTGGGACGCCGTGCCCCAAGTCGCGCAGGCGGGCGCGGAACTGGTGTGGCTGACCAGCGACACCCTGCCCGAAGACATCCGCGCCACGGCGCACGCGCTGGGCGGCAAGCCCCTGTGGCTGCACCTGACCGAACTCACCGCCTACGACAACGCCTACTGGTGGTGGCTGCTGCGCGCCAGCGCGGAGTTGAACTTGACGCTGTTTATGGCGCGGGCGGACGCGCTGCAAGAGGCTGCCGACTCGCTGGCGGTTGCACGCGAGGCGTTGCGCACAGAGCATGTACCCATCGGCGCGGTGGAGTTCGGGCTAATCGCGCGCGAGGCGTTGCCCGATGTGCTGGAGCCGCTGCCCTACGCCGTCGTCTGGCAGGTTGAGGCGTTGACGCAGGCGACGGCAGAGCGGCTGTGGGGGGCGCAAGCGACGGCGCGTGCGCTGGGCGTGCGCCGCACCGTCATCGTGCCCAACGCCGATACCGAGACGCTCGCTATCGCGCTGGGACTTGAGCCGCACACGCTGATTGTGCCTGCAGAAGCCCTTCCTGACGCCAAGACGCGCCTTGCGCGGCTCAGCGTCGCCGAGTGCCGCGAATGGCTGCTGCTGCGCCTGCGCGACTGGGAAAGCCCCGCGCTGCAGCGTCAGCCTGAAGCGTGGCTGAACGCGCGCGCCCCGTAAGCGACTTGAGGGTACAATTTCTCTGACGCGATGAATCGCCGATGGGTTGGCGCGACGCTGCTCAGCGCGGTGGGGTTTCTGGGGCTGGGCGCGGGCGCGCTTTTGTGGACTGTTAGCCGCGACGCGCCGTTCCCCAGCGGGGTGCAGCTGGCGGGCTACTCGCTGGCAGGCGTGCGCCCCAGCCAGCTCGGTCGCCACTTGGAGACGCTGCGCGCCGTGCTTGCCGAGCAGCCGATTGTCGTCGCGCAAGCGCCCCAGCGCGCCACGCGCCTCAAACAGTGGGGCGTCGAACTCGATACGGTCGCCACGCAGCAGGCGATTCTGGAGGCATGGGCGCGCGTGCCGCTGTGGGAGCGTCTGTTTGGCGCACCGCGCCTGCAGGTCGCCCCGCAGTGGGCTGCCATTCCCGAACTGTTTCAGGCGCAGCTGGAGCGCTACCGATTTCTGGAGCGCACGCCGCGCGACGCCCGCGTGCGCTTCGTCAACGGCGTCGTGGAAGTCATCCCCAGCCAGTCGGGGCAGACGCTGGAACTGGAGCCGAGCCTGCAGAACCTGCTGGCTGCGCTGCGCGAGTTGCCCGCCGCGCAGACGCGCTTCGAGCTGGCGATGCGCCCCACGCCCCCGCGCATCCCCACCGAAGCTGCCCGCGCTATCACGGGCGTGGTGGCAAGCTACACGACGCGCTTTCCGGGCTATCAGGTCTCGCGCAACCACAACATTCGGCTGGCGGCGGAGCGCGCTCAACGGGCGCATCCTGCTGCCTGGCGAGCGTCTCTCGTACAATCAAGCGGTCGGCAAGCGCACGCTCAAGCATGGGTTCCGCCCCGCGCCCGTGATTGTGTATGGCGAGAAGCGGTTGGGCGTCGGCGGCGGCATCTGCCAAGTCTCTTCGACGCTGTATAACGCTGCGCTGCTTGGCGAACTCAAAATCGTGCGCCGCGCGAACCACTCGATCCCTGTGGACTATGTGCCCCTCGGACGCGACGCCACCGTGACCGATACGGGCATCGACCTCGTGATTGAGAACCCGCACGACCACCCCATCGCGATAGCGACCGAGTTGGGGCGCTCCTCGCTGACGATACGGATACTGGGGCAGCCTGTGGCGGGCAGGACGGTCGTGCTGAAGACCGAGCGCAGCCAGCCGAAATCGCCGCCTGTGCAGCGCATCCCCGACCCGAACCTGCCCGTCGGCAAGGAGCGCGTGATTAAGAAGGGCGCAGCGGGCGTGCGCGTCGTGCTATGGCGCGAGGTGTACGAAAACGGCATCTTGGTCAAGCGCGAGCGCGTGGCGACCAGCGTCTACCGCGCCCAGCCGCGCGTGATTGCCGTCGGTACGAAGCAAGCGCCGAGCCAGCCGCCTGCGCCAGACCGCACAGACCCGCCTGAATCGAGCGAGTAATAGCACGAATGAACGAGAACCCCCTCCTTAAGGTTCCCCCTGCGAGCAGGGGGAACCGAGTAGGCGCGCCTCTCGCGGTTCCCCTCGCGAAGCGGGGGGAACCTGCAGGAGGGGGGCAATTCTGAACTCTGACGGTGCAATTGGTATAACCCTACCGTCGCCAGCTGAAGGAGCGGGGCGCAGGGCGTCCGCCTGCACTGGCAGACATCCGCGACGAGCCGCCGCCCGTACCGCCCGCGCGCAGCGTGCTTTGCGCCAGCGACAGCAAATAGCCCTTCAAACGCTCCAAATCGCGCAGCTCCACAATCGCCAGATACTGCACCCCCTGATTGAACCGCACGCCGCTGACCCGATTGCGACGGCACAACTTCGCCAACTTGCCCGCAATCACCCAGTCGGCGGTCTTCTCGTCGATCTCGTCGCTGAGTAGCGGACCGATGCGCCGTATCCAAGTGTCCACAGGCTGCAGGTAGTGATAGTCGCCTGCGTCGATTCGGCTCTCCAAGTCGTACAGGGCGACCATATCGCGCAGCACGAGCGCGCCGACCTTGGGTCCGATGCCCTTGATCTCGGTGATTTGCTGGTAGATCGGCTCCACGCGCCCCGACTGCACAATCGCCTGCTGGATGTCCATCCAGATGTTGCCGATGGTGTCTTCGGCGTACAGGCGCGCGGCGTAGCCCGCCAGCCCTTCAATCAGCCCGCGGTTCAGCTGCTCGTTGATTTTGCGCTGATTCTCTTGGCACACCGCAACGAATGCGTTCCAGAGTTGTTCGGGCGCGTTGCCCGACGCCAGAAACGCGCTGAAGTTCGCCTTGTCGCCCTTCAGTACTTTGTCCAGCGCCTGCAGCGCGAAGCCCGAATATTCGGCGCGGTCGTTCCCGCGCTTGGCGAACGCATAGTAGCCCAGCATCGCGCGGAAGGCATAGTACGGGTCTGCCAGCGCGTCGCGCACCGCTTGACTGTCGGGCAGCTGTGTGCGCATCGCGCGCGCCATCTGCGGATACAGCACCTCGTGCTGGAACCCTTCCGCCTTCTCGCCTGCTAGGCGGTTCAGTATCGCCTCAACCTCCATCATAGTGAACTTCGCCATGTCACGCCTCCTGTAAGTTTTTGATAGTTGTTGCCCCATAAAATCGCAGATTCCGCTGGTTAGACGGTTGGAACCTTCCTGGGGTTGCTGTCGGAGTCCCGCGCGTGGACTCCCATAGTTATTATACGGAAAATCGCGCGAAAAATTCACCCGTAGCGCAGGAATGGCTCGCGTCGGCGTCGGAAGGCGTCCTCGTCGCGGGCGCAGCGTTGCAGGATGCGCTCAGGCTCCGCGCCGTCCATCAGCATCGCGTGCACCTCGCGGTTCGCCAGCAGCCCCAGCGACTTGTGCGCCTCCCATTCGCGCGGGTAGAGCTTGCGCAGGCAGTACGCCAGCCCGATTCCGAAGGCGAAGGGGCGCAGCTGCTCGCGGTTCGTGATGAACACCGACACGCCCTGGCACTCGACGCCCTTGTAGACGCTGCTGGTCGGGGTGAAGACCATCGGCACAACGCGCGCGCCTGCGCTGGTGGGCAGCTCGTTCAGCATCCCTGCCAGCGCGCGTCCGTCGATCCACGGCGCGCCGACCAGCTCGAACGGGGTGTCCGTGCCGCGTCCGACCGACAGGTTCGTGCCCTCCCACACGCCGACGCCGATATACAGGAACGCCTGCTGCAGGCGGCGCATGTTCGGCGACGGGTTCGTCCAATACAGCCCACAGGCGTCGTAGGTCATGTGCCGCTTCCAGCCCTCGCAGGGAATGACCGTGAGGTCTGCGCCGATGCCGCGCTCCGTGTTGAACATCTGCGCCAGCTCGCCGACGGTCATCCCGTGCCGCAGGGCAATCGTGTGGTAGGCGGTGAACGACAGGCGGTCGGGGTCGGCAAGCGGACCTTCCACCTGCCCGCCGATGGGGTTCACCCGATCCAGCACATAGAACGGGATTTTGCGCTCGGCGGCGGCTTCCATCGCCAGCCCCATCGTGGAGATGTAGGTGTAGTACCGTGCGCCGATGTCTTGGATGTCGAACAGCAGCGCGTCCACACTCGCCAGCTGCTGCGGGGTGGGCTTTTTGCGCTCGCCGTAGAGGCTGTAAATCGGCAGCCCTGTGCGCTCGTCGACGCTATCGGGCACAGTCTCGTCCAGCTGCCCGCGAATGCCGTGTTCGGGGCTGAATAGCGCGCCGACCGTAATGCCCAGCCGTCGCAGCAGGTCAACCAGCGGCTCGCGTGTGGCGGTCAGCCCCGTGTGGTTCGTGATCACGCCCAGCCGCGCCTTGCGCAACGGCTCCAGATGCGACTCCAGTCGGTCAATCCCGTTTCGAACCATGCATATGCCTCCTGCAAAATTGCGACGCGACTCCCTTCGCGAATGGCAGGAGGAGTATACCTGTCGCGCGAATTGTGGAGGCACAGGGGAGGCGTTCGCCATGACCGATCAGAAATTCGCTACGCTGAAGCGCAAGCTGCAGCAGGAACCGAACCACGCCGATGTGATGCACTACTTTTTTGACCACTTCGCCGACCATCAGGCGTTTATCAAGATGAGCCAGCCCGTCTCGGACGAGCAGCGGCAGAAGGCGATTCACACTATGCTGCTGATTAACCTGCAGGTGCTGCTGGGCAAGCCGAATGTCGCGCTGATTAATCCGTTCGTTCTTGCCGTACCGAAGCACCGCTTGTTGCACGGCGCGTTTCTCACCGAGGGGATGAGTGTGGGCGCGTTCTTCTACTTCGAGGACATCGATTCGGGGCTGGTCGGCGTTTCGGGCGGGCAACTGGGCGACCAGCTTTTGACGGCGCGGTTCACGCTGGGGTTGCTGCCGCTCAGTACCGAATAGCCATCTGCAAGCCGCGCGCGTCGTGGGCAGGGTCGCCGAGGCACAGTTCCGACTCGCCGCGGAGTGTGGCGCAGCGCGCTCCATGCGAGGGCGCAGGCGTCCAGCAGGTCGTCGATGCCCGCGTGCGTGGGCGCGACCGCCTGTCGAAACGCCGTGAGCAGGCTCGCCAGCGCGTCGCCCGACTCGCCCAGCGCGCGGCGCAGGGCGTCCATCCGCACCGCCTGCCCCGCCTGCGTGCGCTTCGGGAGGCGATCGGCGCGCCTGTCATCGCCAGAAAGCTCAGCTCAGGGTGCGACTCCCACACCCGCGCCTGCAAATCGGGGGTCAGTAGCGCGTCCAGCTCGCGGATGCGCGGGATCAGGTGGTACGCCTGCACGCTCAAGCCCAGCGCGCGCAGCGGCGTATACGACTCGGCGCACAGCATCGCGCGGGTCGGCGGGATGAACACGCAGCAGGCGCGCTTGCCCAGCCGCTGGCGCGCAATCTGGTCGCAGGGACGCGCCCGCGCCCGCCCCGACTCGTAGAGACCGATAGGCATATCTACCGCGATCGCCGCCGCGTCGGGATGTTGCTCCAGAATCGGCGCGAAGCGCGGGTGCAGCGCGTAGTCCAGCGTGAGGCGTCCGCCCGCTGCCTTCCACAAGGCGCACTGCCAGCCAGCCTGCCCGACAGCCGTCTATGCCCAGCACAACGCGGCGGGGATTCATGG
>AFSR01000627.1_pt1 | contig 10895 bp, 11 predicted proteins | sample 296848 | NCBI WGS metagenome assembly AFSR01 (sample SAMN02954305, study PRJNA68063) | hot springs metagenome | biome: terrestrial; feature: Mushroom and Octopus hot springs; material: microbial mat core samples; isolation source: Yellowstone National Park Mushroom and Octopus hot springs ...
TCTGGTCAGGCAATGAAGTTGGGGGGCTTGGAGTCATTTACTCTTAGCCCCGTCTTGTTGCCAACTGTACATCGGCAGTATTGGACTATCGCACGATCGGCAGGGGCGACAGCCCGGCGTGATCGCAAATGAAATCAATGCAAGAAGGTAGACACATGGCCACCGAGATCGTGGAGCAGACACAACAGGCGTGGGCGCAAACCCTCGAGTATCTGCTGGAAATCGGGCGCACACGCGGGTTCCTTACCTACAACGAAATCCTCGAAGCGTTACCACAACCTGAGCACCACATTGCTGATGTTGATCAACTCTATGCTTCCCTTCAGGCGGAGGGCATTCGCGTCGTCGAAACCCCGCTCGACATCCACGACAACGGTTCGACCGGCGACGATGAGTTGCTGGCAGATATGCCCGACCTGACCGATGTGGCGCTCGATGATCCGGTCCGCATGTATTTGCAGGAGATCGGTCAGGTTCCACTCCTGTCGGCGGAACAGGAAGTCATGCTGGCAAAGGCGATGGAAGCCGGTCACCGTGCGCGTTGCGCACTCGAACGCGAAGAGTACAGCTCCTGGCAGGAGCGCGTGATGTACGAGCAGCAGGTCGCGCAGGGGAATGAGGCGCGCCAGCACCTGATCCAGGCCAACCTGCGACTGGTCGTTTCGATTGCCAAGAAGTACACATCGTATGGGCTGACGATGATGGACCTGGTGCAGGAGGGCAATATCGGTCTCATGCGCGCAGTCGAAAAGTTCGACTATACCAAAGGGCACAAATTCTCCACGTATGCCACATGGTGGATCCGCCAGGCGATCACCCGCGCCATCGCCGATCAGAGCCGCACCATTCGTCTGCCGGTGCATATGGGTGAGGCGATCAGCCAGGTGAAGCGCACCTCGCACAAACTCCAGCAGACGATGCAGCGCGAACCTACGCCGGAAGAGATTGCCGACGCAATGGGCATCAGTTCGACGAAGGTACGCCGCACGCTGGAGGCGTCGATGCACCCGCTCTCGCTCGAAATGCCGGTCGGGCAGGAAGGTGAAGGGCGGATGGGCGACTTTATCGAAGACGACCGGATCTCGACGCCGGCTGAGGCTGCTGCGGCTTCGATGTTGCGTGAGCAACTTGAAGAGGTGTTGCAGAAGCTGCCGGAGCGCGAGCGCAAGATTATTCAGTTGCGCTACGGCTTGAAAGATGGGCGGTATCGCACGCTTGAAGAGGTCGGCATGGAGTTTGGCATTACGCGCGAACGCATCCGCCAGATCGAAGCAGTGGCGCTCCGAAAATTGCGCCATCCGCACCTCGGTAAGAAGTTGCGCGGCTATCTCGATTGACGCTCCGTTGCGCTCGCCCCCTTGTCTCCTGGCGACAAGGGGGCTTCTTTGTTTGATCGGCGCCGGGTCGCGTGCTCGTGCCCGACTCCTGGTATACTACCTGTGTAACCGTGCGTCATCCATCCGTCTTTGTGCCGCCATCGGCTATAATGCCGTTAACGCGCTGCGTTGCGGGCTGTTCGTCAACCTGCCTCACACGCGGGGGCGCTATCCCGGTGTGAGTTGGAATCGGTTGTTTGTGCATCTGTAAGGAGACATACGTATGGCAACCCGACTGAGTGATGCCGAGATCGAAGAGCGCCTCGGCGATCTGACCGGATGGACACGCCAGGGCAACGAGATCCGGAAGACATTTCAACTTCCCTCGTTTCCTTCTGCAATTGCATTTGTTGTCAACGTCGCCTTTCTGGCTGAGGCTGCTGGACACCATCCCGATATCGATATTCGCTGGCGTAAGGTGACGCTAAGCCTGACCACCCACGATGCTGGCGGCTTAACGCAGAAGGACTTCGATCTGGCCGCCCAGATCGATGAGATTATGTAGGCAGCGAGCGGTGTGGTTCAGACAGGTGTACCGGTGCGCATCGTCGATATCTGTTGCGACCCGTGCACGCAATGGAAGCCCGGCGCAGTGATCCGCATCGTTCTCCGTCAGCATTGCTGCGAAGAGCGAGACAGACCGACGAAAGGTTGGGATGGCGCAACGCAGGTGGCGTTACCGGGTTCGTCAATTCGTCACCGCCCTGATCGCCAGTATTCGTCTGGACGAACGCGTCCTGCTCGTGTGCACGTTGAGCGATCCGCAGCTGCTGCTCTTTGAGCGTATGCCGCGGTTCGCTCAACGGCATAGCCTCGATGTCTATCACGCACTGGTGCGCGCCGGTCACACCGACCCACATCTGCTCCAGGCGGCGTTGTTGCACGATTGCGGAAAGGTTGATCCGAACGGTCGCACCATCCCCCTGATATACTATGCCATTATTGTGCTGCTGCAACAGTATGCTCCCGATCTGTACCAGCGCGCCGTGCGCAATGGTCGCGGTCTGCTCTACCCGTTCGCGCTTCACGCCACCCATGAGCAGCGCAGCGTCATCTACGCCCGGGCGGCAGGCAGTCATCCAGAGGTCGTGCAGATCCTGAGCGACTACGCCGAACGACGCGCAACGCCGTTCACCGACGCACTACGCGCTGCTGACGATGCGAGTTGAACGCCATGATCGTCGATCATCTCGACTACACCATAACCCTGCCGGTGTTTGAAGGTCCGCTCGATCTGCTCTTGCGCCTGATCGAGCGTGAGGAACTGGATATTACCAGCGTGGCGCTTGCACACGTCGCCGAACAGTACCTTGCGCATGTGCGTGCGATGGAAACGCCGGATCCGGCGTCGCTCTCGGCATTTCTGGTTGTGGCGGCGCGTTTGCTGCTGTTGAAATCGCGGGCATTGCTGCCACAACCGCCAGCAACCGATGATGCGGAACCAGACGACGATGACGACGCACTGGTGCGTCAGTTGCAGGATTATCAGCGCTTCCGACGACTCGCTGCGCTGCTGCGCCTCTATGAGGGTCGTCGCATGTATCTGCGGCTTGCCCCGCCTCCGGCGCCCCGCGCCGCGTCGCTCGACCATACGGTCGCCGACCTGATTGCTGCCATACAACGCCGCAAGCAGTTGATGCTGCCGCTCGATCCGCCGCCTGTTGCGCTTCCCGCGCCGAAGATTGTCACGGTTGGCGAGATGATCGACCGCATTCACGCACGACTTTCGGAGCGCTCCTGGATCGCATTCGAGGAAATCATCTCGCTGACCGCCCGACGCATCGAGATTGTCGTCGCATTCTGGGCAGTGCTGGAACTGTGGAAACGCCGCGCGGTTACGGTCGAACAGACCGGTCTCTTCGGCGTGATTGTGATCCGCCACGGACCGGGGTTCGCCGCTGGTTGGGAGTTGGAGGTGGAGGGTTGAACGTTCAACGTTCAACGTTCAACGTTCAACGATGAAATCTATTCAACGTTCAACATTCAACATTCAACGTTCAACGATGAAATCTATTCGACGTTCAACATTCAACATTCAACGTTCAACGTTATTACCCCTCACTCCTCCCGTCGTGGTCGCGCTTGAAATCGACAAAACGATACCCGATTCCGCGTTCGGTCAGAATGTACTTCGGATTTGCCGGATCCTCTTCGATCTTCTGGCGCAAATAGGTGACATAGAGCCGCAGGTAGTGCGTCTCATCGCGGTACTCTGGACCCCACACCTTGCTCAGGAGTTGCTCGTGGGTCATCACATACCCGGCATTCTGCACCAGGTGGTACAGCAACCGATACTCGGTCGGGCGCAGATTCACCCGTTCGCCGTTCACCAGCACCTCGCGTCGGGCAAAGTCGATCTGAAGCCGGTCATCCACCTTCACCAGGGTTTGCGGCGCCGGCGGCGGGGTATAGTGGCGTCGCAGCACGGCGCGAATGCGACTCACCAGTTCACGGTGACTGAACGGCTTGCCGATATAATCATCGGCACCCAGTTCCAGTCCCTTGATACGGTCCTCTTCATCGTCCTTAGCGGTCAGCACCAGCACCGGCACCGATGACGCCTGCCGCAGTCGGCGCAGGGTCTCGAAACCATCCATCACCGGCATCATAATGTCCAGCAACACGACATCGGGCATCTCGTCGCGCACCTTCTCCAGCGCCTCACGCCCATTCGATGCGCTGATAACCCGACACCCCTCAAGCTCCAGATTCATGCGCATGAAATTGACCATGCGCGGCTCGTCGTCAACGACGAGGATCAATTTGTCTTTGAGTTCTGACATATGCGTGAGTTCCTCACTGTTCATGGTCCTCGAGCAGCGGCGGTTCGGTGTACGGCGGCAACATGACTGGCGGTTCGCTTATGCCTTCAGAAGAAGTGGATGGCGCTTCAGGCGCCGCTGTCTGGTCGCTCAGCATCGGCGTCGCCAGCGGTACGGTGAACGAAAAGCGGGAACCGCGTCCGGGTCGACTGTCCACCCAGATTCGCCCCCCTTGCGCTTCGACGATGACACGCGACAGGAACAACCCCAGTCCAGCCCCCTGCGTTTCGCGTCGCAAACGATTATCGACGCGGTAGAAGCGACGGAAAAGTTTCTTCTGCTCCTCGAACGGAATGCCAATCCCCTGATCACTGACCGAGATGATCGCATAATCGCCGCTCACGCGCGCCGCGATGCGCACCAGTCCGCCGTTCGGACTGTACTTGATCGCATTGCTGACCAGATTTTCCAGGACGGTGCGGGTGCGCTCATAGTCGGCATGCACCGGCGGCAGATCATCGGGGATGTCGATCTCGAAGGTGAATCGCTCGCCCGCCTGTGGCATGAATCGCTCGACCACACGTTCCACCAGCGGACGCACCGGCCAGTCGCTCAATTCCAGCCGCATCCCGTCGGTTTGCAGGCGAGACGCCTCCAGCAGCGTATTGATCTGTTGCGCCAGACGGTCAGCCTCTTCGATAATGACCATCAACCCTTCCCGCAGGGTCGCAGCATCCCAGGCTGCGTCCTGACGCGCTAGCGTTTCAGCATACCCTTTGATGATACTGACCGGTGTACGCAGTTCGTGCGAGATGACCGAGATGAACGTATTCTGCATTTCCGCCTCGATTTTTTGCTCGGTCACATCGCGAACATTCGCAATTGCGCCCAAAAATGCGCCCTGTGGACTGCGCTGTGCAGCGTACCGACTCTGGACATAGAGACGTCGACCGTCGCGGGTGGTGATCCACCCTTCCGCGACGGGGTTCGGCTCGAACGGTTGCCGTTGCAGCGGGCAATCGGTCAGACAGAGGTTGGCGCCCTGCGGCGTATGGATCGCCAGCACCTCGGCGCAGGGACGTCCGATCGCCTCTTCACGACTCCACCCGGTCAGCTGCTCCATGGCACGGTTGAACGTCGTAATACGCCAGCGCGAGTCGAGGATCATCACGCCATCGGCACTATTCTCGATGAGCGCATCGAGGTGCTGCTTTTCGCGCAGCACACTCTGGAACAGGCGCGCATTCGAAACCGCGATAGCCGCCTGATCGGCGAAGGCAGTGAGGAGTTGATGTTCCTCTGCGGTGAACTCGACATTCAGCGCCGCACGAAAGACATAGATCACCCCGACCGTCGCGCCGCGAAACACGAGCGGCAACGCGCTCACGTGGCGCAACGGCAGCCCGATGTCGGCGCCAACCTCGCGCAGGCGGCGCACCAGCGTCGGTTGATCGTCGATGGGGGTCGCCAGCAGTTCGGTAAAAGCGGGCCAGGTTTCGCGCGCCAGCCCCGACGCCGCATATATGCGCGTCACGCCATCATCATCGCGCAACGCGATCAAACCGGAGTTGCCAGCGAGCAGATCGACCGCCACTTCGATCACCAGGTTGAGCACACTGGTCAGATCGAGTTGCGCCGTGATCGCACGACTGATGCGCAGCAACGACTCGAGTTGCCGCAAACGCTGGTCATACCGGTCTAACATCGTTCTAACGCTCCATAGACGGCATTCTAACACACATGACATATACTGCTCAACGAAAGCAGGAAAACAACAGTCGCACAAGGCGACAAAACCTGATACACCAGAAAAAAGAAGGAGGAAGAGCCATGACCAACCTGACTCGCTGGGATCCCTTCCAGGAGATGATGACTCTGCGCGAAGCGATGAATCAGTTGTTCGAGGAAAGCTTCGTGCGCCCCGATCTGGCGCGTGGCAGCTTCGTACCGGCGCTCGACCTGAGCGAAACCGAGGATGCCTATCTGGTCGAAGCGGCAGTGCCCGGGCTGAAGCCGGAAGATCTGGAAGTGACGGTGGAAAATAGTGTACTGACGATCAAAGGCGAGATCAAGCAGGAGTCGCAGGAGACGAAGCGCAACTATCATCGGATCGAGCGGCGCTACGGCGCCTTCCAGCGCCAGGTTGCACTGCCGCGCTCGGTCAAGGCAGATGCCATCAAAGCGACGCTGAGCAACGGCGTGTTGCGGCTGGAGATCCCCAAGGCTGAGGAAGTCAAGCCGCGCCGCATTCTGATCAATCCGACGACCAACTGATCCTTCGTGCAGCCCCTCGCTACCCTGCCCGTCGGCGCCGATACGCTGACGGGCAGGGCATTTTTATTAATGAACGACAGTCTGTTAATACTTACATGTCGTCACATCTCGAAAGAATATTCGACCGGTTTCCACATGCCATAAGCCGCTACCTGATCGGTTGTGCAGCACAGCGCGCATGGGGCGATGGTGCAATTACTGTTTACAAACAGCACTGGACATTCGAGATTCTGCATGCTATGATCACATCAAAGCAACCAGTCGGCACAAGCCTGCCCGCCAGAGTCATGAGCCGGGGCATCAGAGTAGGGGTGCGCATCTATGCGACTCGATCTGAGTAGCAAGCGAGCAAGGAAACTTATCCGTGAGCACGACCTGAGCGAGGAAGAGATTTTACAGATCGTTGCATCGGCGCGCATCAATCTGGCGACGTTCGATCCCGAATACCGCACCAACGTCACCCAGATTGCTGAAGATTTGCGCAAGAGCCGCCCGACGATCTACGGATGGGCGGATCGGGCGCTGGCGGCTACCATTCAATCGTTGCGCAACATCCGCACGGGGCGCCCGCCCAAAGAGCGTGAGCGCAACGCCGAGAACGACGCATAGAGCGCCTGATGTAGCAAAGCTGCAATCACGTTGTTACTGCTTCGATCATCTTCTGATATGAAACTGTGTAGTATAATGGGGAGCAGACTGCCGCAGACGCGCCGCACGCCCGCCAAGAACCGGTTGGCGCGTGCAGGCGGCTTGCGGTATAAACGGTGTGCTATAATAACGGACAACGAGGCGATGCGTATGCAGCGCGCCTTTCCCGGTGCACACAGAGTGGAGAGCCGCATGGATCCACAACTGACGAGCCAGATAGTTCCTGCCGAAGAGATCAAAGTTATTGAAGAATGTCTTGTACGCCTTGCTGAAGACACGGGCGGCAACTATGTGTTGCTCCTCGACAAGAGCGGGCAGGTGATCACGGCGCAGGGAGACGCCGCACGCCAGGATATTACTGCCCTGGGTGCGCTGATCGCCGGCACCTTCGCCTCCTCGCGTGAGGTCGCCAAATTGCTGCGCGAAAAAGACTTCCGCCAGTTGTTTACGCAAGGCGTGCGGGAGAACATCTTCATCTCGCTGATCGAAGACCAGTGGATACTGTGCATCATCTTCAACAAAGGAACGCATATCGGATTGGTGAAAGTGCTGACGAAAAAAGCCACCGATGATCTGAGTGTGGTTCTCGAGCGTGTGCGCGAACAACAAAAGGCGCGCGACGATGTGCTCGGCTCGTCGTTCCGCACTTCGATGGAAGATACGATTGACCTCCTGTTCCGCGACTAGTCGGCCACTGCCGCGCTTTCGCGCCATCTGGCACGGCCGCCGGCATGCAGACGAGAGGACCTATGGCTCTGATCAACGTTGCTGCACGTGAGATCCATTGCAAGATCGTGTACTACGGCCCTGGCATGAGCGGGAAAACCAGCAACCTGCAGTATATCCACAGCCAGGTGCCCAAAGAAGCCAAAGGGGAGTTGTTGTCGATTGCTACGGAGACCGAGCGCACCCTGTTCTTCGACTTTTTGCCGCTCGATCTGGGAAAGGTGCGCGGGTTTCAGACGCGCTTTCACCTCTACACGGTTCCCGGTCAGGTGCTGTACGAGCGAACCCGCGTCGCTGTGCTCAGCGGCGCCGACGGGGTCGTCTTCGTCGCCGATTCGCAAAAGCACAAACTCGAAGAAAATATTCGCAGCCTGCGCGAACTGGCGGTCAATATCACGCGGCAGAACAAGCGCTTCCAGGATTTTCCGGTCGTGTTGCAGTACAATAAGCGCGATGTCCCCGGTGCGCTGCCGGTCGCGACGCTCGATAAATATCTGAATACGCTTGGGTGGCAGCGGTTCGAGGCAACGGCGACGAATGGCGCTGGCGTGTTCGATACGTTGAAGGCGATCAGCAAACTGGTCATTAGCAAACTGTAGCGCGCGCGGATTCCTGGCGGCGATACGCCTTCTATCTGTGCGCCTGGGATGAAAGCCATGGCACTCGCGGGCGACTTGAGCGAGTTTTCGCTGACCGACATTATTCAGTTGATCGAGTTGAGCAATAAGTCGGGTGCTGTGCATCTCCAGGGGAAGCGCGGCACGCAGGAGATCGATGGCTGGCTCTATTTCCGCGATGGGCGGATTATCGGTGCACGCCTGGGATCGCTGCCCCCCCTCGAAGCGGCGTATACCTTCTTTACCCTTACCTCTGGTCCTTTCCGCTTTCACGAAGATGTGTTGCTCGATAAGCCGACGATTACGCAGAGCAACAATATGATCATCATGGAAGGCATTATGCGCCAGGAAGCACTGGCGCACGCCCCGGAACCAGCGCTTTCCTCGACGACGATCCTGCGCCTTGTGCCCAATCCGGCGTCTACCTGGTGGCGAGATCAGCCTGGAAGCGGATGAGTGGCGCGTGTTGACAATGGTGAATGGAAAAAACACGGTTGGGTATATTGCACAACGCAGCGGCCTGGGTGAGGCGCGCACGTGCGAAATCCTGAATCGCCTCCTCGAGAGTGGTCTGGTTGAAAAACGTGACTCGAACCTGACCGACTCGTTGTTCCCCGAACTCGAACGCATCGTCCTGGAAGCGCTTGGTCCTCCTGCGCGCGCGCTGCTGGTCGAAGCGTATGTGCGCGCCGGCATCCACGACCAGGATACGGCAACGCCGGAACAGGTCACGACTGCCCTCAGCCTCTTTGAGGCATCGGCGATGCGCTCGTTTGGCGAAGCGCGCGTTCGTGAGCCTGTTGCGCAAATGAAATCGTTCACCGAACAGGTCTTTCGTGCGATGTAATGTGATCAGGGGTCGGGGTTTGTCTTCCTCCATCACGCCGTCGCACCTTCCGCACGCCAGCCCTCCACTGTCTGCAATTCTGAGAATGCCTTCCTGACCAGGAACATGCCCTGTCTGCCATCCGTCCGTCGGTGTTGGTTACGCAGGTGCGACTCTGCGATCCCACTATCCTGCGCAACTGGTCATCCACCGCTGACGCAGGCAGGCATGCGGGCGGGGACCCACGCACCCGAAAGGATGTGTCGCCCCTGGGTGCGCGAACGTCCGGTTGCCGTCTGCTGTCGCTGCGTTGGGGTCCGACAGACATGAACGCCAGGGAACTCCGAACCTTCTCTGGCGCTCCCTTCTCGTACCCTATGTTATAGCAGTCCCAGAATTGCGCGCCCCAAGAGGCGACCGAAATGAATTTCGGTCTACACTCTGCCGGACGCGGGCGCTTCACACGACACGGCGGGCCAGACAGAGGTCAACGTATCTGAGAACTGCTATATATTCAAAAAAATGTACCTGATGCTCTGTGGTACAATGAAGACTGAACAATGCGCCTGCTGTGCAAACAGCGTGCAATTTCCGAAAAGGCAGGCGGCGTTTGTACCATTGGAGGCGCTGTGTGCGTGCACTGTTGAGCGTTTCTGATAAGCGCGGCATCGAGGCATTCGCTGCCGGTCTGGTCGAACTCGGGTACGAGATTGTTTCGACCGGCAACACGGCGCGAACGCTTGCAGCCGCCGGTATTCCGGTTCGACCGGTCAGTGATGTCACCGGTTTTCCTGAGATTCTCGGCGGGCGGGTGAAAACGCTCCACCCTGCCATTCATGCTGGCATCCTGGCGCGTCGTGACGATCCTGGACACATGGCGGCGCTGGATGTCCACGGTATTGCGCCGATCGATATTGTCGCTGTTAATCTCTACCCCTTCAGCGAGACGATTGCCCGTCCCGATGTTTCCTTTGCCGAAGCAATCGAGCAGATCGATATCGGCGGTCCTGCCCTGGTACGCGCCGCTGCCAAGAACCACGACTCGGTGCTGGTGGTGGTCAGTCCTGATGATTATGATCCGGTGCTGACGGCGCTGCGCTCCGAAGCGGTGACGCCTGACCTGCGCCGGCGTCTGGCAGCGCGCGCGTTTGCTCATACAGCAGCGTATGATGCTGCGATTGCTGCGTATCTGTCCGATGAACCCTTCCCGGAGACGCTGCCGCTGGCGTTCCGCAAGGCGCAGGATTTACGCTACGGTGAGAATCCACATCAGCGCGCTGCGCTTTATGGCGAGTTTCACACCTTCTTCGAGCAACTGCACGGTCGTGAGTTGTCGTATATCAACATCCTTGATATTGCTGCGGTACAGGGGTTGATCGAGGAGTTCGACCCACAGGAAGGCGCTGCACTGGCAATCGTCAAGCATACGAACCCGTGCGGCGTCGGCATCGGTGCAACGCCGCTCGAAGCGTGGGAAAAGGCATTTGCGACCGACCGCGAGGCGCCGTTCGGCGGCATCATCGCCGTGAATCAGACGCTTGATCTGCCGCTGGCGCAGGCGATTGATGAGATTTTCTCCGAGATTGTCATTGCGCCAGCGTTCGCCGATGATGCGCTGGCGCTGCTGCGGAAGAAGAAGAACCGCCGCCTGATGCGCGCGCTGCGC
>AFSR01000490.1_pt1 | contig 10837 bp, 7 predicted proteins | sample 296848 | NCBI WGS metagenome assembly AFSR01 (sample SAMN02954305, study PRJNA68063) | hot springs metagenome | biome: terrestrial; feature: Mushroom and Octopus hot springs; material: microbial mat core samples; isolation source: Yellowstone National Park Mushroom and Octopus hot springs ...
TGCGCTCATCACGCCCTATATCGCGCTCGAAAACATCGAGATTGCACCGGCCCGTCAGGTGTTCGTTCCCGATGTCGGCATCGTGCGTGATGACGCCGCCGATGCTGACGCCGTCACCACCGCCATCACCCCCGCCCCGCTCACTATTCCGGCGCAGATCACGGTCCCGACCCGCTATGCCCGGATTGAGATTCGCTCGGTGTTGCAGCAAACTCTCATTACCGCCATTGAACTGCTCTCGCCCGCCAATAAGCGGGCAGGCGCGGATGGCGCCGACGCCTATGAAAAGAAGCGCCAGGAACTCTTCGCCAGCAGCGTCCATCTGCTGGAAATTGACCTCCTACGCGCCGGTGTCCGTCCCCGTCTGGCGCGGCCGCTCCCGCCGACCGCCTACTGCGCGTTGCTCAGTCGCGCCTACCGCCGTCCCCTGGTCGAGGTATGGCCCATCGCGCTCAGCGACCCGCTGCCGGTGCTCCCCGTCCCCCTGTCCGCTCCTGACCCTGATGTTGCGCTCGATCTCGGCGCCGTGTTACGCCAGGTCTACCGGCGCGCGCGTTATGAGCGGGTGATCGACTACCGCGCCGATCCGCCCCCGCCGCCTCTCACGCCCGAAGAAGCCGCCTGGCTCGACCATCATCTCCGGGCGCGCGGTTTGCGGTGATGCCAGGCTGCGGGATAGAATCCGAAGGAGTCGCAGTGAACCCGGCGTATCTTGTCGAGATCGATGAACACGGAGTGTCCTGTCATCATCAGGATGGACGGATCGATGTTGTGCGCTGGGATGAGGTGCGCGCGGTTCTGATCGAAACGTCTGATCGGGGTCCGTTTGAGACGGATGTGTTCTGGATCCTGGTAAGCGAGCGCGGCGAATGTATCATTCCGCAGGGCGCGACCGGCGATGCGGAATTGCTTGCGCGTTTGCAGCGTCTCGACGGGTTCGACAATCTGGCAGTGATTGAGGCGATGGCATCGACCGATAATCGGCGATTTGTGTGCTGGACTGCCCCCGTGTAGCGCTTTCACCTGCCGACCGGAGTTGAGCGTTGGACGTTGAGCGTTGAACGTTGAGCGTTGAACGTTGAGCGTTGAACGTTGAACGTTGAGCGTTGAACGTTGAACGTTGAACGTTGAGCGTTGAACGTTGAGCGTTGAGCGTTGAACGTTGAACGTTGAGCGTTGAGCGTTGAACGTTGAGACGTTGAACGTTGAACGTTTGAATATCGAGCGTGGGACGTTGAACGTTGAACGTTGAACGTTTTTCGAGTATACTACACTCTACCGCAACAATCTTTGCGCCTTCTGCCACAGGGAAAGGTTCAGGTCGCACCGTGTCAGCACTGCTGATAGGCAGTCTGGCGGGGCGTGCCATACCTGGCAGCGGCTTCCTTCGATCGGCGTCAATGTATCGTATCACAAGGAGGTTTGGACATGTGTCCCCCGGAAACCCTCGCCAGCATGCGATCCCCGGAGATCAGCCGACGTAACCTGCTCAAGTTTGGTCTGGGCGCCGCCGTCGCTGCTGCGTTGCCGGTCGGTTCGGCGCACGCGGCGACTGTGCGGCGCACCACGTTTCGCAACGTGGTGGATCTGACCCACGTCCTTGGCACACAGTTTCCGCTCTTCCCCGGAGCGGCGCCGTTCCGCATTCAACAGGCGGTCTCGCACGACAAAGACGGCTACTACGGCAGCATTCTCACCTATTGGGAGCATTCAGGCACCCACATGGACGCACCGGTGCATTTCGCCCCCAATGGGTTGTTTGTCGATCAGCTGCGCATCGAGAACCTGGTCGTGCCAGCGGTGGTGATCAACATTACCGAAAAGGTGCGCCGTGATCCAGATGCAGTGGTAACGCCGGACGATATTCGGGCGTGGGAGCGGCGTTATGGGCGCATTCCCGACAACGCCGCCGTGCTCATGGCGAGCGGTTGGGGAGCGCGCGCCGGTTCGGTCGAGGCGTTTCGCAATACCGACAGCAGCGGGGTGATGCACTTCCCCGGCTTTGGCAAAGAGGCGATAGACTTCCTGTTGACCGAACGGCGCATTTCGGGCATCGGGGTGGATACCCTGAGCCTCGACCATGGTCCTTCGACGACGTTTGCCGTGCACTATACATTGCTGCCGACCAACCGGTGGGGATTGGAGAACCTGGCGAACCTGGAATCGATCCCGCCGAGTGGCGCAACGCTCTTTGTGGGCGCACCGAAGATTGCGTCCGGTTCCGGCGGACCGACGCGCGTCATGGCGGTCTGGTAGTCATCAAATGATGACCGTGTCGAACTCCTGCACACCTGTCATCCCCATCCGCGCCATGCCCATATCGCGGAAGCGACGCTCCTGGTGCGTGGCGCGCACCAGGTCGTAGATCTCGTCGCGCCGCTGGGGATCGTCGAAACTGCGGGCGAGACGTTCGAGGCGCAGGCGCTGTTCTGGTACAGTGGTCAACCGGTACATCGGTTGGCCGCAGCACTCCACCCGGCTCAGCAACCCGGCGCTTGCCAGTTCATCGAGAGCGTCGGTGATTGCCCAGGGGCTTTCACGCAGGCGTTGCTGCGCTGCAGCAACGCTCATGCGCAACCAGGGATATTCAGCGAACAGCAGAACGAGGCGCAGTTTCAACAGCGAGTCGATCTGTCCAGGGGAAACAAGCCCGGATTCATAGCGTTCCATCGCTCACCTCATTGTGAGAACTGTTGCAAGGCGACATCGCCTTGTCTCCAGATTGGGCGGATGCGGTCAATCGTCCGTGCCCGTTCCGCCACAACGATGTCGATTGCGGAAACACGAAAGACTCACGCAGTATCAGGAGTGACCCGTGCATTCCCCCACATGCAGCCCGAGCGCCTGCCTTGAACGCTTATCTCCTGAACTGAGTCTATCGTAACACGCGCTCCGCCAGGAGAGGGGCGGAACGTCGCTACACACAGTAAACATTCCTCAACACACGTCTGCCTTCGGTTGTTTTACCTGTGGCAACTCCCACAAACTATGGCGAGGAAGCGTTACTCTCTGTTGTGTCTTCTTCACCCCCTGGCTTCCTGATGCGGCGTATACTGTCAAGCGTGCTACACAGCGCTCTGTGTTCCCTGTCTGTCATATCTCTCGCCAGAGTCGGCTGACATGCCTGCATCCGCCGGGCCGTCTCTGCGTCACACGCTCTGGCTTGCGAGGAGGACTATATGAAACGGAGTTGGGTCACGCTGGAGGGCAATGAGGCTGCCGCCAGCATTGCGTATCGTCTAAGCGAGGTCATTGCTATTTATCCGATCACCCCTTCCACGCCCATGGGTGAACTGGCGGATGCCTGGGCTGCCGCCGGAAAGCCGAATTTGTGGGGCACGACGCCCCTGGTCATCGAGATGCAGTCGGAAGGCGGCGCGGCCGGCGCCTGTCATGGAGCATTGCAACGCGGCGCGCTGACGACGACCTTCACCGCAGCGCAGGGATTGCTGTTGATGATCCCGAACATGTACAAAATCGCCGGTGAACTGACCTCAACCGTCTTTCACATTGCGGCGCGCTCGATTGCGACCCATGCGCTGTCGATCTTCGGCGATCATCAGGATGTGATGGCGACACGTCAGACCGGATGGGCGCTGCTGGCCTCCTCGTCGGTGCAGGAAGCGCACGATCTGGCGCTGGTGGCGCACGCAGCGACGCTCAAGGCGCGCGTGCCATTCCTCCACTTCTTTGACGGGTTCCGCACGTCGCACGAGATCAATAAGATTGAGCAACTGACGGATGACGACCTGCACGCAATGATCGACCCGGCGCTGATTGCAGCGCACCGCGCGCGCGCCCTGACCCCTGATCAACCGGTCATTCGCGGCACAGCGCAGAACCCCGATGTGTACTTCCAGGCGCGTGAGACGGTCAACCCCTTCTATGCAGCAACGCCAGACATTGTTCAGGAAACGATGGACCGGTTCGCACAGTTGACGGGGCGCGCCTATCATTTGTTCGACTACACAGGTGCACCAGATGCCGAGCGCGTGATTGTGATCATGGGTTCCGGTGCGGAAACCGCGCGCGAGACGGCGATGTTCCTGGCGGAGCGTGGCGAGAAGGTCGGGGTTGTCTCCGTGCGTCTCTATCGTCCGTTTTCGGTGGCGCACTTCGTGGCGGCATTGCCAACGACAGTGCAGCGCATTGCGGTGCTTGACCGCACGAAGGAGCCGGGTAGCAGCGGCGAGCCGCTCTACCTCGACGTTGTGACGGCAATGGCGGAGAGTGGGCGCCATCTGCCGGTGATCGGCGGCAGGTATGGTCTGTCGTCCAAGGAATTCACCCCCGCCATGGTGAAGGCGGTGTTCGATGAACTGGCGAAAGACCGCCCGAAGAACCACTTCACAGTTGGCATCATCGACGACGTGAGCCACACCAGCCTGGATGTCGATCGGTCGTTCTCGATTGAATCGCCGCGCACAGTCCGCTGTCTGTTCTACGGGTTGGGCGCTGATGGCACGGTTGGCGCCAACAAGAACTCGATCAAGATCATCGGCGAAGAAACCAACAACTATGCACAGGGGTACTTCGTCTACGACTCGAAGAAATCCGGTTCGATGACCGTGTCGCACCTGCGCTTCGGACCCGATCCGATCCGCGCACCGTACCTGATCGAGCGGGCGAATTTCGTCGCCTGCCATCAGTTCTCCTTCCTCGAACGCATCGATGTGCTGAAAGCGGCTGAACCCGGCGCGGTCTTCCTGCTGAACAGCATGTATGGACCGGACGAGGTCTGGTACCACCTGCCGCGCGAAGTGCAAGACGACATTGTGCGCAAGAAATTGAAATTCTATGTGATCGACGGCGACCGGGTGGCGAAAGAGAGCGGCATGGGGCGGCGCGTCAACACCGTGATGCAGACGGCATTCTTCGCCATTTCGGGCGTGCTGCCGCGTGAGGACGCAATTGCCGAGATCAAGCGCAGCATTAAGAAGACCTATGGCAAACGTGGTGAGGCAGTGGTGCAGCAGAACTACCGCGCTGTCGATGCCGCGCTTGCACGCCTGTACGAGGTGGATGTTGAAAAATTCGCCGGGTTCCGGTCGCCGTTCACCCGCCGACCGCCGGTGCCTGAACAGGCGCCAGAGTTCGTGAAAGAAGTGCTTGCTCCAATGATCGCCTATGAGGGCGACTCGCTGCCGGTGAGCAAACTGCCGGTCGATGGCTCCTTTCCCACCGGCACGGCGGCGTGGGAAAAGCGAACGATTGCGCTGGAGGTGCCGGTCTGGGAACCCGACATCTGCATCCAGTGCGGCAAATGCGCCTACGTCTGCCCGCACGCAGTCATCCGCACAAAGGTGTACGAACCGGCGCTGCTCGAAGGCGCTCCCGAAACGTTCCTCAGCGCCGAAGCGCGCTTCAAGGAATTTCCCGGTTACAAATACACCCTGGCGATTTCGTCGGAAGACTGCACCGGATGCGGGCTGTGCGTCGAGGTGTGTCCGGCGAAGGACAAGCGACAGGTCGGGCGCAAGGCGATCAACATGAAACCGCTGGTCGAGGTGCGTGAGCGTGAGGTGCGCAAGTGGGATTTCTTCCTGAGCATCCCCGATGTGCCGCGCACTTCCTTGCATCCGGGTTCAATCAAGAACTCGCAGTTGCTCCAACCGTTGTTCGAGTTCTCCGGTGCGTGCGCCGGATGCGGCGAGACGCCGTACATCAAGTTGCTGACGCAACTCTTTGGCGACCGGGCGCTGATCGCCAACGCAACCGGCTGTTCGTCGATTTACGGCGGCAACCTGCCGACAACCCCATACACGAAGAACGCGGAGGGGCGTGGTCCGACGTGGAGCAACTCGCTCTTCGAGGACAATGCTGAGTTTGGTCTTGGCATGCGGCTGGCGCTCGATCAACAGATCGAGCATGTGCGCGAACTGCTGCCACTGTTCGCGCCGGTCGTCGGTCAGGATCTGGTCGATGCCCTGTTGAACGCCGATCAGAGCACCGAGGCGGGCATTGCCGCACAGCGTGAGCGGGTCGAATTGCTGAAACAGCGTCTCCATACGCTGGATCGCAGCCAGTTCCCGGATGTTGTGGAGCGTGAGCACGAACTGCTCAGCCTGGCGGACGTTCTGGTGAAGAAGAGCGTCTGGATCGTCGGCGGCGATGGTTGGGCGTATGACATCGGTTATGGCGGTCTCGACCATGTGCTGGCGTCGGGGTACAACGTCAATGTCCTGGTGCTCGATACCGAAGTGTACTCCAACACGGGCGGACAGGCATCGAAGTCCACCCCGATCGGTGCGGTGGCGAAGTTTGCTGCAAAGGGCAAATCCTCGCCAAAGAAGGACCTTGGTCTGATTGCAATGGCATACGGAAATATCTACGTGGCGCGGGTGGCAATGGGCGCTGATGATGTGCAGACGCTGCGTGCCTTCTTGGAAGCTGAGGCGTATGATGGCCCATCGCTGATCATTGCCTACTCGCACTGCATTGCTCATGGCATCGATATGCGCAAGGGTCTGGAGCAGCAGAAACTGGCGGTTCAGACTGGCTATTGGCCACTGTACCGCTACAATCCGAGTCTGGCGGCTGAAGGGAAAAATCCGCTGATTATCGACTCGAAAGATCCATCGCTGCCACTTGAGAAGTTCATCTATAACGAGACTCGTTATCGCATGCTGATGCAGAGTGATCCAGAGCGTGCTGAGGCGCTTCTACACCAGGCGGAAGCGTCGGTTCGCGCACGCTGGAAGCACTATAAGGAACTGGCAGCGCTCAGCGAGGTGAAAGCGGAGCATGACGGGCATTAGGGGAGAGGCGAGAGACGAGAGGGGCGAAGCGAAGGTTGCAGGTTGTGCGTTGAAGGTGGGAAGGTAGAAGGTAGGGGTGCGCCACCGGCGCGCCCCTTGAGCGTGGAAAGGGCGCACGAGGTACCCCCCTAACTCCCGATTCTCTGTTCTTCCCCAATCACTGCCAGCGCCCGGCGCGCAACGTCGGCAGGCGCGCCGGCGCCATCAATGCGCCGCAAGAGACCCTGACCGGCATAGTACGCTATCAACGGTGCGGTCTGCTGATGATAGGCAATGAGGCGCTGACGCACAATTTCGGGGCGGTCATCATCGCGCTGCACCAGTCGTCCGCCGCGCTCACGGCAACGCATGATGCTGGCAAGGTCGTCGATGTGGACAGGGAACGGTTCACCGGCGCCTTCACAAATGCGCCGCCCGCCCAACCGGCGCACCACCTCTTCATCAGAAACTTCGATAGCGATCACCATGTGCAATGTCCGATCACAGTCTGCCAGCATTGCGGCAAGACCAAGCGCCTGGCGCATGGTGCGCGGGTAGCCATCGAGCAGAATGCCTTCGTCAGGGTCCAGGGTTTCCAGACGGGCGCGCAAGACCCGATCCATCAGCGAGTCGGGCGCCAGGTCGCCGCGTTCGAGCAGTGGCGCAACTTCGCGCCCGATCCGGGTGCGGGCGCCGATCTCGGCGCGCAGCAGTGCGCCGGTGGAGATCGGAACCAGTGGGAGTTGATGGACGAGTTCTTCGGCAATTGTGCTCTTTCCTGCGCCGGGCGGTCCCAGGAGCACGATATTGAGCGCAGCAGTCATATCCTTTCCTTGCACACGCAGCGACGCCCTTTATCCCCCGTCGGATTGTTCGAGCGGCGCATTCCGCGCCAGCGTTGTGGCTTGCAGACGATCAAAGCGTTGTTCAAACGCTTCGAGTGCCGCGATCAGGTGATCCTGACGGATCGCGGCAGTAACGTCGCCGCGGGTGCGTTCGAGCACTGCGCGCAGCGCATCGGTTGTGCGGCGCAAGCCGCCCGTCACGGCTTCCGGGTAGTCGATTGTGATGAGCAGGCTGTAGATATCGTCCATAATTGCCAGCAGCGCCACGCCGTGTGCAGTCGCACCGGCGCGCATGCTATCGAGAATAGCACGGCGCAGTTCCGAAGCCGCTTCAGCCAGACCATTGAGATACGCCGCAGCATCGACTCCGAGCGATGCCGCATCGGGCGGCGGGTCGCCATGGAGGAAGGCATACACCAGCGCAGCTTCGGCATACTCCTTGAGCGCGTCCTGGGAATAGCCAGCATACAGGAGATCGGGATGGTCGGCGAGGCTTTCGCGCAGCGCGCGCGCTGACGCGCCGGCTTCTGCCAGCAGCGCGGCAGCTTCAGCAAATTCCCGGCGATGGACCGCACGAATGGCGTTGGCGCACTGGCGCGTCAGCGCGCGCGCCAGGGTGAGCGCCTGTTCGCGCGCGGTATGGCTCGCTTCGATCTGCGCGACTGCAGCAGCAACAACGGTTTCGATGGCGTTCATAGCCTTCCTTCACATGACCTTTGAGACTGGACGGCACCCTGGCGGAACGGGCATTCATTCGACATACATATCCAGGGACTCGTGCTATGAGTAACACGCATTATAGTTGATGCAGTAACGGATGCAGAATTTCAACGCGTCCGGGTTTTCCCTGGAAGCGTATGCTATACTGAAACCTCTGTTTGCAACGCCTTCGTTTTGAGAGAAAGATACGCCCTATGATCAACCGGCAATCTCGCACTTCACGACGCGCGGTGGATGTCATACCGGTGCGCACGGTTGACTGGCGTCGCTTGCTGCACTATCTGCACCAAGGTGGTCGCCACATGCTGGGTGCGCTGCTGGCGCTTGCGGGGGCAAGCGCGATCAATCTCGGTTTTCCACTGGTCATCGTGCAGTTGCTTGAGGCTGTCTTGCAGCGTGGTGACCAGACGCTGCTGACGAATCTGACGCTGGCGTTGATCGCACTCTTTTTCATGCAGGCGTTCCTGACGTTTCTCCAGGGGTATATCTTGAATGTTGTCGGTGAGCGGATCGTTCTTGATATGCGGGTTCAGTTGTACCGCCACCTGCACACGCTCTCATTGAGTTTCTTTGCCAGCCGACGCGTTGGCGAAATCGTGTCGCGCATCTCCAGCGATGTTACACAGGTGCGTTCAATCCTGACGAACAATGTCACTCAATTCCTTTCGAGCATTGTCGCACTGTTTGGTGCGATCATCATTGTCTTTCTGCTCAATCCGCGCCTGGTAGGGTTCGTGCTCATACTGGCGATCAGCGTCGTTACTGTGGCAGCTGTCTTTGGTCGCTGGCTACAACGCTTCAGCACACGGGTGCAGGATGAACTGGCAGATGCGACGGTAGCGGTCGAAGAAGGGTTACAGGGAGTGCGAGTAGTCAAAAGTTACGTCCGTGAGTCGTATGAAACCGGGCGTTACGAGCGTGCAATGCAGCGCACCCTGAAAGCGGCGCTGCGTCTGGCGCTGCTGCGGTCGGCATTTGGTGGACTGATGGCGTTCCTGGGGTTCAGCGGCATTGCAGCAATCCTGTGGTTCAGCGGCAGCGAGGTACTGGCCGGGCGCATGTCATTTGCGACGATCAGCGGTTTTTTGATCTATGCGATTACTATCGGCGCCAGCCCGGCGCAACTCTCCGGGTTGTACGGTCAGTTCCGCGAAGCGGTCGGCGCGGTGCGGCGCGTGTTCGAGATTCTCGATACGCAACCGACGATCAAAGATGCGTCGGACGCGCGCGTTCTGTCGCCGGTGCATGGCGAGATTGTGTTCGATGATGTTTCGTTTGAGTACGAAACCGGGCAGGGAGTGTTGCACAACATCGCACTCGCTATTCGACCGGGCGAGATCGTGGCGCTGGTTGGTCCGAGCGGGGCGGGTAAAAGTACGCTCTTCAATCTCATCCCGCGCTTTTACGACCCGACATCCGGGCGGGTGCTGATCGACGGGTATGATCTGCGCGATGTGACGCAGCGCAGTCTGCGGGAGCAGATCGGTCTGGTGCCGCAGGAAACGATGCTGTTCGGCGGGACGATCCGTGAGAATATCGTCTATGGGAAACTGGATGCAAGCGAAGAGGAGATCATCGCGGCGGCAAAGGCTGCGAATGCGCACGATTTCATCATGGCGATGCCGCGCGGATACGAGACGCTGGTGGGGGAACGCGGTATCAAGTTGAGCGGCGGACAGCGTCAGCGGATCGCTATCGCCCGCGTGATGCTGAAGAACCCGCGCATTCTGCTGCTCGATGAAGCAACCAGTTCGCTCGATAGCGAGTCGGAGGCGCTGGTCCAGGAAGCGTTCGAGCGCCTGATGCGCGGGCGTACCTCGGTTATTATTGCGCACCGTCTCAGCACGGTCTCGATTGCCCACCGGATCGTTGTGCTCAACCACGGGCGCATTGTCGAGCAGGGTACCCACGAGGAGTTGCTGGCGAACCAGGGATTGTATGCGCGCCTCTATGCCTTGCAGTTCCGTGAGGGAGTGATGGTGGGGTGATGCGGTCGAGGGTTGCAGACTGACTCTTCTAGTGCGCCTGCTGTGGATAGCCCGCCGCGAGCGAAGCGTAGCGACATCCCACTGTGCTATACTACACCCTATGACAACCACCACGCCACAACCGGTTCCCCACACCGACGCCAATGCCGACCCGTTCCGCTACGGGTGGCGTCTCGTGCTGCGTCCCACCCCCGATAATCCCCGTCACCTCGAACAGGTGCCGCTTACGCTTGAAGATGTGCTGCACCCGGAAGTGGGAGACTTCATCGTGCACAGCGATCTCCACGAGACTGACCGGATGTACCTCACCGCCGTGCTGCGCGCGCGCCTGGAGCCGTCCCGTCGGGCGATTGTGCTCAGCGACGTGCGCATCGCGTGGGACCTCCCCGACCTGCGCGCGCACGGACCGGACGTGATGGTCATCCCCGGCGTGCGCAAACGGCGCAACTGGAGCACGTTTGAGGTTGCAGTCGAGCGGGCGCGCCCGGCGCTGATCATCGAGATCGTTTCGCCAGACGCGCGCGAGAACGACGTGGTGATCAAGGTG
>AFSR01004652.1_pt1 | contig 10837 bp, 14 predicted proteins | sample 296848 | NCBI WGS metagenome assembly AFSR01 (sample SAMN02954305, study PRJNA68063) | hot springs metagenome | biome: terrestrial; feature: Mushroom and Octopus hot springs; material: microbial mat core samples; isolation source: Yellowstone National Park Mushroom and Octopus hot springs ...
GGAAGCACCTAGCTCATCACCTCGCCCATGTGTTGAACCTGCCCAACTGCGCTCAGCTTAGGCTTTCACCGAATGCCTTCCCAACGTCAACAGGGGAAAGGCTAATCCTGCAGTCGAGAAAGCGTTGTGCATCCCTGTTGCCTTAACGTGTTCCATCAAACCCATTCGGCCCGGAGAGAATTGTATCGCGGGATACCTTTCCCAGAATCCGAGCTCTCGGCTCCCTTTCCCCACAGGCTGTAGGCAAAGGCAGGGATCCCTTGCTGCCGGCATAATAGGGGTTCTGGGGTCGAGAATTAGTTGAGAGTTAACAGCCTATGGTGCAGCAGGCCGGCTATGGATCTTGGCGATCCCCGATTACCGCTGACCTGGTGGTGACGGGATCCCTGCGCTTGGGACAGATGGTTTGGGATCAGGGGGATCTCTACTGGACGGAGGGCCGCCCGCAAGAAAAAGGGCGCAATGTGTTGATGCGGCGCTCTGCCGACGGGATCCTGGTGGAGCTGACACCGGCACCTTTCAATGTGCGGACACGAGTGCATGAGTATGGGGGTGGAGCTTATTGGGTGTCGGCAGGGGTAGTGTATTTTTGCAACTTCGCTGACCAACGGCTCTACCGCCTGCTGCCGGGTTCAGATCCCCAGCCCCTGACGGAAGCAGGCCCCTATCGCTATGCAGATGGGGTGGTGGATCGGGCGCGTGGACGCATCCTCTGTGTGCGGGAGGATCACAGCCGCCAGGGAGAGCCGGAAAACAGCCTTGTCTCGATTGACTTGGAAAGCGGATCCCAGCGCGTTTTGGCCTCTGGGCACAATTTCTATGCCAACCCTCGCCTCAGCCCCGATGGCCAGACCTTGGTATGGCTGACCTGGGATCACCCCCAGATGCCCTGGGACGGCACAGAGCTGTGGCGGTCTGAGGTGAACCCTGACGGCAGCTTGGGAGAGCCCCAAAAGCTAGCCGGTGGCCCTGCCGAGTCGATCTTCCAGCCCCAGTGGTCACCGGAGGGGGATCTCTACTTTGTTTCGGATCGCAGCGGCTGGTGGAACCTCTATCGCTGGGATCCCCAGGGCCCCATTCCCCTCTGCCCTATGGAAGCGGAGTTTGGAGAGCCGCAGTGGGTGTTTGGCCTGAGCACCTTACGGCTTTGCTGGGGATGGGCGCATTCTGGCCTGTTATGAACAAGACGGGCTGTCTCATCTGGCTTATCTGGATCCCCATTCAGGACAGTTGGAAGGGATCCCCTTGCCCTACACCCAGATCAGCGGTTTGCAGGTAAGTGGGGAAAAAGCCGCTTTCCTGGCCGGATCCCCGACGGAAGCCACTGCCTTGGTCTGCCTAGACTTACCCTCCAGCCAAGTGGAGGTGGTGGCCCGTTCCAGCAGCGTGGCGGTGGATCCCGACTATCTGTCGATCCCAGAGCCCATTGTTTTTCCCACCGGTGGCGGCAAGGAAGTGGCCTACGCCTTCTTCTATCCCCCCAAAAACCGAGACTTTGTTGCCCCTGCTGGCGAAAAGCCACCCCTGCTGGTGAAAAGCCACGGCGGGCCCACCGGGGCGACGGCAGCCGTGCTCAACCTGGGGATCCAATACTGGACCAGTCGGGGGATTGCGGTTTTGGATGTGAACTACCGGGGCAGCAGCGGCTACGGGCGGGCCTATCGGGATGCCCTCAAAGGCCGGTGGGGCCTGGTGGATGTGGAAGATTGCATTGCCGGAGCTCAATTTTTGGCAGAACAGGGCAAGGTGGACGGGGAACGGCTGCTCATTCACGGTGGCAGCGCTGGTGGCTATACCACGTTGGCGGCCTTGACCTTCCACAGGGTCTTCCGGGCGGGTGCCAGCTACTACGGGGTGAGCGATCTGGAAGCCCTAGCCCAGGAGACCCACAAGTTCGAGTCTCGCTACTTGGACAGCCTTATTGGCCCCTACCCAGAGCGACGGGATCTCTACCGGGAGCGCTCCCCCATTCATCACCTAGAGGGCCTCAATTGTCCGGTTATCTTCTTTCAAGGCTTGGAAGACGCCATCGTGCCCCCCAATCAGGCAGAGAGGATGGTGGCAGCGCTGCGGGCCAAAGGGATCCCGGTGGCCTATGTGCCCTTCGAGGGAGAGCAACACGGCTTTCGCCAGGCGGCCAACATCAAACGGGCTTTGGAGGCAGAGCTTTACTTTTATGCCCAGGTGTTGGGGTTTCCGCTGGCAGAACCTCTTGAGCCGGTTCGGATCGAGAACTTGGACACCTGATGATGACTGCTCAATGGGTCGAATAGAAAGGGATCCCGTCCCATCTATGGCCCATTGTTGCTCCACAACGCTGTCGCGACAGAGCAGCCCCTCTATGATGGACTTACCAGCCAACCCGGATGGAGCATGACTCTAGTCAATAATAAGCTCAACTATACTGAAAATAATGTATAATATGTTCAGTACGGATTACTACCAGTTGATCTTTCTGTTTACTTTCGAGTCTGCCAACATGGTAGCCAAAGCAAAGCAGAAATTGGTAGTAAGACGACACGGAAACTGCGCTTTGGGTATTCTACTCAAAGCTTTGCGGGATACCGCCATTCTGGTTGGAAACAAACAGAATGCTATCGCTGCATAGTTGAACAGTGATGTTCAGCAGTGTTCAGCGTAAATGTATCAGTCATCGATATTGCTCCGCAACACTGTCGCGACTGCTGGTAAGAGAGCTGGTCATGAGCGTCAGTAGCCCTTCCTTCCGTGAACTGCCCATCCTAGAAAGCCGGCGATCGTCTCACCCGCCGATGAGTTTGAAACGGCGCTATCAAGCCATGCCTCAGCTCAAAAAAGCCGAGCTGATTGAGGGAATTGTTTACGTGGCATCTCCCCTCAGATATCGCCGACATGGCAGACCACACAGCCACATCATGGCCTGGCTGGGAGTTTATGAAGCAGCAACGCCGGGGGTTGAGTCGGCGGGCAATCCAACCGTTCGCCTGGACTTGGACAATGAGCCGCAGCCAGATGCCATATTGCGGATGCACGAATCTTGTGGGGGACAGTCCCGCATTAGCGAGGATGACTACATTGAGGGTGCACCGGAGCTGATTGTGGAGATTGCCGCCAGCACAGCTTCCTACGACCTGCATGATAAGCTGCGGGCCTACCGGCGCAACGGCGTGCGGGAATATCTGGTCTGGCTAACCCAAGAGCAAGCCTTTCGCTGGTATGTCTTCCAGAATGGAGAGTACGTGCAGCAACAGCCCAATGAGTTGGGCGTTTTGTACAGTCGGGTGTTTCCGGGGTTGTGGTTAGCCGTGGACGCGCTGCTGACGGGCAACATGCAGCAGGTGTTGGGTGTGCTGCAAAGGGGAATTGAGTCGGAGGAACACCGAGAGTTTGCAGCGCGGTTGGTAACCCGAGAAGCAGAGGCTGGGGCCTAGGCCATGAGTCGGAGGGACGGGTTTGCGCTCGCAAAGGCCCAGGTTAATGGCTGTGGGCCAACAGGTTGGGCTCGAAGACAGCCATCTCCAACCGAAACGGGATCCCCATGTGGGCCAGCCAGTCCTGCAGCGGATCATCGGCCAGCGCCAGGATCTGCCCTTGGGGGGAAACGTGGGCCGGGCGGTGCCAGTTGCCCAGTTGATGAATCACCTGGCCCATCTGGATGGGGTTTTCAGGTTGAATCAAGAGCACCGGTTCGGGTTGGGCTCTGACCCGAATGTGTCGCTGCGCATCCGCATAGAGCAGATCCCCATCGTGAAGATGGGTGCCGCGGGGCAGCATCAGCTGGATCTCGGTGCCCCAGTCGCTCACCAGCCGTTGCCGGGATCGCTGGCGGTCGTGCCAAGTGAGGGCAACCACTTCCAAGTGGCCGGGGATCCCCTCTGACGGCTCGTCCAGCAGTTGCGTCACCGTAATGGCCGCGGGCTCCTCTCCCGCAGCATGGGCATCTTCGCTCATGTTAGGGACTCCAGATACTGGCTGAGGTCTTCTTGAAGGCGAGAGAACTCCACTTCGGTGGAAAGGCGCAGCACCTTGGTTTTCAGAGTCACCAGCACCTTGGCTGCGTGGGGGCCAGCCCAGATGTTGGGGTTGCAGAACATCTCCAAGCTGAAATCTTCAGTAGGGTAACGAAACTCAACCGGCTCCTGAGGCTGCTGTCGGGAGCGACGGATCTTGAGTCGCTCCAAGAGGATTTGCAGAGCCTTGTGCCATTGTTGTGCCGCCTCAGGCGAAAGGGAGAAACTGGCCGAGCCGGTTGCGAAGTTGAGGGCAAACTGAGGAAAATGGGTAGTCATGGAGGCCCGTACCGTTCGCGAAGCGTCCTTTGGAGGGCAGCATTGGACAACAACAGTATCTTACGTCAGCTCTTGCTAATGGGCGTGGGCACAACCACTCTGCTGGCAGAACAGTTGAGAAAGGCTGCCGACGACTTGGTGCAGAAGGGGCAGCTCAACCCAGAAGAGGCATCCAATGTCATCAACAACCTGCTCAACCAGGTGAAGGCCGAGCAGAGTAACTTTGAATCCTACGTTCAGCGGCAGGTGCGCAACGTCCTGCAGGATCTGGGCGTGCCCCGCCAATCGGAAATGGACGAGCTGCGGGGGCGGCTGGATCGGCTGGAGCGGCAGGTGCGCAATTTGGAAAATCAGGTTTACCGCCGGTAGCCGAGCTGAGCCTTCCCCTTTTGCCGGCTTTCCTTTGCCGTTGGGCAGGGTTTTGCCGAACGTTGCGATACCCTGAAGTCTCTCTCTGGGAGAATTCATCAAGTTCCCATGTCAAGCGAAGTTTTGACCGTCACAGGCCGAGGGATCCCCCTGCTGGGCAACGACATCGACACCGATCGGATTATCCCGGCCCGCTTTTTGAAGTGCGTCACCTTCGACGGCTTGGGCCAGCACGTGTTTGCCGACGACCGCGCCCAGGATCCCGGCCAACACCCCTTCGATCAGCCTCAGTACCAGGGATCCCAGATCCTTGTGGTCAATGCCAATTTTGGCTGTGGCTCCAGCCGGGAGCATGCGCCCCAAGCGCTGGCCAAGTGGGGGATCCGCGCCCTCATTGGCGAAAGCTTTGCCGAGATCTTCTTCGGCAACTGCTTGGCCCTAGGGATCCCTTGTGTTACGGCACCCCCGGCTGTGATTCAAGCCCTGCAGAAGGCGGTGGCGGAAAATCCCCAGCTCCAGTTGACGCTGGATCTGCCCAACAAACAGGTGCGCTGGGAGGCAAATACCGCTGCTGTGGAGATCCCCCAGGGAGCCTGGCAAATGCTGGTGCAGGGCACCTGGGACGCCACAGGACAACTGCTGGCCGCCCAAGCCCAGATTCAGCAAGTAGCCGCTTCTTTACCCTACGTGCGTTGGCAGCGAGCCCGTTGAGCAATCCTCTCCCCCCTGATACCCATACATGGCTGGGCAGTGCTGACCCAGATTTTCTGGATTTGGCGATCCGGGAGATAGAAGCTGCGGATCCAGAGGCTGCCGTGCAGCGGCTAAAGGAAGCACCTGGCTTGGTATGGGTGTGCAGCCAACGCTCATTTGCTGACCTGGCTGAGGCTTGGCAAGCTGACCCGCCCATTTTTTTACGCCACATCTGCCCCATTCACCAAGAACGGCGGCTATCTGGGGGATCCCCAGTTGAATTGCGCCTTGATGGGGAAATGTTGGCAGCCATTGACCCCGCCCTCAGCTTTTCGGTTCAAACGCGCCTGTTTGGGGAGCGGAATCTCAAGCCCTTCCAGGTCAATGAAACCTTGGCAGAACAGGTGATGGCGGCGGTGGGATCCCCCCTGCAGGTCAAAGACCCCCAGCAGGTAATCTCGGTGGTGATCCTGGCTCAACCGATGGGCATTCGCGCTTGGCTGGGCCTATCCTTGGCTGCCCAGAACCTTTCCAACTGGGCCGGTGGGATCCATCGCTTTCGGCGGGATCCAGAGCAAATCAGCCGCTCCGAGTTTAAGCTGCTGGAGGCCATCCAGGTGTTTCAGATTCCCTTGGTGCCGGGGGGACAGGCTCTGGATCTGGGGGCAGCACCGGGGGGATGGTCGCGCATTTTGCGCCTATATGGCCAGCAGGTCACGGCAGTGGATCCGGGGGACTTGGACGAGCGCCTCAGCCAAGATCCGGGGATCTGCCACCATCGCCTCAGCGCCCAAGCCTACTTGGCCCGTGGCCCAGGCCGGTTTCACCTCATCCTCAACGACATGCGCATGGATGGCCCGGCTTCCGCCCACCTGATGGTGGCTTTTGCTCCCCATCTGCAGCCACAGGGGAGAGCTGTGATGACCCTGAAGCTACCCCACCAACACCGCCTGCGGGTGCTGCGGCAAAGTTTGGAGATCTTGGGTAGTGCCTTCCCCCTGGTGAGAGCCCGCCACCTGTTTCACAATCGCAGCGAAGTCACCCTCTACTTGCAACAGGGGATCCCTGCCCCTCAATCTGCCGTTTCCACCACCTGAATCTCCCGACGGAGCACCATTTCGCGAATGGACTCCAGCAAGCCTATCTCTTCGGGGGAGATTTTGCCGTCCGACCGGATGGCGTTGACGATTTGATCCACCTCTGTGCGGGTGAGCTTTTTGTCCTCCAGCGCTCGATCCACCAGCGCTTGCAATTGCGAAAACTCCATAAGGCTCCTCTTGCTTGAACAGGTCTTGTCGCCTCATCTCCTCATCCAAGCTACCCGCCCTGACCCAAATCTCCTGCAAGCGCAAGATTCTCTTCAGGTATCCTAAAGAAAACGTGAAACCCACCGAGAGGAAGACATCATGGCTGGCCCGGATCCCAGGAGCACTGCGCACGATTGCGCCACCCTCTGTCGAGATGGCTGTGTCTTGGGAGAGGACTGCCCCCACCGAGAGGCGGCTCGCCAAGCCGTGGCCTTTGTCATGAGCACCGACTGGGAGACCTTGATGCGGATCGCCGAATCCAAGAACCTACCCAAAAGCTCCCCTCAGGAAGAGATGGATCCCCTGCAGTTTTTGGAGAATTACCGCTTGGGCGGGTAAGCCCCAACCAGTCTCCCTAAGGACAAGGGATCCCTGCTGAGGATCCAGGGGCTTTTGAGCCATACTGAGTTAGGTGGGATCCCTGGATTCTATGGTTTGGCCTTGGATCATCATCGGGTTAGTCCTAATTTCTGCCGAATTGTTTTTGCCAGAATTGGTTGCCGGCTCGGTGGGGCTGGCGGCGCTCTTGGCGGGGCTTTTGGCTTATTTGGGGCTGCCGATCTGGGTACAATTTGCCAGCTGGATTGGGGCATCGGTGGTGTTGATTATCCTCAGCCGCCGTCTGGTGCCCCATGGATCGGTTCAGGTAGAGGAATCTCGCGAGGCGCGGGCAATCACCACCATTCCCCCAGGCGAACGGGGGCGGGTTTCTTATCTGGGTTCCACCTGGAACGCCAAGTGCAGCATCCCCAACCTGGAAATCCAAGCCGGGCAGGAGCTCTACGTGGTGGAGCGACAGGGGAATACCCTCATTGTCATGCCGGCCAAGATGCTCAAGTCCTGACCTGGACAAATGTTTGTTTCCCTTGTTGCCTTGAGCGAGGGATCCCTGCTTGGGTGTGCATCAGAGGCGGGGATCTGGCATAATCACAAAAGCTAAGCCGGGATGTAGCGCAGCTTGGTAGCGCATCTGCTTTGGGAGCAGAGGGCCGCAGGTTCAAATCCTGTCATCCCGATCCTGACTGCGACGGGAATTGAGCCGTTTACGCTATTGACCGAGAGTTTCCCACCTATCCAGAGCCCCGCAGCCAAAACCCGCATCTATCGGCAGGGGTGCAGTCTTTGTCTTGAAGGCGCAAGAAGCAAACTCTTCGATTCTTCGATGCCATGAAAGAAATGGGCGGATCAGGCAGCCAAGCGGGATCCCTCGTAGCCAGGCCAAGGAGAAGCAAGCACAAAAAAGGCAGGGTTAACTTGCCCCTGCCGAGAAGATCGAGAGTTGAGAGCTTGCTCTCGTTGTCGTAATCGTTGCATCAAGGCGCGGTTCCGCTTGTCCAGTTGGCGCTTACGTGCCGATCCCCCACGACCGCGACGGTTTCTGCCCTGATGGCGAGGAGATTCATGAGATTTCAACAGCATGGGATTCCCCTGATAAACTAAACATAAACAGTCCTGCCTGATTCTAAACGAAACCTCAGCAACTGGCCACAAGACTGGCGGCGCAAGCTGCGGCATTTGCGGCTGGGGATAGGCCGTCTTTGTCAATTTATTCGCATCATTCGGCATGGAGGACTCCTTGGGACAGCCAGTCTTTTAGGCGGTGGGTAGCCCGGCAGTCATCCTCGTTGTAGATAAGCGAGTGCTCCAAATATCTGCGCTCCCGAGTTTCCAGCCATTGGCTATACCAGTAAATGGACTGGGCGCCATTGGCATCAGGCAGACGCCACTGAAACCCCAACCAGCGGGCGATGTTTTTCAGGGAATAGCTCTCGATCGGCAGCACCACCGAGCGTTGCACCCAGGCCTGTAAATCCACAAAGCGCTGCAACAACTGCCGCAGCTGTCGGGGATCCGTGCGGTACTGCTCCCCCAGCCGTCGGCAGGTCTGCACTTCAAAGCCGTGAAAGTGGTAGATGGGAGCGTCAGGATAGCGTTGTGCCAGTTGCAAGAATTGCTCCCAAGCTTGCCTTTCTTCCCGCGGCTCGGCGGCCAGGCAACTGTGATAGCTCGCAACCTTTTTCCCCTCGGCTTGCTCCACCACCAGCAGGCCCAGCAGATAGGCGACGTTGTGGCGGGGATCCGCCTCGATATCGAAGTACAGCTCTACGGGTGTGGTGGGCAGGGTTTGCGGGGGGGATTGAATCCAGAGAGGCTGCCGGCTGAGGGTGGCGCGGGCTTGCAGCTGCAGTTGCAGGGCCACGCCGGATCCCAACTTGGGAATGGCTTGCAACCTATCCAACTGAGCGTTAGCCAGGGCTTCAATCGAGTGGATCCCCGCCTCTTGCAAAAGGGGATAGCGGGATCCCGTTACGCCCGGCAGCAGGCTGAGGGGTTGGGCGGCGGCGTTCAACTGGCGACAATGCTCCCGCCAGTGGCAAAGATGGCAGCGGCTGCGGGCCATGAACACCTGCGGTGGTTCCGGCTGGTTGAGGGAGTGCAGGTACTCCTGCAGCAATTGCCGCACCTGTGCTCGTCGGCGGCTCAGGTGGACGGGGTGCCACTTCCCATCTTTCAGGATCAAAATGCCCCGCTTGGGAACGTTTCCCTGCAGGGATCCGAGCAACTCTGCCTGCAAAGCCAGCAACAATTCGTATTCCGGTTTGGGGCGTTTGCCGATACGAATATGAACCGGCAGGTAAGAGGATCGGGCGGCGTGGCGACTTCTGCCAACGAGAGCGGGATCCCGAATCAGCAGATCCAGGGAGCTGCTCACCCAAACTGAACGTCCCTCTGGAACAGCTTCAGGCGGCAACGCAAGAGCGGGCACCATCTCGCAGTCTTCTGGGGCAGGGATGGGATCCCTTGGAGAGGAGGAGTGAGGGACAGGTTCAGAAGCAAGCTGCAACAGCTCTGCCTCAGCAGTACAGTTGAGATCTTCCTGCGGTTGCCAAAACAGCTCTGCGGCAATCCGTCCGCCGTAGATCCGCTCCGCCCCGTCGGCCATGGCTGCCAAGAGAGCTTCATTGCCCGGCGCAACCCGTTCTCCGGGGAATCGCTCAAACACAGCGGCTGCCAGGGCTTGGCGATCCCGCCGCCATTGCTCCAGCAGGTTGTCCGGCGGCAGCTTGGCCTCTTGAGGGCCAAAGCGATCCAGGTAAGGCAAGCGTCGGCAACGAAAGAAAGCAAGCAGCTCCTCAGCCTCAACAGAACCCTGTCCTGCTGCTGCAACCTGGCACTCCAACGGTGGAAAACCTCAGCTCTGCTGCCATTGTGGCACGCCCCCAGGCTGCCCTCTGATCCTTCAAGACTTGGGATCCTAAGTGGGCAGGAGATGGGCGATGATCCGCTCAATCGTCTCAGATTGGCGACGAGCTGTATCGGCTTGCTGTTGACATATCGTCTTTAACTCTCCCAGCCAAGTGCTCTGCTCCTGGGATATCAGCACCTGTTGTTGAACAACAGCTTTCAAATGGGTTAGGTCATCCTTGACGAAGCTGACGGTCTCGGCCAGGGTCAACACAGCCCCAACCAGGCGATCCAGCCGGAAGTCAATTTGGTCGAATCGGTCTTTGCTCTGCATTTTGCTTAGATTTGTCGGTAGAAGCTATCGGCCAATGCTGAAGGGGAGTCGCTTCGCCCAGGGAAGGCCCCCCGCCGAACAGCCAGCCCCCTCAAGCTTGTGTCTTTATTGTTACCCATACGTACAGATACATACAGTAGCCATAGCTATTTAGCCCAACTTCCCCTATCTGCTGTACGATCACGGCCTGCCCTGCGGACGCAACTCACCCTTCAGGTGCAATGTATACTATTTTGCAGAGCTCGGAGAAAAACCACAGGGAACGAGATCACAGCCACGGAAGACTTCAAGGGATAGCATAAACTACTGCCAAGGGCAGGGATCCCTGATAGAACCTGCAGCTTGCTGACACGGCTGGCGTATGCTGGAGAATAAAGATTTCTTTACACTTTACCGGAGCGGACTGTGACAGCTCTTTCGACGGCCCCAACCTTGCCCCAAACCAAGACGGTGGCGGTGGAAATGCAGGGGGTGTGGAAGCGCTTTGGGCAGCAGGTTGCCGTTCAAGATTTGAGCCTGCAGATCCCCCAGGGGGAAGTGTTTGCCCTGTTGGGGCCCAACGGCGCCGGCAAATCCACCACCATCCGCATGCTTACTAGCCTTACCCGACCCAGCCAGGGATCCATCCGGGTGGGGGGGTATGACGTGGTGCGGGATCCCGTGTCGGTGCGGCGGCAGAT
>AFSR01000702.1_pt1 | contig 10830 bp, 9 predicted proteins | sample 296848 | NCBI WGS metagenome assembly AFSR01 (sample SAMN02954305, study PRJNA68063) | hot springs metagenome | biome: terrestrial; feature: Mushroom and Octopus hot springs; material: microbial mat core samples; isolation source: Yellowstone National Park Mushroom and Octopus hot springs ...
GGCTGCGTTGATGCTGTGGATCAAGAGGATTGCAGGACCGGCGCCTGCGGTGTAGCACGCGACTCGATAGCCGCGCCAGCGATAGAATTGTCGCGGGGCGTCTACCGGATAGCTGTTGTTCCTCATTGATTTCTCATTTCTCTCAACTATCTGCGGGGTATCGGGTACAGTATACTCTAAATAGCATCTGCCTGTGCATTTCTTACACAAAAGCATTTTTGCGCATCTTTGATTGAATGAACGACGCTCTCCGTGATTATGCGGTTCGTAACCCTGGCGCTCATTGCGATCCTTGGAACTGGCATCGTCCCTGCCGAAGTGCACGCAGCGCAACAGAACGGTCACGGGCGCATCGTCTTTGCCGCTTCCCGCAGTGATGGCGATGCATTCGATATCTTTAGCGCCGATCTGGCTGGCGAGCGTGTGGTGAATCTCACTGCCGACCCGCATCCCGACCGCAGCCCGTCCTGGTCGCCCGCAGGAGATCGCATTGTGTTCGCCAGCCGTCGCGCCAGTAACTGGGATCTCTACATGATGCGCGCCGATGGCAGTGATCTCCGCCGCCTGACCGAACATCCCGCCTACGATGGCGAACCGGCATGGTCGCCCGATGGACGGCGGATTGCCTTTGCCAGTATGCGTGATGGTCAGCTCGATATCTATACGCTCGACCTGGATAGCGGTGATCTGCGACGCATCACCAACCATCCGTCCGTCGACTCACAGCCCACGTGGGCGCCCGATGGGCGACGACTTGCATTCACGTCGTGGCGCGACGGCAACCAGGAGATTTATATCACCGACGTAGAGGGCAGTGCGATTGTCAATCTGACCAATCACCCCGCTCCTGATCACAGTCCGGCGTGGTCGCCCGATGGTCGCTTCATAGCGTTCATTTCGGATCGCGATGGCGGCGGCAACCTGCATATCGCTGATCTGGTCACCGGTGAAGAACGCCGCGCCGGTCCAGACAACCTGGGATTGCGTGATCCGGCGTGGACGCCGGGCGGCGGGTTGATGGCAGTCGCACCCTGGGCGCTGGGCGGGCGCCGGTTCTTTTCACGGCAGGGGGTGGCGTTGTTCACTCCTGGGTTGACCGATGGAACCTTTGTAGTTGCCAGTGTTCACGGGTATAACCGCCCGGCGTGGAGTAAGCTGCGCGATTGCGCCATCACTACCCGACGATCGCTGGCAGGACGGGCGTTCGTTCGCTTCGGCGACGGCGCCGGTCGATACCGCGTCGCTGCCGCGTGGCATGACGCCGCTCGGCGATGTGCGCACTGGCGGGTCTGCCGGTGCTTGCTGCGGCGGTCAAACCTTCATTCGATGCGCTGCGCCAGGAGGTCATCGAAGCCAGCGGGTATGATTTTCTCGGACAGTTGAGCGAAGCATCGCGGGCGGTCGATTTTCAGAATGGTACGTCCTCGTTCACCAGCTGGCACAAGGCGGGACGGGCATTCGACACCCGCTGGGATTATCGCGTGAATGGTCAGCAGATCCTCTTTATTTCTCCCGAATGGCGCGCCGGACGGCTCTTCTGGCGCCTCTACCTGCGCGCGGCGCGCCAGGATGGGCGTATGGGCGAACCGCTGGCAGCGCCCGTCTTCGATGTGTCAAACCGCCACCTGTTGCCGCCCCCTGCCGGGTATTTCGTCGATTTCACGGCGCTGGCCGCCGCGCATGGCTGGAACCGGATCGCCGCGCAGGAACGTGAGACCTTCGACTGGCGCACCCAACCGCTGGCGCTGGAATACTGGCATTTTGAGCGCCGCGATGGGTTGAGCTGGTACCAGGCGATGCGTCTGGTGCACGACGACCAGACGCTGGAGCGCATCTTCACCCGCGAGCGCGTGCTGGCAGCCGGCACGCGCCCGAACTTCCTCCCGTTCCTGGGGTTGCCCTGGGCGCAATTGCCCCCGCCTGTCGCCGGACCGATCACCCTGCCGCCGGGGCATCGTCAGTGAGTGCTTCCAGGGCAGGTGAGAACCCGTTCCTCACGGCGTCGGCGGCCCGGTCTCCATCATCTGGCGGTCTTCCCAATCGACCCAATCCACCTCGAACGTTCTGACATACGCGCTGACCGCTTCACCGATCGTCGGGAAGAAGAGTTGCTCGCCAAACCGCGTGAATAACCCAAAGCGCTTCAGTTTATCCTTCACCGGGTCTTTCATTTCGGCGAAGCACAACTCAATACCCGCCTGACTCAGCGCATCATCCAGGTCGGCGAGCATATCGGCAGCGGTCACATCCACGCTTGTCACCGGCTCGGCGGCGACAACCACCCGCCGCACCGGTGTTGGCGACGCGGCGACGGCATCGAGCACACGGGAGCGGAAATACTCAGCGTTGGCGAAAAAGAGCGGCGCATCCCAGCGGAAGATCACCAACCCTGGAATCAACCGTGCCTGCGGGTAGCGTGTGATGTCGTGGTACCCTTTGATACCATCAACGCGCCCCAGAATTGCCGAATGAGGTCGCCAACCATCCCACAGGAACTCGATAATCGCAATTACAATCGCCAGCCCAATGCCCTGAATAACGCCGAGCAGCGCAACGCCCGCCAGACACGCCATCGACAGCCAGAACTCCCAGCGCTGAATGCGATAGATGCGACGCAGATCGGCGATCTGCACCAGACCGAGCGCCGAAACGATTACAATAGCCGCCAGGACGGCGACCGGCACGTTGTGCAACAGTGATGGCGCCAGGAGGATCAGCCCGACAATCGCGCCCGCGCCTACCATGCCGGTGACCTGGGTTCGTGCGCCAGCCGCCTCGGCGACCGGTGTTCGCGAGGCGCTGCTGGAAATCGCAAAACCCTGAAAGAAGCCGGCAGCAAGATTGGCGGCGCCCAATCCGATCAATTCCTGATTGGGATCGACCCGGTCACCCGTTTTGGCGGCATAGGCGCGTGCGAGTACGCTGGTATCGGCAAAAGCGACCAGCGCCACCGCAACGCTGCCGATCACGATCGGCGCCATACCGTCAATCCCAATCCAGGGCAGCATCGGCGCAGGCAGTCCCGGCGGAATCTCTCCCAGCACGACCACGCCTGCTCGACTGTCAAGGTCGAAAAGTGTGACCGCAAGCGTGGCGATAATCAGCGCGACCAGCATACCCGGAATCCTGGTCTGGCGTCTGAACGCAAAGATCATTGCCAGAGCGCTGGCGCCGAGCAGAAAAGCGATCCAGTTGATGCGTCCGGCGGCGATTCCCTGGATCAATGACCAGAACCGCTCGATCAGGTGATCGCCAGCGACAGAAAACCCCAGGAGTACAGGCATCTGACTCACCGCCACGGTGAGCGCGATGCCGTTCATGTAGCCGTAGCGTATCGGCTTGGAGAGCAACTCGGTCACGAAACCGAACCGCGCGACGCCAGCGCCAATGCAGATCAGACCGACTACGATTGCCATCATACCGGCGAGCGCGACCGCACGCTGCGGGTCGCCGTGTGCAAGCGGGAGCACGGTCGCGGCAATCAGCGGCGCCAGCGACGAATCCGGTCCCAACACGAGGAAGCGACTGGGTCCAAAAATCGCGTAGGCGAGCAGCGCGGCAATCGTAGCGTACAAGCCGTGTACAGCGGGCAGACCGGCAGCCTGGGCATACGCCATCCCAACCGGCACAAGCATGGTTGTCAGCACCAGCCCGGCGCTCAGGTCGTCACGCAGCCAGGCGCGGGGATAGGTGCGCAACCGGTGCAACCCCGGCGCCCACCGTTGCCATCCGCGCACCGGGAGGGGATCACCCTGAAGGTGTCGGTCGTCGGATTCAGTCATGGGAACATTATAGCGCCGGATGCCGTCATCACGTCGGATGGCGGTTTGGAACCGACCCGTCGCTCGCGGTTGGTATTCGCTCAGGTCGGCGTAGGTTTTGAGCCAAATGGAACTGACCCGTCGCTCGCGGTTGGTATAGCTGGCTGAACTCCTTCACGATGACACTTCCTTTACCGGGAATTATCAAAATCTCCCTCGTCAAACAAGTATGCGCGCTTATACTTCAACCATATGTTGAACTATTATTGCGACTGGAGCTCAGTCGCCCGCTGCCGTAAGCATAGTGATGGCGTCAGTTTGAGATAACGCACCAGGAGTTCGTATGTCACACACTTCCACAACCGTGCCGCACTCCACGCCGAGCGTCACGCGCCAGCTTTCCGCCCTGGATCGCTACCTCACCCTCTGGATTTTCCTGGCAATGGCTCTGGGAGTCGGTCTGGGCTATTTCTTGCCCGGCGTCGAGCAGTTCATCAATCGCTTCCAGGTCGGTACAACCAATATTCCGATTGCGATTGGCCTGGTATTGATGATGTATCCGCCGTTCGCCAAAGTGAAATATGAGGAACTGGGCGAGGTTTTTCGTAACACAAAGGTGCTTGGCTTATCACTGATCCAGAACTGGGTCGTCGGACCGATCCTCATGTTTGGGCTGGCAATCATCTTCCTGCGTGATTATCCCGAGTACATGGTCGGCCTGATTCTGATTGGTCTGGCACGCTGTATCGCCATGGTGATCGTTTGGAACGAACTGGCAAAAGGCGATACCGAATATGCCGCCGGGATTGTAGCGTTCAACAGCCTGTTCCAGGTCTTCTTCTACAGCATTTACGCCTGGGTGTTCATTACTGTATTGCCGCCGTTGTTTGGCATGCAGGGCAGTATCGTTCGCATCGGCATTGTTCAGATTGCTGAAAGCGTGTTTATCTACCTGGGCATCCCGATGATCGCTGGCTTCCTGACCCGCTTTATCCTGCTGCGCGCCAGGGGGCGGGAGTGGTATGAACGCGTCTTCGTGCCACGTATCAGTCCACTGACGCTGATTGCGCTACTGTTTACAATCGTGTTGATGTTCAGCCTGAAGGGTGAATTGATCGTCCAGATCCCGCTTGATGTGGTGCGCATCGCCATTCCGCTGCTGCTCTATTTTGTGCTCATGTTCCTGGTCAGCTTCTGGATAGGCTATCGTCTCGGCGCAGATTACCGCAAAACGACGACGCTCTCGTTCACTGCGGCGAGTAACAACTTCGAACTGGCGATCGCTGTTGCAGTCGCCGTCTTCGGCATCGGTTCCGGCGCAGCCTTTGCAGCGGTGATTGGTCCGCTGATTGAGGTGCCGGTGATGATCGGCCTGGTGAATGTCGCCTTCTGGTTCCAGCGGCGCTATTTCGCTCATGAAGCCCAACCAGCCGATGTCTTGTTGCAAACGACCGCCGAGGCTGGCTGTGGGTCGCCGGTGCGTGATCCAGGACAACGAACAGCGAACCGATGAGCGCACGGTTGACACTAGACACCATCAAGGTTTAATGGTATACCGGGATGCAATCTTCCCGCAGCAACCAGATCGTCCGGCGTGTTATGCGCCGGCGCGATCCCGCCGCGCCAGCCACAGAATCACGATCACCCACACGATGACCACGCTACTGATGAGCGCGTTGCCGACGCCTTCCGCGATGGGCGACGCGCTCACGAAATCGAACAGACCGTGCCACAGCGCCACCACCAGGATGCTGCGCCCGCTTCCCCGATACATCCACGAGAGTAAGATCGACCCCATCGTGATACTGATCAGATAACCAGCGAAGCCGCCGATGCCCAACGCAATGAAGTTTGCCTTGTAGAAAAAGTACGGCAGATGCCACAAGCCCCACAGCACGCCGATCATTACTGCCGCCTGCACCCAACCTCCGCCCTCCATGCGATGGAAGGCGAAGCCGCGCCAGCCGACCTCCTCACCGAAGCCATAGGTGGCAATCCACAACGCCAGCGCCGCCAGTGCGCCGATAGCGCCCAGATAATCGACCTCGCCAAACAACGCCAGATCGGGCAGAACGCCGTTACTCAGCCAGAAGACGACAATCGCCGCCACACCGAGTGCAACCGGCGTGCCGACGCCGATCAGCCACCAGCGCCAGCCAACATCAGCGCGCATGCCCCGTCGCCAGAGATCGAGCAGACCAGGGCGACCGCTGATGAGCGCAGTCACAACAATCGCTGCGACCATCGGACCGAAAGCGCTGACATAATGGAGCGCTCCTGGCACACTCAGCGCCCCCTGATAATCCGCAATCAGCAACCCGCCGATCGTCCACGAGAACGCATAGGCGATCAGGAAAAAGACGACGACAGGATACTGATGGACGAGACCCTGGCGAGGCGCTTCAGACGGATAGACCGTCATACGATGAACTCGCTTTCTTCTCGGCGCGATCAGGTGTTCGGAAGCGGTGCGGCATCGTCGTTCTTCATCGCGTCCTGTTCCGCGCTGATCGCCGCACGCAATCGTTCTTGCGCACGCCTTCGAACCGCATCGCTCTGATCGTTCAGCAGGAGGCGAAGCACATCAGTGCGGGTCGCCTCACGCGCAAGCTTCCGCCGAAAGTCTGTCGATACACGTGGATCGGCAAGCATCGTGTGAATCGCATCGAGCGGTGTGTGGGGATGGTTGCACAGGGCGCTGCCGGCTGCGAGACCGTTGTCGTTCCCGCGTCCACGGTTGAGCACTGCCGGTAAACGTTCAGCCAGCACACGCAACCCATGCGCCGGGGTGTTGGGATGCCGTGCAAGAGCGAGAGCAAGACGCTGTTCATTCCAGGATGTGATATGCTGTGGGGTAAGTGCAACAAGCACATCCGCCTCCGCATGCGGATGTTCCGCGACCGCCAATCGAACAAAATCGTACACCGAACCGGCAAGGAAGCGCAATTCTTCGGGCGAGGCTGCCGGATCACGGGCGGCGTCCAGATAGTCTTTGGGGGAGTGATAGCGTCTCATTATATCAGGAAGCAGGATAGTGATAACGATGTATCAAGTATACCATACACAGGCGAGCGAACGCCCTGTATAATTTTCGAGTATGGATAAACAGCAACACATAACCTTTGGTCAGGCGCCGCGGATCGCGCTCTGGATCGGTCTCCTGATGCTTCTGACGGGGCTGGTCATCCGCTATATCCTGGGAGAGCGCGGTGTCAACACGCTGATCCCAACCCTGCTTGGCATGCCGATCTCGATGCTAGGCTTTGTGGCGCTGGAACCAGAATACGCATCAGGCGCAATGCGCGGCGTAACGGCGCTGGCGCTGCTCGGCGTACTACTCACCTTCAATGTCGTGCCACAGCTGAACGCAGTGCTGCTCGGTCAACCGCCAACCAGCAGCGTCATCACCCTTGTGACCAACACGCTCACACTTGTGCTCTGCGGCGCCTTGCTGTTCGTCTGCCTCATCGCATTTGGCTGGGTCTGGTACAAACGACGCGTGGTCAGAACCGGCAAATAGACAGAAGAGCGGATGTGCTGCCGTTTGGTGATCTGGGATGTTCTATGACAGCGAACTGCACCCTTACCCGCGACTGACGGGCAATCCGTACACCAGATGGTTGACCGGTCCATATCCTTTGCCGATCGCTGGCGCGTGGACGATGGCATCGTGGAGATAAGCGTGCGCCTGACGAACCGCCTGTTCAACCGGTAGACCGCGCGCGATCAGTGCGGCAATGGCAGCAGCGTAGGTGCAACCGGTGCCGTGGGTATGGTTCGTTTCCAGGCGCGGTGCGCGCAGTGTGACAAAACGCTCGCCGTCGTACAGCAGATCGACGACATCGCTCCCCGACAGGTGCCCTCCCTTCAGCAACACATACCGTGGTCCAAGTGTGTGGAGATCGCGCGCAGCATCCTGCATGTCGCGTTCGTCGGTCACCGGGCGATTCAACAGCACCGACGCTTCTGGCAGGTTCGGCGTCACTACCAGCGCCAGCGGCAACAGCCGCGCACGCAGCGTGGCGATAGCATCTTCTTCGAGCAGGCGCGCACCACTCTTCGCAACCATCACCGGGTCGATCACCAGGCGCTCGACCCGGTATCGTTCCAGCGTCTCGGCGACCGCCTGGATAATGGAAGCGTTCCCCAGCATGCCGGTTTTGACCGCATCGGCGCCGATGTCGTCGAGCACCGCCTCGATTTGCGCAACAACGAGTGATGGTTCGAGCATGAGCACGGCATGCACGCCGACCGTGTTTTGAGCAGTGATAGCGGTGATCGCGCTGGCGCCGTAGACCCCATGCGCCATAAATGTTTTCAAATCTGCCTGGATGCCGGCGCCGCCGCCCGAATCGGAACCGGCAATCGTCAATGCTCGCGGTATCATGTGCGCCTCCTCACAGCATCATGAGTATCATCACGAACAGGGTTGCGCCGACAAGCGACCAGTCCTGCCAGCGCACCCGATAGTCTCCCAGCGGTGTGCGGTGCGGGCTGCCGAATCCGCGCGTTTCCAACCCTTCCGCCAGATCATCGGCAAAACGCATCACACTCAGCAGCAGCGGTGTCAGCAGCAACGGACCATTGCGCAGCAGATGCCATCCGTCGAACCGGATGCCGCGACTCGCCTGCGCATCGTATACATCACGCGCCAGTGCGCCCATCAGCGGTGTAAAGCGCAACGCTCCTTCCAGCAGAAAGGTCATCTGAGACGGAACGCCGCTTGCCAGCAACGCATCGCCCAATTCTTCGGGCGGGGTGACGCTGAAGAAGACGATGCCTGCGCTGACAAGCGCGATCAGGCGCAGCGCAGCGCCGATTGCCGCTTCGTAGCCGCCGCTCCAACCGGCAACCAGAGCGAACAGCAGGAGTGTCGGCAGCAGGATGCGCATCACCTGCACCCAGCGTCGTTCAAGTCCCAGCCCGATCAGTAATGCGCCGATTACAACGCTAATGACTGTAAGACGAACCAGATCGGTCGTCAGGATGATGGCAATCGAACCGATCAGGTACGCCAGCGCCTTTGCGCGCGGGTCGAACCGTGATGTTGTCGAGCAATTCATACACGTGCAACAATGCGCATCGCCTTCTGCCGCAATGCTTCTTCTGCTGGAAGGCGCAAACGCGCCTGCTCAATAATCGTCGGTTGGGCGCAGATTGCCGCCGGGGTGTCACAGGCAACAACACTGCCGTGATCCAGCACAGCCCAGCAATTGCAGAGGTGGTACGCCCATTCGGTATCGTGGGTGGCGATGACCACCGTCATTCCATCGCCAGCAACATCGGCGATCAGCGCCCGCAATGCCTGACGGTTGAGCGCGTCCTGCCCCGCTGTCGGTTCGTCGAGGAGCAGGATGGATGGTCGTGATGCCAGGATTGCGGCGATCGCCACACGCCGTTGCTCACCGGCGCTCAACCGATGCGGTGACCGGTGCAACAGCGATTCGAGATGGCAGCGCTCGATGACACGCGCCAGCCAGGTACGATCCAGCCGGTTCAGCGCGCGCGGTCCGGCCTCCAGTTCGTCCTGCACCGTCGGCGCGAACAGCATATGCCCTGGGTGTTGCCCGACTATCCCGACATCACGCGCAATCTCCCACAGCGGTCGTCGCCCGATCGGTCGCCCCTGCACGCGAACGATGCCGCGCTGTGGTCGCAGCAATCCGTTCCCCAGCCGAAGAAATGTTGTTTTTCCGGCGCCATTTGCGCCCAGTAACCCGACAATGTCACCAGGAGCAGCGGACAGGCGCGCTTGATGCAGTACCAGGCGGTTGCCGCGCGCAAACGATACGTCTTCCCAGATAATCGCTGGCGATACCGCCGGTGCGTTATCTTGAGACGATAAGCGGCGTGCAAGCGACGGCGCAATATCCAGCGCCTCATCGAGCGTCAGGGGTGTTGCGTCCAAACCGGCAGCGCGCGCCAGACGCACCAGCGGCGGCGATTCCAGGTTCCATTGCGATACATCACACGCCAGCACCGACCGCGGCATCCCGTCCGCAACCACCTGACCTTTGTGCAACACTATCAGGCGCGTTGCCAGGTCGACCACTTCTGCCAGGCGATGTTCGGCAACCACAATGGTCACCCCGCGCCGATGGAGCATACGCAACGTTTCGCGCAGTCGTCCGCCACCAGCCGCGTCGAGAAAGGCAAACGGTTCATCGAGCGCCAGCAGGCGCGGATGCAGCGCGAGCACTCCGGCAATCGCCACGCGCTGCACTTCGCCGCCCGATAGCGCGCTTACCTGGCGATCAAGCAACGGATCAATCGCCAGCAATGCCGCGACCTCATGAACACGCTCCGCAATTGTGGCGCAGTCGAGACCCTGGCAGGCTGGACCAAGCGCCAGATCACGAGCGACCGTCGTCGCCAGACTCTGGGCTTCAGGGTTCTGTAATGCCAGCCCTACGCTGCGACTCAGGACGTATGGCGGCGTCGAGCGCACATTATGCCCTGCAACCAGTGCGCGCCCGCTCAGGTCGCCACTGTAGAGATGGGGAATGAGACCGTTGAACAGGCGGCAAAGGGTGGATTTGCCCGACCCGCTGGCGCCTGCCACAATGACGAACTCTCCCTCGTCAATGGTGAGTGACACCTGATGCAGGGCGAGCGTCCCATCCCGATACCGATAGGTCACCCCGTCACAGACAACCAGAGGGTTCATTGCGTTCCATCGGGACGTTCCAGGTAACCGGTTCGCCGCAGCGCCAGTAAGCCGAGCGCGCCCAGCACTGCGCCAACCAGTGACGAGAGCGCAAATGGAATAATGAGCGCCGTTGCACCCATCGGGCGATTCATCACATACGGCGCCACCGCCAGCGCGCCGACCAGTGCGCCGATGATGCCGGTGCCGATCACTTCGCCTGCGACCGTCAGCGGGATATTCCGTGTCGCGCGGTAGATCAGCCCGGCGAGCAGCACGCCGAAGATGCTGCCGGGAAATGCCAGCGGCGTGCCCAGACCAAGCGCATTCCGGATGATCGAGGTGACCAGCGCCACCGCCAGACCCCACCAGGGACCGACCAGCGCTCCGGCAAGCACATTGACCATATGCTGCACCGGAAAG
>AFSR01008126.1_pt1 | contig 10821 bp, 8 predicted proteins | sample 296848 | NCBI WGS metagenome assembly AFSR01 (sample SAMN02954305, study PRJNA68063) | hot springs metagenome | biome: terrestrial; feature: Mushroom and Octopus hot springs; material: microbial mat core samples; isolation source: Yellowstone National Park Mushroom and Octopus hot springs ...
TTCAAGGGAGAAGTACGCTGGTTGGAACCCGAGGAGCAGGCGCTGTATCGCGAAGCAGAGGAGTGCCTGACAGGTCGATATCAGCATTACTCACGCGAGGTGAAGCGGCTTCGCAGATCTTGGATGGCTGGCGATCATCTAATCGCCGACTCAATACAGCGAGCAGGATGGGATAATCCACCTGATAGGGAGCCATTTTATCGACGAAGTGCAGAACCTTCCCTACTCATTGTTGCTGTGCATTCGCCGAATGGCTCCGCAAGGATGCGATATCATCCTAATGGCAGACCCAGACCAGAGAACATCGCTGCTCGGCTCCGACACTACGCAGGTTGCAAGGCTGTTTGAGACTACAGAGTACCGCCTCACGCGCGTCTACAGGAGCAATCCGCACATTCTGAATGCTGCACGCGCCCTACTGAACACACAGGAGCCGATTGTGCTTGTGCGTCGCGAGGGCTTGAAGCCTGAGCTTTACGAGTCGCCCGATGAGAACCTCGCGAAGCTTGCGAAGCATCTTCTTGATACGAAAGGCTACACGAATGTTGCGATAATCACGAAGTGTTTGGAAGATGCTAAGGCTCTTGGACAGCGCGTCAATCTTCCAGTCGTCAGCGAAGACAAGGCTGAGATACTCAGAGGCGCTTTCATTATCCCGCTCAGTCTGTGCGCAGGGCTGGAGTTCGATGCCGTTATTGTCTGGAACGCTGCCGATGAGCAGTACGCTCCTGACAGTGAAGCGGATAAGCGCAAACTCTATGTCGCCAGCACGCGCGCGATGCACCAGCTAATCTTTCACAAATACCCGAAAACCCCATCGACGCTGGTGGACGCGCTTGTCGGTAGGCAACTTGTCGTGCAGGCTTCCGTATAGCGGAGAGAGAAACAGGGTACAATTCCCCCGCTATGCCGACCGCTGCGTTCACCACGCTGGGGTGCAAGGTCAATCAATACGAGACGCAGAAGATTCTGGAGCGATTCGAAGCGCTGGGCTTCGACATCGTGCCGTTTGACGCGCCCGCCGATGTGTATGTCATCAACACCTGTTCGGTGACGCAGTCGGCGGAGGCGAAGTCGCGCCAGACGGTGCGCCGCGCCGCGCGGCAGAACCCGAACGCCATCGTCGTGATGACGGGCTGCTACGCGCAGTTCACCCTACGACGCGGCGAGACGCTGGACGAGGCGCACCTGGTCGTGCCGAACCCCGACAAACTACGCACCGCCGAGTACCTGCTGGAACACTTCCCGCACTTCAAGGCGCAACTGGCGCAGAAACGCCCAAACGGCGAGACGCCCATCCGCCGACGCAGCCGCGCCGTGCTGAAAATCCAAGACGGCTGCAATGTCTACTGCAGTTTCTGCTCGATTCCCTACACGCGCCCAGTGATGCGCAGCACGCCCTACACCGAAGTGCTGGAGGAGGCGCGCGCGATGGTCGCACGACGGCTACCGCGAACTCGTGCTGACAGGCGTGCTGATTGGCGACTACGGACCCGAAACGGGCAGCGGCGGTCCCGACCTCGCCGAACTGTGCGCCCTGCTGGGCGAGATCGACGGGCTGGAGCGCATCCGCATCAGTTCCATCGAGCCGACGCTGGTATCCGACCGCCTGATTGACCTCATCGCGACGCACCCGAAGATGTGCCCGCACCTGCATATCCCGCTGCAGAGCGGCGATACGGGTATCCTGCAGGCGATGAACCGCCCCTACGACCAGGCGTTCTACTTAGACTTGATACGCCGCCTGCGGGCGCGCATCCCCAACTGCGCGATTAGCACCGACATCATGGTCGGCTTCCCCGGCGAGGACGAGGCGGCGTTCCAGAACACCTGCTTCGTGGTGGAGCAGGTGGAGTTCTGTCGGGCGCACCTGTTCCGCTACTCGCCGCGCCCCGACACGCCCGCCGAAGCGATGCGCAACCAAGTGCCCGACCCCGTGAAAGCGGAGCGGATGCAACGCCTGCAACACATCAGCAAGGCGGCGGCGCAACGCTACGCCGCGCGCCTGCTGGGCACGGTCGAGCGCGTGCTGGTGGAGACCCGCTCGAAACTGTCGGGGCTGATGACGGGCACAAGCGACCGCTACCTGCAGGTGGAGTTCGCCGCACCCAACAGCCTCGTGGGGCAACTGGTTCCCGTGCGCCTCGTTGACCTAACCCCCGACGGCGTGCTGGGCGAACTGACCACCGCCTAACACGGTGTATACTATAGCAGGGGACTATGGCGCTGGAGACGGTACTGGGGCACTATCGGATTATCCGCGAGATCGCCCGCAGCAACGACGCGGTCTACGAGGCGATTGACACGCGCATCAACCGCCGCGTCGCCGTCAAGGAACTGATGATGCCTCCTGGCGCAACGGACGCCGTGCGCCAAGACCGCATCGCCCGCTTCCAGCGCGAGGCGCGCGCCGCAGGTTCGCTGACGCACCCCAACATCGTCACCATCTTCGAGACCGAGCAGGAGAACGGGCGCTACTTTATCGTGATGGAGTATCTTGAGGGGGACAACCTGCGCCAGAAGATGGATCGCGAAGGCGCGCTGCCCCCCGACGAAGCCGTGCGCATTGCAACACAGGTGCTGGACGGGCTGGCGCACGCCCACAGCAAGGGCGTCATCCACCGCGACATCAAGCCCGAAAACATCCACATCCTGCCCACAGGACTGGTCAAAATCACCGACTTCGGCATCGCCCGCCTCAAGTACGAGCCGAACCTGACGATGGACGGGCAAATCTTCGGCACGCCGAGTTATATGTCGCCCGAACAGGTGCAGGGCGGCGCGATTGACGAACACAGCGACCTGTTCTCGGTGGGCGTGATTCTGTACGAAATGCTGGCGGGCTACAAGCCGTTTCAGGGCGATTCGGTGATCACGATTACCTACAACATCGTGCATACCGAGCCGCCGTCGCCGCCGAGTATCCCTGCGCCGCTGGAGTGGGTAATCCGCAAGGCGTTGCGCAAGAATCCCGCCGAGCGGTTCGCATCCGCGCTGGAGATGAAGCAGGCGTTGGAGAACGCGCTGGCGCAGTTGAACGCCCCGCCTGTGATTGCGACGCCGATGGGCGCGCCGTCGCCGTATGGGATGCCCGCGCCGACGGGGGGCTACCCGCCGTATAACGCGCCTGCCCCGACAGGGGGGACGCTGCCACCGCCGTATGGTGCGCCCGCGCCGACAGGGGGGAACGCTGCCGCCGCCGTATGGCGCGCCCCCGCCCGTGCCGACGCCTACACCTGCGCCGCCGCCCACTGCCAGCGCGCCTGCGCCCTACCTGCCGCCCCCACCGCCCAAGCCTGTCCTCTCGCCCGCCGCGCGACAGTTTCTCGGCACGCTGCTGGCGGTCATCCTCATCGGCGGTGCAGTGTTGGGCGTCGTCATCATGGGCGTCTTCAGCGCGACCCGCGCCTACCAAGAGTACCAACTGCAACAAATCGACGAGAAGGTCGCCGCCCGCGCGAAAGAGGCGGAGAAACTCTTCGGGCAGGGACGCTACCTGGAAGCCGCGCAGATTTACGACCAACTCTACCGCAGCGCGCAGTCCAGCAAGTGGAAGGAGGAGTTCCGTCGCAACACGGCGGCTGCGCTGACCATGCACGGCAACCAACTGCTGCAGGCGCGCCGCTACGAGGAAGCGTTGCGCGTCTACCAGCAAGCGGTGCAGTACGCGCCACTGCCCGAAGCCTACGCGGGGATGGCAGCCGCCGAAGCGCAGTTAGGCAACCGCGAGGGCGCAGTGAACCACTGGGCGTCCGCTGCCCAGCACAGTCGCGGCGCGCAGGCGCAAGAGTACCAGCGCAACGCCGCCCGCGAGCAAATCGCCATCGGCGACGAGGCGTACCGCCGCGGCGATATGTCACGCGCCCTGCAAGCGTGGCAAACCGCCGTCGAACTCGCGCCCGGCACTCCAGAAGCCCGCGAAGCGCAGCGCAAGTTCGATCAGGCGTTGCAAGAGTTGCTGCGACGGTGAGCCTCCCGCGCACGAACGGTCTCTCGCAGGCGGGCAGGAATCGCCCCCACCCCGCCGAATCCCCGCCCTATGCGATGGGCGTTGGCGTTTGGGCTACTGGGTTTGGCGGCGGCGCTGCACGCGCAGGGGCTGACGGCGCAGGAGCGACGCGAGGGGTTCCGACCGCTGTTCAACGGGCGCGACTTGCGCGGCTGGAAGGTGTACGCCGGCGCGAACTGGCGCGTGCAAAACGGCGAACTCATCGGACCCACCGACAGCGCAGGCTGGATCGGCACCACGACAGAGTACGAAAACTTCATCCTGCGCGGCGAATACTGGATTGACAAGGGCGACACCGCCGAGGGCAACAGCGGCGTCTTTTTCCGCGCCCAGCGCACCCCCACACCATGGAACGACGGCTACGAGATGCAAATCAGCCTGCAGGACGCCCGCAACCCCACAGGCAGCATCTACAACCGCGTGCCCACGAATCTGGAACGCATGCGCGAACTCACCGCCGAGCAGCGCTGGAACGCTTTCGAAATCCGCGCCTGTGGCTCGCACATCCAAATCACCCTCAACGGCGAAATGGTGCAAGATTGCGACCTGCACGGGTTCACGCGGGGCGTCATCGGCTTGCAGCAGCACCATCCCGGCGTCACGGTGAAGTTTCGCAACCTGCGCATCAAGCGGCTCCAATCGTGCAACGAGGGCTGGCGCCCGCTGTTCAACGGCAAAGACCTGTCGGGCTGGTTCGCCACAGGGCTGGCGCGCTGGAGCGTCAAGGACGGCGCGATTGTCGGCGAGGCGGGCATGGGACACCTGTTCACGGAGCAGACCTTCACCGACTTCGAGCTGCGCGCGATGATACGCATCCGCCCGTTCAAAGACGACAGCCCGATGCGTCCCAACAACGGGATTTACTTCCGCGCGCAGCCAAACCCCGAAAACCCCAACAACTGGCCCGTCGGCTACGAGGCGCAGGTGTTCAATCACGCGGGGCGCGACTACATCACAGGCTCGCTCTATAACCGCGTGATGGCGAGCCGCCTGCTCACGCGCGACGGCGACTGGTTCTCGATGCGCATCCGCGCCAAGGGCGACCACATCCAAATCTTCGTGAACGGGCAGAAGGTGGTGGACACGCGCAACCGCGACTTTCGGGCGGGACGAATCGCCATCCAGTGCCACGACCCGTTCACGATCATCGAGACGCGCGATATCTACTGGCGTCCGTTGTGAACGGAATTGCGCGTAGCGTTGGGTATGCCTGTCTCCTGATTGGTATCACTCTGGCTCAACGCCCAGTTCGCGCAGTTTCTGCGCCAGTCGCTCGGCGCGTTGGCGTCTGCTTTGCTCTTGCTCGCGCAGCGCGTTGGCGTTCCTGCTCCGCACGCTGATGCTCCTGCTCGGCTCGCGCACGCTCCTGCTCACGCAGTAGCCGCTCCTGCTCCAACGCCGCTGCCAACTCCTCATACCCCACAAAACGACCCCCATCAGGACGCACCACCACCAACTCCCCACCCTCTAACTCAAAACGCACCCCCAACAACGGACTGACCCAACCCCGCATCTCCGCCACACGACGCAAGTGCCCCGACTCGTCCCGCACAAAACCGTACAACTCACCCGCGTCAGGGTCATAGATGTAATACTCCTGAACCCCATAACGCGCATAAAACAAACTCTTGTCCAGCAACTCGGTCAGCGTGTTGCTCGGCGAGAGGATTTCAAACACCACCTGCGGGGCGATGTTGTCTTCTTCCCACTGGCGGTACGAGTCGCGGTCGCCTTTGGGGCGTCCGAAGACGACCATCACATCGGGGGCGGCGCGGGTTTTGTTGTCGCCCTCGATGGGGTACCAGAACAGGTCGCCTGCGACGAACACATCGGGTCGGTCGCGGAACATCGCCGCTAACCCGCCTTGAATGGTGGTGATGTAGCGGTACTGTTTGGTGTTTTGCGCCATCGGTTCGCCGTCGGTGGAGGGATACTCCACGGCGGGCTTAGTTCCTGCTTGTGTGAGCGCCATCAGACTCGCCTCCCAATGAAGTATACCCTAACCCAACTTGCCAAGCCCTTCCGCTCTCAAAGCTATTGTAGCGCACTTCCAAGCGAGGCTAACTATTTAGTGAGGTTCCCCCTGCCCGCAGGGGGAACCTATCTCGTTGACTAACTTACTTGCCGACTCTACAACAGGTCAATCAGGCTCAATAGGGTCTCCACTATCTGCGTTAGCTTCCATCCTCGAGAAACCCAGCGTACCGCGCGTTTCAGGAGAGGCTCCCACTGGTTCTTCATTAGGTTCATCCTATCTCTATCTCTGACAGAGTTTCTCAACTTCCGACGCTGCTGACGATTCAACGGACGCCGATGAACCCGCTTGCGGCTCTGAGCAACCACCTCCTTCGTACCAGATTTAATGGGGCGCGAGTGTACCCTATGTGCCCACGCCAAAATCAACAGTTTACACCCCCCTTCCGTTAAGATCCTGTAAAATTTGCCTTTTGACGCGCCGATGGGGTATACTCCTGTTGCCACATACGGCGGTGGACAACATCCCCGCGGGCAACACCCGCTGTTCACCGCAACGGCAGGAGACTAACGATGAGGAACCCGACTTTGCCGAGCCAGTTAGACTTGCAGGTGGAACTGCCGACGATTATGCCGCGCTCCAAAACGCGCCCGTCCGTGCGACTCACCGCAGCGCAACGCGCCATCGAACAAGACCCCGAAATCCCTTACCTGACTGAACAGGAACTCATTGAGCGCATTCAGCAGCTGCGCACGGAGCGCAACGCAGTCATCTTGGCGCACAACTACCAACTGCCCATCATCCAAGACCTTGCCGACTTCGTGGGCGATTCGTTGCAACTCTCGCAGCAGGCAGCGCAGACCGACGCGCCCGTGATTGTGTTCTGCGGGGTGCATTTTATGGCGGAGACGGCGGCGATCCTTTGCCCCGACCGCACGGTGCTGATTCCCGACCCCGAAGCGGGCTGTTCGCTGGCGGCGACCGTCACCGCCGACGAGGTGCGCCAGTGGAAGGCGAACCACCCCAACGGCGTCGTGGTCGCCTATGTGAACACCAACGCCGATGTGAAGGCAGAGGCAGACTACTGCTGCACCTCCAGCAACGCCGTCAAGGTGGTGCAGTCCATCCCCGAAGACAAGGAGATTCTGTTCCTGCCCGATATGTTTCTGGGGCTGTATGTGCAGCGGATGACGGGGCGCAAGGTGCATCTGTGGCTGGGCGAGTGCCATGTGCATGCGGGCTTCCGCGCGGAGGACATCGCGCGCGCCCTGCAGGAGTACCCCGACGCCGACCTGCTGCTGCACCCCGAATGCGGCTGCGTGAGCCAGTGCATGTTCGCGCTGGCGTCGGGCGACCTACCCGCCGAGCGCACCTTCGTCCACAGCACGGGCGGCATGGTGCGCCATGTGCGCGAATCGCAAGCGCCCATCCATCTCGTGGCGACCGAAGTGGGCATGCTACACCGCCTGAAAAAAGAGGCGCCCCACAAGCAATACATCCCCGTCAAGGCGGACGCCATCTGCGAATACATGAAGACCATCACGCTGCCCAAACTCTACCGTTCGCTGCGCGACATGGTGTACGAAGTGCGCGTGGAGGAGCCGATTCGCAGCCGCGCTCGCCAAGCGATTGACCGCATGCTGGAGGTGGTCTAATGGCAGTGCTGAACCCCGACCTGCTGGCAATCTTGGCGTGTCCTGCGTGCGACGACCGACCGCCGTTGGCGTTGCGCGGCGACTACCTGGTGTGCAACCAGTGCCGCCGCGCCTACCCCATCCGCGACGAGATACCCATCCTGCTGGTGGAGGAAGCCCTCCCGCTGGAGCAGGTAGAACGCGAGCAGGAGCCACCCAAGCAGGTATAATCCTACCGCTATGCCGAAGCCCAAGCACGCTGAGCCGAAACTCGTGAATATCGAGATCAACGGCGTCCCCCTGCAAGTGCCCGAGGGCGAGTTGCTGGTGGAAGCCGCCAAGCGCGTTCAAGCCGACATCCCCATCTTCTGCTACCACAAATACATGGCGCCTGTGGGGATGTGTCGGATGTGCCTTGTGGAAGTGGGCTACAAGCAGCCCGACGGCAGCGTGCGCAAGATGCCCAAACCGCAGGCGTCTTGCACCCTGCCCTGCACCGAAGGACTCGTCGCGTGGACAGAGACCGAGCAGGTCATCAAAGACCGCCGCGCCGTGCTGGAGTTCCTGCTGATCAACCACCCGCTGGACTGCCCGATTTGCGATCGCGGCGGCGAGTGCCCCCTGCAAAACAACACGCAGTTCTACGGTCCGTCCACCAGCCGCTACATCGAAATCAAGCGTCATCTGCCCAAATCGTTCCCGCTGTCCAAATATGTCGCGCTGGACTTGGAGCGGTGCATCCAGTGCGGGCGGTGTGTGCGCTTCACGGAAGAGGTGTCCGGCGACGCGCAACTGGCGTTCCTGTTCCGTGGGGCGCAGACCCCACCGCGCACCCCCTTCCACTGCCGAGTTCACCAGCCGATTCAGCGGGAATGTGATCGAAATCTGCCCCGTCGGCGCGCTGACCAGCCGCACTTACCGATTCCGCGCCCGCCCGTGGGACATCACCACCCAAAAAACCGTCTGCACGATGTGTTCCAACGGCTGCACGCTGTACGCCGACAGTCGGTCGGGCAAGGTGGTGCGCTTCAACGCCCGCGAGAACCCCGAAGTGAACGAGGTGTGGACTTGCGACAAGGGCAAGTTCGAGCAGACCTACATGCACGCGCCTGACCGCATCCTGCAGCCGATGGTACGGCGCGGCAAGGAATGGGAACCCATCCGCTGGGGCGACGCCTACGAGCTGTTTCTGCAACGCTGGGGCGCACTCACCCAGAACGGGGGTGGGCGCGCCGTCGCAGGGCTGGCAGGACACCGCCTGAGCAACGAGTCGCTGTACCTGTTCCAGAAACTGCTGCGCGGCGCGTTCCAGACGAACCACATCGACCACCGCTTCACCCGCTATCAAGGCACGCTGACCGCGCCGCCCGTGCAGAACGAGTACCGCGACTTAGAGGCGACCGCGCTGGTATTTGTGTTCGGCGCGGACTTGGCGGACGAGCAGCCGATGGTGTTCCTGCGCACGCGCAAGGCGAATCGCCGCTACGGCGTGCAGTGCCTTGTCGCCTACCCGCTGCCAAGCGCGACGGACGAGTTCGCCGCGCACAGCCTGCGCTACCGCGCGGGTAGCGAGGACGCGCTGCTGAAGGGGCTGCTGTACGCGCTGCTGGACATGCTGCCTACCGAGCAGGTGCAGGCGAACCTGCCTGACGCCGCGTGGCTACGCGCGCGCCTTGCGGACTGCACCCCCGCATGGACGCACGACCAGACGGGCGTCCCCGCCGACACGCTGCTTGCCGCCTCACGCCAGATTGCCGACGCGCCCAGCATGGTGATTCTGGCGGGCGAGAAGGCGCTGAATCATCCACGCGCATCGGAGGTCGTGGAGCTGCTGCACGCGCTGAATCGGCTGACGGGCAACCACCAGCGCGAGGAGGGCGGCTTGAACCTGATGCCCACAGGCGCGAACCAGCAGGGCGCGCTGGAGCTGGGCGTCGCGCCGCACCTGCTGCCAGGCTACGCGCCGATTGACGACCCCGCCGCCCGCGAGCGGTTCGAACAGGCGTGGCGCACGCCTATCCCCAGCACGGCAGGGCTGGCTACCGACGGCATCCTGCAGGCGTGTCTGCAGGGCGAGGTGCAGCTGCTGTATGTCGCGGGGGCAGACCCCGTGCGCGAGCATTACGAGCCGAGCCTTGCGGAACGCGCCCTGCGCGCCTGCGAGTTCGTCATCGTGCAGGATGTGCGCATGACCGAGACCGCCCGCTACGCCGACCTGCTGCTGCCTGCCTGCCCCTTCACCGAGTACGAGGGCACTTTCACGAACTGGGAGCGGCGCGTGCAGCGGTTCTGGCAGGCGCACCCGCCGCAGGGCGAGGCGAAACCCGACTGGCAGGTGTCGCCGAGCTGTGGCTGCGCACGCAACGGCAGACTCCGCCGTTCAACGCGGGCGAAGTGATGCGCGAAATCGCCGCGCTGGTTCCCGCTTCGCCCCGTGCCGCTATGACGCGCTGGGCGAGTACGGCGCGCGGCTGGGCAACGCACTGTAAGCGGGCGCGCTGCGCTGGTAGCAGGGAGATTATGGAGTGCGGAAGCGAAGCTTCCGCCCCACGCCGAAGCTGACGCTTCAGCACTCCAAAACAGAGCCGCGCGCGGTTCACCCCTCTCCCACGCTGTGGCAGAGGGGCTGGGGGTGAGGGCGAAAAACGCGCGTCTGTTCCCACGCAGCAAACCCAAGTGCTGTACCCTTGTCAGGGGGAATCCCGCCCGTCATGCGCTATAATTAACACGCCAGCGACCATTCGCTGAGACTGCCCCGATCGCACGGGAATAATAGGAGGTTCACACTATGCGAGTTGGCATTTTGACGGGCGGGGGCGACTGCCCTGGACTCAATCCTGCGATTCGGGGCGCGACGCTGCGCCTAATCCGAGACGGGCATACCCCCATCGGCATCCTGCAAGGCTGGAAGGGGCTGATTGAGGGCTTGACCGTCCCGCTCACCGAAGAGCGCGTAGATGAGATTATCCGCGAAGGCGGCACGATTCTGGGCACTTCGCGCACGAACCCATTCAAAAACCCAGCCGATGTGCAACGATTGTTAGAAAATATTGAGGACTTCAACTTCGGCGCGATTATCGCGATTGGCGGCGAAGATACGCTCGGCGTCGCCCGACGGCTCTTTGTCGAGCATGGCGTGCGCGTGGTCGGCGTGCCCAAGACGATGGACAACGACTTAGGCGGCACGGACTTCACCTTCGGGT
>AFSR01000056.1_pt1 | contig 10795 bp, 14 predicted proteins | sample 296848 | NCBI WGS metagenome assembly AFSR01 (sample SAMN02954305, study PRJNA68063) | hot springs metagenome | biome: terrestrial; feature: Mushroom and Octopus hot springs; material: microbial mat core samples; isolation source: Yellowstone National Park Mushroom and Octopus hot springs ...
GCGGTTGTCCTTGTAGTTGTAGGTGCGAATTTTTTCCGAGCGGGATCCCGTTCCCCACCTGCATGCGCCGAGCAGAGCTGATGGAGGCTGTTGCTCCTGCAGCTTCATCTCGTAGAGTTTGGCCCGCAAAATCTGCATGGCCCGCTGGCGGTTTTGCAGTTGGGAACGCTCCTCGGTACAAAACACCCGGATCCCGGTGGGCTTGTGGAGAAGATCCACCGCCGTCTCCACCTTGTTCACGTTTTGGCCGCCTGCCCCCCCAGAGCGTGCCGTTTTGATTTCGATGTCTTTCGGGTCGATGACCACCTCCACCTCGTCCACCTCTGGCATCACCGCCACTGTGGCCGTCGAGGTGTGGACACGGCCTTGCGCTTCGGTGACGGGCACCCGCTGCACCCGATGCACGCCAGCTTCAAACTTGAGCTTGCTGTACACCTGATCCCCTTGAATCTCCAGGATCGCCTCTTTGTAGCCCCCCAGCTCTCCTTCCGAGAGGCTCGCCAGACGCACCGACCAGCCCAGCTTTTCGGCGTAGCGGGTGTACATGCGGGCCAGATCCGCCGCCCACAGCGCCGCCTCCTCCCCACCGGTGCCGGCGCGAATCTCCAACATAATGTTCTTGTCGTCGTTGGGATCCCGGGGCAGCAGCAGCAGGGTGAGCTTTTCCTCCAGTTGTTCTTGGCGGGCCCGCAGTTGCTCAAGTTCCGCTCTTGCCATCGCCTCCAGCTCCGGGTCGGAGGCCGATTCCCGCAAGAGCTCTTCCGTCTGTTGCAGATCGCGATTCAGCTTTTGCCAGTCGTGAAAAGCCTGGACGGTGGCCTCCAAGGAGGAGCGGGCCTTGGCAATCCGCTGCAGCTCAGCTGGATCCGTGGCCACGTCCGGATCGGCCAAGCGCACCGTCAGCTCCTGAAAGGTGGCTTCGACATTCTTAAGCTGGTCGATCAGTTGAGCAGAAGCCATAGACTTGCGATACCCAGGAATCCAAGTATTGCCCACACCCAGATGGGGGAACCTCTACTTGGCCTTTTTGCCACCGCTCATGCCGTATTTGCGCATGAACTTCTCCACCCGGCCTTCGCTGTCGATGATCTTCTGGCTGCCGGTGAAAAAGGGATGGTTGCCCGACCAAACATCCACCTTGAGCTCCGGCTTGGTGGATCCCACCGTCATCACCACTTCGCCGTTGCAGATGACTTTGGCTTCTGGATACCACTGCGGGTGCAATCCTTTCTTGGGCATAACCCTTTCCTCCTCTGGGCCTGTTTCTATACCCTTGTCTATCAACATCTTCCTCTAAAAACAACGGCAGGGATCCCTAGCGCTTCGAGTACTGGGGAGCCTTGCGGGCCTTGCGCAGGCCGTATTTCTTCCGCTCCACGGCGCGCGGATCCCGTTTCAGATAACCCTCGACTTTCAAAGGGCCGCGATTGGCCGGATCCACCTCGCAGAGGGCGCGCGCCACCCCCAGCTTGATCGCATCCGCCTGGCCGTGAACGCCGCCGCCATGGGCTCGCACCAGAATATCGTAGGAGTTTTCCAGACCAAGGATCTCCAGCGGCCCCTTCACACTGGCCAGCAGGGCTTCTTGATACTGCAGATACTGGTCTCCCGGCCTGTCGTTGATGATGATTTTGCCCGTGCCGGGCACCAAACGCACGCGGGCAACGGCGGTTTTGCGGCGTCCCGTTCCCCAATAAACGGCTCGTTGGCTGCTCGCTTGAGTCATGCTTTGGCTCCTGGGATCGTGTTGAGGGGATAAACCTGGGGTTGCTGGGCCTCATGAGGGTGGTTTGGCCCGACATAAACTTTCAACTTGGTGAATTGCCGCCGGCCCAAACGGGTGTGGGGCAACATTCCCTTGACCGCTTTTTCCACCACCCGCTCCGGCAGGCGCGCCTGCAGTTGGGCAAAGGTTTCCACTTTCATGCCGCCAGGACGGCCAGAGTGGCGGCGGTAGAGCTTTTGGGTGCGCTTTTTGCCGGTGACCACCACTTTCTCAGCGTTGATCACAATTACATAGTCCCCCGTATCCAGGTGAGGGGTGAAGTCCGGTTTGTGCTTACCCCGCAAGAGGGTGGCCACAGCGGCGGCCAAGCGGCCCAGGCGCTGATTGGCAGCATCCACCAGATACCAGCGGGGCGCCAGAGTCTCGGGGTTGGGAAGGGGAGTTTTGTTCATGGCAGCCAAGGAAACATATCAGGACAAGCTTGGAGATCGCCCAGATCAACCGCAGGAATGGGCCAACGCAGCCGGCGACCGGAGGGCGGAGGGAGGCTCTGTGGGCAAGGCCCAAAAGGGCGGCGAGTGGGCGAACTGTTGACCGAAGGGATCCGCAGCATAGCCCACATCCGTCAGGCACAGCCCTTGCGGAGGAGCGCTGTAGCGGGTGCGCATCTGGCTCCAGTCGTTGTGTTGCCACAGGTGGACAAATTGGGCTGGGCTGAGCTGGCCCCGGCCCACCACCTCTAGGGATCCCACCAAGAGCCGCATCATCCGGTAGAGGAAGCCGCTGGCCTGCACCTCAATGCTGATCAAGTCCCCCAGCCGCTGGCAGAGCACCTCCTGCACCTGTACCCGCGAGTGGGGCCGATCCGATCCCCGCCGCCGGAAGGCTTCCAAGCTGTGCTCCCCCAGCAGGGAATTCAGGGCTTCCGCCATCGGCTCCACCTGCAGAGGCCAACGCACTTGCCAGCTAAAGAGGCGCCAGAACACATCCGGTCGCTCCCGGTTCAGGATCAGGTAGCGGTAGCGGCGCCAGCGAGCCGAAAAGCGGGCGTGCCAGGAGTCAGGCACTTGAGCAGAAGCCAGCACTACCACATCTTCCGGCAGACAGTCGTTCAGCACCCTCGACCACTCCGCCGCAGGGATGCCGGAGGTGGTGTCGAAGTGGGCCACCTGGCCTGCAGCATGAACCCCCGTATCGGTGCGACCGGCCCCATAGAGGGTTACCGGATGCCCCGCCCGCGACGCAATCGCCTCCTCCAGCACCCCTTGCACGGTACGGCGGGCTGCCTGGCGCTGCCAGCCATAGAACCTGCTGCCGAGGTACTGAATTCTCAGGGCAATGCGACGGTACGGCATGGATCCCTTTCCGCTACACCAGCTCGATGACCGCCATTTCTGCTCCATCCCCCCGCCGATGCACGGTGCGCAAGATGCGGGTATAGCCACCGGGCCGATCCCGGTAGCGCTCAGGAGCCTGCTCAAACAGGGAGCGCACCAGCTCCTTGTCGTAGATGTAGGCCAGCGCCTGTCGCCGCGCCGCCAGGGATCCCTCTTTGGCCAGGGTGATCATCTTCTCGGTGGTGGCCCGAATGGCTTTGGCGCGGGCTTTGGTGGTGGTGATCCGCCCTTCCCGCAGCAGAGCCGTGGTCAGCGCCCGCATCAGGGCCTTGCGCTGGTCGGCGGGCTTATTGAGGTGGGGGGTACGACTGCGGTGGCGCATGGTAACCTCTGTCTTGTGTCCTACACTCTTCGGGGATCCTTGCGTTTTGACGCGGTTGTGCTAGCGGTGCAGATGCTTGAGACGGAACCTAAACTCTAGGCCTTGCCTTTTTCGCGGGTGCGGGGCAGTGTCAGACCAAAGCGGGCTTTCAAAGCCTGCACCACCTCTTCGGCAGACTTCTGGCCAAGTTTTTGATCTCCAGCAGATCTTCCTCGGTATAGAGCAGCAGATCGGCCACCGTGTTGATCTGAGCTCGCTTCAGACAGTTGTAGGCCCGTACCGAGAGCTGTAGCTCCTCGATGGGGATCTGGTTTTTTTGGTTGTCCTCGGCTGGCTGGGGCGGCACAGGAGCATCGAAGCTGACCTCCTGCAGCGGTGCGAACAAGCCCACCAAAATGCGGGCCGCTTGGCTGAGGGCCTCTTGCGGGGTGAGGCTGCCGTTGGTCCAGATTTCCAATACTAGCCGATCTTTTTCCAGGAATTGGCCCACCCGAGCTGCTTCCACAGCGTAGTTCACCTTGCGCACCGGCATGAAGACAGAGTCGATCTGCAGAAAATCAATCGCCATCGCTTTGCTGTCGGAGTAATCGACGGCGCGGTAGCCATGTCCCCGGCCAATCATGAACTCCATTTCCAAAATCGCCCCTTCCGCCAGGGTGGCAATGTGGTGACGGGGGTTGATCACCTCCACATCGCTGGGCAATTGCAGCTTCTCAGCAGTAACTTCCCCTGGCCCCTGAGCCACCAAACGGCCCACCTGAGTCTCGGGGGAACTGGAGCGCAGCACCAGCTCCTTCATGTTTAGAAGGATCTCCATCACGTCTTCCCGCACCCCCGGCACCGTGGAAAACTCGTGGGTCACCCCGGCAATGCGTACAGCAGTCACCGCCGTCCCCTCCAGATTGGAGAGCAACACCCGCCGCAAAGCGTTGCCCACCGTGATCCCTTGGCCGCGCTCCAGCGGCCCCAAAGCAAATTTGCCGTAGTGAACGCCGTTATCATCCCGATGAGATCAACACACTCGGTCTGGTAAGCAACAGCACTTGCGCTCGCTCTGCTGCCCAGAGAGTGGGAGAGGGTTCGGCTGGTTTGAATCGTCATGGTGGCCCCGTCCGTCTGGCTCGATATCCGTTTGGAGAACTGATGAAACTTCGAGGTCATCTCACGCTTGGGCAGACTTCGCTGGGGCATGGCGTAGCTCTGGAGAAAACTCCTACAGACGCTCGACCGGCCCTCAACGCGGGATCCTTCAGACACGCCGCCGCTTGGGAGGACGGCAACCGTTGTGGGGAATGGGGGTAATATCTCGAATAAGGGTAATTTCCAGGCCCGTTGCCTGTAGAGCGCGAATGGCGGTTTCCCGACCGGCTCCCGGCCCGCTCACCATCACTTCGATCTGGCGCATGCCGTTCTCCATGGCTTGACGCGCCGCACTTTCTGCTGCCATTTGGGCGGCGAAGGGAGTGCCCTTTTTGGCCCCTTTGAAGCCCGTAGAACCTGCCGAGGCCCAAGACACCACATCGCCGTTGGGATCCGTGATGGTGACGATGGTGTTGTTGAAGGTGGACTGAATGTAGGCCACCCCATTGGGGATGTTCTTTTTGACTTTACGTCCGCGCCGTTGCTGCCGAGCCATGATCCAGGTGTCCTTGCAATCGACTGTTTGGGGTTGGGATTCGGGATGGTGGAAGAGTTTTGCCTTCCGCGCAAAGCCGAGCGACTACTTCTTGGCAGGAGCTTTCTTCTTGCCGGCCACCGTTTTCCTGACCCCCTTGCGGGTGCGGGCGTTGGTGCGGGTGCGCTGACCACGCACGGGCAGACCCAGGCGATGGCGACGACCTCGATAGGTGCCGATGTCGATCAGCCGCTTGATGTTCATCGCCTCCTGGCGGCGCAGATCCCCTTCTACCTGGTATTCGCCCTCCACCACCGTCCGTAGGGCGGCCACCTCAGCGTCGGTGAGGTCGCGGGTACGAGTATCCGGATTGATACCGGTCTTCGCCAAAATCTGGCGGGAGCGGGTTAGCCCAATGCCGTAAATGTAGGTGAGGGCAATCTCCACTCGCTTTTCTCGGGGGATGTCAACTCCCGCAATCCGTGCCATAGTCAGGGGTACCTTTCAAATCAAACCAACTCGAACACACTTGCCCAGTAAGGATTGAGTTGCCTGCCTGAGATGGGATCCTCATTCAGAGAAATGTTGCTGTAGAGATGCCGGTCTTGGGATCCATGCTCACCGAGAGATCTGGCCAACGTTTTGCTCGGTTGTGTCGGAAGCCTTTGCCTCTGTCTCCCATTGCAGGCTGAACCCACCCACCATCGACCCTCTAGCCCTGACGCTGCTTGTGCTTGGGGTTGGAAGAACAAATGACCATCACCCGACCGTGGCGGCGGATGACTCGGCATTTCTCGCAGATCCGACGGACGGAAGGCCGCACCTTCATGGTTGATCCTGACAAAACCAGCGAATATCCATTCTATGTTCGTCTGGGCAACCTGTCAAAATGTGTTTGGGTTTGCTGACAGCGAGCGGACAGTCGGGTTGGCTATACTGGTTGGGCGAGGATCTGATACATTCACGCTGAACTCTCCTGAACATGGTTCAGGAAAGAAGCGATCGCATCCTGCCTATCTCTGAGCAGGAAGGCGGTATCCCGCAAAGCCCTGAGGAATACCCCCCGAGCGCTTTCCCCCTTCACTTCCCGGCAACCGTTGCGGTGGACTCAAGGATCAGGGGGAAACTTGGTCTACTATATCCCTCTCAATGACTTTTGCCAAACCGCCTAAAGCTCAGTAAATTCAGCAAAGTTCAGGGTTTTGGGGGTTAGAGGCATGCTCCTGAGTCAAAGTAGGCGCGACTGTGGGGTGGAGAAGGCCATGCGGTGGCAATGGCTGGTTGTGCTGAGTGGTGTGCTGGGGCTGGGATCCCCCGTGCTGGGGCAAGGGATCCCTTTGCCGGCAGCAGGCTCCTCCTCTGCGGTGGAGAACTTTTCGACGGACGGGAACGGCCTGAGGACAGAGGGGGATTGGCTTTTGCCGTTGCGCAGCTCTGCCGATCGCATCGATGGGGTACCGGGTCGGGGCTGGGTTGCGGTTGGGCTGTTGGAGGAGCAGGCGGTGACTCTGCTGGATGGGGCCAGCGGGGATCCCCTGTGGCAGGCGGCGGTGGGGTTTGCCCCCAGTGTGGTGCGGGTGGATGAGGCGCGGCAGGTGGTCTATGCCTCTGGCCCCAATGCCCCTGGGCTGGTGGCCCTCGATCTGCTGACGGGGGAGCTGATTCAGGCTTATGGGTTGCCGGCGGGAGTTTTGGATATTGCCGTGGATGGGGTCACAGGGCGGGTTTTCGCCTCCATGCCTTCTGCCCAGAGTTTGGCGGTGATGGCTGCTCCCCTTCGCAGCAGCGGTGCGAAAGCCAAAGCGACCCCTCAGAGCAGCCGCAAGCCCGCAATTTGCCGATGCCCGGCCCCCCCTTGGCGCTGGCCTACGATGCGGAGCGGGGATCCCTGTTTGTGGGTCTAGCCGGGGAGGATCCCCTCAGTTTGCTGGTGGTCAACCCAGACAATGGGGAGTTGTTGGCCCGTTGGCGCGGCGGCAATACTCCGGAAGCGATGGCTTTGGATGCCGAACGGCAACGCTTGGTGGTGCTCAACTCCGGCAGCCAAGATCTAACAGTGCTGGATCTGAGCCGCAGCGGCGAGGCCCTGCAGCGGGTTGGCCTGGATTGGCGACCGACGCGGCTGGCCCTTTCCCCTGATGGACGTTGGGCTTACGTGACCTCCCGCGATAGCGACCGCCTGCAGCTGGTGGATTTACAGACGGGGCGATTGGTGGCCTCGCTGCGGCTGCAGGGACAGCCGACGGGTCTGGTGATGCTGGGGGAGCGGGATCTGTGGGTGGTGGCAGCAGGGATCCCAGCTTTGCGCCGTTTGCAGGATATTCAGGCTCAAGTTGGCGACGGCGGGACAGAGGTCCTGAACGGGGGAGTCCCCTCTCCAGGCAACCGCGGTGTGGTGACCGGGCGGGTGCTGGATATTGCCGGCCAACCCGTTCAGACGGGGGTTTTGCACTTGGCCGCCACGCCAACCCAACCCCAGGCAAACCGTCCGCATTGCTGCCGACGGCACTTACGTGCTGCCGGAACTGCCGGCCGGCCTGTATTTGGTGGATGTGGAGGTGCCGGGTTTTCCGCTGACCAGCACCCAGGTGGAAGTCCGGGCCGGCTTTGTCTCCACTCAGGATATTCGTCTGCCGCCAGGGGAACCGACCCGCCAGCCGGAGGGCATTGGCCTTTTGCCGGATGAACCCGTTTACTCGGATGAGCTGGCCCGCCACCTCAGCATGGCCCTGAAGGAGTTGCAGCCCCAGCGACCGGTGATCCTCTTGAAGGGGCCTTTGGGGCCGGATCCTCGGTTTGAGCCGCTTCTGCCCCTCACCCAGGGCCTAACGTTGTTGGATCGGGATGAGCGCTACACCGCCGACTTGGCCAAGCTGAAGGCCATCGGGGATGCCCTGGGATTGCGCTACATCCTTTTGACCCAGATGCAGATCTCGCGGGACTACAACCGCCAGGGCAACTCTCTGCTGAATACAGCCTTACGCTTTGTGGCCCCGACGGTGCCGGTGGAAATTCCCAATTTCACCCCCAACCAGTTGCGCAGCCGCGGGGTGGTGGTGGTGGTGGACTTGCAGAGGGATCGGCCTGGGGATCGGGCTCGCTACTACGAAGCCTATGGGCGGGATGATGTGGGCGGGGATCCGATGTTTGAAGATGCGGCAGCGGGCCTGTTTCGGCTGCAGGTGCGCAACATGGTGCCGGTGTTTGTCCAACAATGGCAAGCCAACAACCCCTTTTCGGGGTGAGGATCCCTGCAGCAGGATCTTGCCCTGTTCGCGTCAGGGGTGCGGAGCAGAATAGAACCGACTGCTACTACCGGATGCAACCTTCGCCATGCCTTTTTTCTTCTTTCATCCTCTCCGGCACAGGATTAGCTATCGCTACGCGACGCTCTCGCGAACAGGCAGTCTGGCCCTCTGCGGCTGGCTGGCACTGGCTTCAGGAGCGCTGGCTCAGGCTCCGGCCACCCCCATTCCGCGGTTGACGCCGTTGTTTCCCTCCCAAAACAGAGGGCAGCCCCAGGGAACGGCACGGCTGGTGGGGCAGGTGAGCAACAGCGTGGGACAACCTGTGGCGGGGGCACAGGTGCAGTTGGAGGGCATGGAGAACCCCAATCAGCCGATTCAAACCGATGAGCGGGGCGCTTTTGAGCTAGACCAAGCCCCAGCCGGGCGTTGGCTGTTGACGGTGTGGCACCCCGACTATGAAAAGGCAGAGCAGGAGATCCTCCTGCAAGCGGGCCTGACCACCCCTGTGGATGTGGTTTTGCAGGTGCCGATTCGGCCTCAACCCCGCCGTCGCCTTGGCATTTTGGGGGTGGGAGGGTTGGAGCATACCCAACTGTTGGGCCAGCGCCTGGCCATAGAGGCGGTGCGTCTGGGCTTGATCCCCAACGGCGAGAAGGTGGTGCCCCTGGACAACCGTCGCATTCAGCCCATTTTGCAGAAGGTGGGCTGGCCCATCTACGAGCTGTTTGAGTGGGATCGCCGCAAGCCGGAGGCGGTGGGCCAATTTTTCGATTACCTGGGCCTGGAAGCCATCGTCATCGCCCGCGTCGATGTCCTCACCCGACCGGCTTCGCCAACGGAGCTGAGCCTGCGTTCCCGCAGCCGCCTGGAACTGTGGCGGTTTGATGAGCAAGGCAACCTTGTGGTAGATATCCTGGCCGAGGCCAGTCGCGATCAGGTGGAGCGGAGCAACCTCAATGCTGCCGAGCTGGCCCAGCTTTATCAAATCCAAGTCACCCAGATGGCTGCTGAGGTGGGATCCCGCTGGAAGGAGCATCACCCGCTGGCCCAGTACCTAGAACTGGCTCAGGGAGAAGCCCCACCCCCACGCTCTCGCCTGGATACGGCTGTGGAGCTGCGCATCCCCTCTGCCACACCGACTCCCTAGGTCTTAAGCAGAACAGCTCCGGGATCTCTTCTGTTGTCGTGAAAGGGATTGTCCTCTGAGTTCGTCTAGCAACGACGGGAGGAGCCGCCCGAAGAGTGGCGAGAAGAGCTGCCCCCCGATGAAGGGCGGGAGGAGGAGCCGAAAGAGCCAGAAGAGCGCGAGGAGCCGCCACAACAGGAGCTTGCAAAGCTTGGATCTGGTTTTGCAGTTGTCTGCAGCGACGCTGCCTGCGCCAGTACATTGTGCCGCCGATTATCCCTGCAGCACCTGCCCCCACCCCTACCAACGGCCAGGGCGAAGGGGGAGCATGACTCTAGTCAATAATAAGCTCAACTATACTGAAAATAATGTATAATATGTTCAGTACGGATTACTACCAGTTGATCTTTCTGTTTACTTTCGAGTCTGCCAACATGGTAGCCAAAGCAAAGCAGAAAATTGGTAGTAAGACGACACGGAAACTGCGCTTTGGGTATTCTACTCAAAGCTTTGCGGGATACCGCCATTCTGTTTGGACTCCGTCCCGCTAACGCGAATGGAAACAAACAGAATGCTATCGCTGCATAGTTGAACAGTGATGTTCAGCAGTGTTCAGCGTAAATGTATCAGGCGGGTAGGTCATGCCTCTGTTGAATTGCTGCCCGGCGCTGCAGCCGGCCTGACCGCGTCAGCGCTGCAGTTCCCCCCCAGCACTTTGCTCCTGACGCCAGCTTTCCCATTGGCTATTTTTGCCGGGGATCCCCCCTGGTTGCCCGCAGGACTCTGTCCGGCGCGATAGGGCGAGCCACCCCAGTTTCAAGGCCAGCCCCAGCACCTGCCAGCCGCGCAACCGGATCACCAGGGATCCCCATCCGTGCCAACCGATGCGAGCGAAGGTCAAGCGCAGGTGTTGGGCCAACTGAGGGGGTAGAGCGGCGATTAGTCCCAAGCATTGCCCCGTCAAAGCCGGATCGGCAAAGCCAATTTCTACGCCGCCTTGCCAAGATTGGATGTGGAGCTGCTTGCCCAGCTTCCACAGGTAGGGCCAATCTCTGGGGGAGCAACGTTCTCCCCGCTGCGCCGGCCAACGCCCGCGAAGGCGCAGGGATCCCCAACGCCATTCCCAGCCACGGCGGCTGCCCCGCACGGCCCAGCCTCCCCAGCCGTGCCATTTCCAGATCCAGGCAAGGGGGCCCTGCCAGGGTTTGCGGTAGCGCAGAATGAGCTGTTGAGGCCAGAACAAGAGAGTTCCCACAAAGACGGCCAGCAGCAATCCCAAAGGACTCCGTCCCGCTAACGCGAACAGCTTGAGCACCGACTGGGATCCTCCGCGGTCAATCCATAGCGGGCCAGAAAACGGG
>AFSR01005059.1_pt1 | contig 10794 bp, 6 predicted proteins | sample 296848 | NCBI WGS metagenome assembly AFSR01 (sample SAMN02954305, study PRJNA68063) | hot springs metagenome | biome: terrestrial; feature: Mushroom and Octopus hot springs; material: microbial mat core samples; isolation source: Yellowstone National Park Mushroom and Octopus hot springs ...
CTTTCTCCATCAGCAGGCAAATCTTCGGGTCGACGGGCGAGCGCATTAACCTTTGCTGTATTGTTCTTTGTTTTGCCAACGATCGCATACGCTTTCTCGCCGCACTTCCAGTTTCCTTTGAGAACATCGAGCTTTCTGTCCTTATAATACGCACCGATTTTCGCCTCTTCACAGAGCAGAATGACGCCCGGCTGATCACCATCCGGCAGGCTCTCCACAATCCCTGGCTTGAAGCGGCGCGCTTCGGCCGGGTCGATGCGATACTCCAGGCGTTCGTCACCGTTGAAGACACTGAAGGGTGAGTTGGTGACAGCCTCAAACATGGAGCGGATCATCCCGCGCAGACTGGTGGCCGGGATAGCGTCTCTACCCTCGTACTGGAAGAAGCGGTAGCTTTTGTGCTGTACTTCTCTGCCATCGGGTAGGAGAACGGTGGTCACGTTCACACCGTGACTATCAGAGATAAACAGCGGTGTCACCGCCTCCAGTGTGCAAACGATGCGCCCCGTTAAGCCAATGTAGCGATCATGGGGCGGTGGTGCACAGCGACCGAGCAACTGAGCGTCCGGATCATTGGCGGGTATCGTCGGCTCGGGCAGATAACGCACGAAGTTGTAGGGGTTGAGAAAGCGATATTTCTCTCTCGTCTCAGTCGGTTGCCGGGGCGCGGGCCAGGGAATCTTTAGCGTTTTCTGTGCTTTGACGGCCTGAGCCTGTTTGGACACTGCCTCCTGGCGTTGATGTTCTCTGGTGTGTCCGGATTTCGCCACCTCTGGAAGTCTGAATTTCTGAGCCGCTTCTTTCTGGCGCTGACGATTCTGGTTGTTGGGTTTGCCTTTGTGCTTCGCCATTACTTTACTCCGTGACGTTGCCATCTTTGTCAATCAACGGTAGACCTGCCTGATCGTCGTCGGCAAGAGACAGGGCAAGCCTTGGTCCTGGACTCTGACCGCCGCGCTTGTTGCCGACGAACCACTCGTACTGCTTTCCTTGTGCCTGTGGTTGTCGTGTTGGACGTGGGTAGTGGACAGGCAGGGGCGGCGTATCAGCCAGCAGCGCTTTCAGGTCGCGGATGTTTGCCAGTTGATCAAACGCGGCGCCGTAGCGCGCTGCCATTGCCCGTTTGAAATTATCGATCCAGACATCTATCTGGTCGGTTCGATCAATCCAGCCATCGGCTGTATCAGACAACGAGGCGTAGCGCACCTCAGGGTTGAGGATGCTGACCGACAGAACTTCGATCCGGGCAGAGCCGAAGCCCAGGGGTTTGGCATAGCCGATACGATGATGCCATCCCTCCAGGCGCAGACTCCACAGCAGCGCACCTAACTCCACCGGCGCCAGGTTCTCAAATTCTACGGTAAATTCAAAGCGGCTGCCTGCCTTTTGGACGCCGTGCACAGTTCGGTTCTGGTCACTCTTGTTCCCGTTTACACTCTGGTATTCCTGCGGATCGAGACGGCTGCCGTGATGCCGATAGACTTTGCGACCACGCAAGATTTGTGCGGGGTTGTCGTAGCCTACCTGCTGATCGCACAATCCATCCTGAGGTTTGCCGTTACGAGGTCGCAGGTAAAAGCGATAGGTCGTTGGCTTGGGTGTAGACAGGATCGCCAGCGTGGCGTCGAACGTGCCTGCATTGTGTGTCAATCGGGCATGACTGAAAATCACGCGGCCGGCGCAGGCAGTGGGTTTGGATATCTCAGGACGCTGTTGCTCTGGATCATCGCCCCACACCCAACCGAAGGTGCGACAGGCGGGGCAGAGCCTGTCGTAGTCCTCGCATTTTGCCAGCTCATACGGATGCAGCAGATCGCCGATCTTGCGCTCAAAGCCTACACGCGGAACAGAGACCGGCACGATAAATTTGACGCGGTAGCCTCCAGAAGCGCTTTCCAACATCGCATACACCAGATCGCCATCCCGCAGTTTTGCCTCGTTGCGGCCAGTGCGCTCCAGGATAAAGCGACTGAAGGCAGGTTCCCCACCCTGGGGTCGTTCAGGATGCTGGCGCTTGCGCACCGCGTCGCTATGGCGCTCCTGGTAGTCGGCGATCAGTTCTTCGTATTTTTGCCGTACCTCAACTGGTAGTTCAACTGACGTTACCTGATGCTCAGCAAAGAAAAAGCGCTCGTCGTGCTTGTTTTCGATGTTTTGATTAGTCAAGCATAGATAGCCCTCTACTATCTTTTGTCCCTTTTTAGGAGATGGCAGGTCATCTTTCTGTGAGGCGAGTTGAATCACATTCCAAAAGAGGAAATACCCTTGTTCACGTCCTCGAACCCTGCGAGGAGGATGTTCCATCTCCTCGATAAGAGCCCAGCATTTATCTCCATGCCCTTTCGACTGGGGCAAAGAAACCTTCGTTCGTCGGGCGTATGGAGAGCCAGGATTTGCTTGTTCGGTAGGGCTTGAACGCAATGGGGCATATCGCTTGATCCAGGCTGCATACATTCGATCATCAGGTTCCAGACCGTCTAAAGGGTTCTTCTTGGTGCCTGGAAGCAAGTCAAGCACCCACTCCTGTTGTTCAGTTATGCGAACGCGGGCGGGGATTAACTTGCTGGCGTCTCCTGCTGGCAGGTGATAACTCAATCGTTTCTCACCTGCGAAATGGGCAAAACACGAGTTGGTCACCGCCTCGAAGATTGAGCGCACTGCTCCGCGCAGGCTTGTACCAGGAATGGCGACATTGCCGTTGGGGTCGCGGAAGAAGCGATAGTGGCGATGAACCTTGCTGTTGACTGTATCCTCTTTAATCCCTTCGCTATCCGAAACGAAGATCGGTGTCGTCGCTGTGAGACAACAGCGAATGCGTCCCGTCAATCCCACATAACGGTCGTGCGGCGGCGGTGCACAACGGCCCAGCAACGGTGCGGCGTGGAGGTGACGGACTTCCAGCGTGCGCACAAAGTTATAGGGGTTGAGGAAGCGATACCCTCTCTGTGATGAGTGTGACGCCATCTTGCGTTTGGGTTTTGCTTTGCCCATCTTAATGCTCCTGCAACGGTTGATTGCTCAACTCGCGATACCAGACAAACGCCGTCTGCCCGTTTTCGGTGTAGCGCCAGAAATGGAGGTAGACGCGACCATGAGCATTGACGGGATAGTCCAGTCGGGCGGCTGCGACGCGGTCATCAAACCAGAGTTTGTGACCCTCCTTGCGCTCACCCCACAGAATTACCGATTCCTCATAGCGCCGTAGCGTGCAGCCAGGATGAGCTGCCCAGAAGTCCTTTGCGCCAAAATCATTCATCGACGCATCAATCTTCTCACCCACGTAATGCCACAACCAGCGTCCAGCGTCACGACGCAGCGAGAGATGTCCGCCCTTGCCGAAGATCTCGGCGCGTTGGAGAAACTCTGGCTCACCAGGCGCATCGGCGAACTCAATATGGCTGACGTGTTCCCACAGGCGAAATGGCATCTGGCTCCATCGGTTCTGCCAGATTTTCAGAAAGTCCTCCAAACGGTCGATGGCGAATTGCCCGCCCAGAATTGTAGGTCGGTCAGCGTCGGTCACCTGTGCCTTCTGCATCTTCTCAATCAGATGGTCGAAGTTTATGCTGTTGTCGCTCATGAGACCCTCGCAGGATACAGATCAGATAGCCAGGAACCGTTGACCTGCTCGAAGTAACTATCGCGTTGCAACGTGAAGTGATGCCGGTGCTCATCAACGAGATTGTTGAACGCTCTCACCCAACCCTCAGCCAGGGTTTTCAATTCATTGGTAGCCTGTTCGTAAACTAACGTATGGTAGATGCCGCTGAAACCGTTTTTGGATTGTAACAATCGTCGTCCGGCGACGACAGCCTGGTTGTGAGTATTGCTATCGGGCAGAGGAAAGTCGTCGTCGTGCAGGATACCGAAGGTTAATCTGGGACTCTCGATAACACACCGCCCGAAACCTTTCGCGGCACCGAATCCCACGGTCGTCAGTCCATCGTGCAGATCACGCAGCACCAGCGCCAGCCAGCCCAACTCCCAGGGTTCGGGGTTTTCCAGAAACAGTCGCACACGGAATTTCGGCTTCCATAGCACCACAGCGTCGAACTTGGCGGTATCGCGGCCACCGCCGGTGAAGCGGTCAATGGCGAGGAAGTCGAGTGCTTTGAGTTCGACCTTCTCACCGACAAAGGGTGCATCTTCAACCCGCAATCGGCTTCCGTTCCACGGGCTGCCGAAAAGCCGGCAGGCAAGACACAGTTTGTCGTCGGCGCCTTCCTGCTCGAGTGTCGTGCGCTCAGCGCGGGGAAGTGTCTTGATAAAGCTATTGCAACTTGCCACTGGATCATCGGTTCTGGTTGTCAATGGATTGCAGGCAGGGCATGTAGTAAGAAACTTCTCTTTCCTGGTCTGGCTATTATGACCGCCATCCCATGCCTTGAGCGTTGCCAGCGTGCGAGCAATGCGTTCAGCCTGGCTGCGCAGCACGCCGCGCAGGCTGGAGCCGGGTAACACCGGTTTTGCGCCCCTGTCATAGGTTGCCAGCAGCGGCGCGTGGTCGAAGCCACTGCGTCCTGCCTGTGTCAGGTCATGGGTGAGAAAGGGTCCGGTCGCAGCTAGAGTGAACTCAGCCAACGCCCAGGAGCGTGCAACTGCTGACAGATCTCGATGGTTTGTAGTCACACGCTGTCGTGCATCCTCGACCCGTTTATGAAGCCAGTTGCGGTCGCCGTCCGTTGTGTCCCAGGGTGGTCCATTACGCAGGAAATCGATCAGCACGTTGGGTTGATTGAGATCGCGTTCGATCCATTGCACATCGGTCAAATCAAACGCGCCCAATCCTCTACCGACACGTCCGCCAACCACGCCACGCCCCTGTTCCCACTCGGCAAGAACAGATGCCAGGAGCGGCAATGTCTTCTCTTCATCAGGCAGTCGAGGGTCAATCTCCAGACGCAGTTTGAAGATCGTTCCCGCCGGCAACACCTCATAATCAAACTTAATACGCTCTCGTCGCGCTGCCGCGCCGGTAACGCGGTCTATCCCAACGCCGTCGCGGATCTGCAGTCCGGGGACATCCGCCAGAACTGCGTCGTACACAAGAACGCGGGCAGCGCTGGCTTCTTCGTTCTCCTCGCTGGGGTTCACATCACCAAACAGTCGGCAGACAAGGCACTGACATGCCTTGGTTTGTCGTTAGGCCTTTCAGCGCCTGGCAAAGCTGCTCGCCCCTAAAACGTGGCGCCAGACGGGTAGCGAGGCTACGCAGCGCACCGGCAATAGCCGTGCCAGGGATGAGAAGGCGACCACGTGCATCGCGGCGCAGCAGGTCATCAGTGGTTTCGCTGTCCTGACCCGTGCCAATGTGCAGCGCTGTGCGTAGCCTCAGAGTGGCCGTAACTGCTCGAAATGTCATGACTACCTCCGTTCCATGGCTTTCTGACGGGCGGGACCGGCGATGCGATCAGCCAGCAATCGCAGCCCGACACACCACGCTTGTGCTTCCTGCTCTAGCTCGTTCTCCTTGAGCAACGTTGCCAGGGCATCGAGCATGCGCTGAATCATCTCCAGGCCCTGCTTTCCATCGGTTTCGAAGAAGTTTGGCTTATCGCGGCCCGACAATGGCGCGCTAAGCAATGTATCTTGCCGTCCCATCCGTTGCAGATCGCTCTTGATGGCTTCCAGCGAGGTCTGCTGCGATGTGAAGAGCAGGCGAGCAACTGCCTCGAAGCGTCCGTCTCTTATCAGTTCTGTCTGGAACTCTTCGTCAAGTTTCCTGGCCCATTCTAACCAGAATTGCAACACGCGGGCAGAGAAGTGTGCGGTATGCGCGTTACTCAAGGCAAGCGGCGCCAGTTCGGCAGCGGTGGTTTGCACATCAAGCAGTTGTCGGTCAAGCTGTTGATAGATCGGATGGTTGAATGCCACGCGACCGAACCCTTCATCACGACGTAGACCAATACCCTGCGCTTCTGCGGCCTCCAGCAGCGACAACAGGTCTCGCAACGCAATGCCGGTGAAGGTCAGGCGCACACTGGAGCCGGCCACAATGGCGATGTCGCGCGCTCGTGGCAACCCCAGCTTTGCATTGAAGGCATCCACCGCCCGCGTTGTCGAGAAAGCCAAAAGCTCGCCATGCTGGTTGCGATCAATGGCTACATTGGCGCCTTTCGGCAACTTCAGTTCCTGCTTCAGCCAGTCGGCATCGAACCCACGCCAGAAACGGCCCCACGGATCCGGCACAATGGCATCGCTCAGCAGCAGCAGCGTGATTCGTTCTGTTGTTGAAACCCGCTTCTGCACACTGCTGAAATGCAGGTGCGGCGTTGACTGTGGTCGAAAGACAGCACTGACCTCACCGTAGCCACGTTGACCCGCCTTACCGAGCGTCAGCTCGTTTACATCGCCGTTTGGACGAAGATTGGCCATTGTCTGTAACGTCTTCCAGGTTTGCTCATTGCTGCACGTGATCTCACCCAGGAAATATTGACCTGGTTCCAGCGCCACATAACCGAACAGGTCGCCAGTGCGCACGCGGCCGCTCTTCGGATCGATGCGGATGTGCATTTCTACAGTCTGCTTCGGCTTGTGCTTCGACCGTGGTGCGTCCTTCACTAACGAGATAAACCCACTCAACGTCTCCAGCTTCACCGACGCAGCCTGTCTGCCGCTGACGGCATCAGGCTGGGCACAGATTGGACATTCCTGCGGCGCGTTGTCCTGGAGGAGACTCCATACGCCATGCCCTTCTTTGCTCTGTGCCCGCCCTTGATCCTGGCTCTGCACCCCATAACCGCGATACAATTCGCAGGTAAATAAGGTCGCGCGGGGCAACAATGGTTGGATAGCCAGACTTCTCTCGCTGTACTTCCACAGGCATGAGCATCGAAAAGCGCACAGTATCGTGAAAGAACACGTTGACAAAGTTCCTATACGCTGTGCTGCTGTGATCTTCGAGTTGGGCGCCCAGATGCTGAGCAATGCGCCATGCCAGCGCGCCACGTAGTACAGCGCCGGGGATGGTTTCAAGTGTCTCGAACTGGTTGCCCGCCTCAGCGCGACGGGCGACGAGCAGCGGTTCGTCGAGGCGCACAAGCATCTGAAGGCGATAGGTGTGCTGGCCTGGATTTTCGGAAGCATCAGTGGCTGAATGTTTGCTCTCTGAGAAGTGCCTTTAGGCGCGACCGGCTCATTCTTCAATCGCTGTTCCAGTCGCTGAAGCAGTCTGTTCTCTAGTGAGCGGTTCACCAGGTGAATCTCACATTCACCATAGCCCCGACGTTTGCCTGCGCCCAGGTTGCGCAGCAGCCGTGCCGCCGCCACCAGCCACTCGGCCTCACGCCAGGCGTCCTCGCTCTCATCCATACATTCGGCGATGAAGCGAAAATGGAGGCTACCGTCTCCTTCTTCACGGGTGAAGAGTTTATTCTCTTCGGCACGACGTGTGCGAGGGTTAACGCGCACGCGTGTTGTAAACTGTGCAGCCGTTTCACCTGCCCGCCACTCATAAGATGATGTCTGAGGTGTTGTCAGTCCTGCTGGTCGAGCCGACGAAATGCGCCAGCGTTTTCGGCGCCCAGCAGAACCAAAGATAGTGCAGACCGGGCATTCGGAACCATGGTTTGTTGCAAACTGGCCGCAGTACACCGGCTTCGATGCATTGCCGCCGGAAGCCTGACAGCGCCGTTCGCCAGCGAAGGGATCGAGTGATAACAGGTTCGCCAAACTTTCACGCAGGAGACCAGCGAGCACCGTGCCACGGATCACCGGCACGTTGTCGGGGTCGCGCAATAGTGCCGAGTCCACCTGCAATCCGAGCCCATGCCCGGCACTGACGTGGTAGTCGCTCTTGAATGCAATGTCGAATTCGAGGCGGATGCTCATGCTTCTTCCTCCTGCGGCTCGTAATCATCCGGACGATACTCCAGGTCCTGAGCAAAATCCCAGGACTCCAGGAGATCCAGCATGCCATGCGCGAACGGCGTGGCGTCGCCCCAACGGATTTCTCGCCAGTGATGGTCACTGTTGCTGGCGTTTCTGGGCTTGCCCAGCGCTGCCAGCGCTGCTTCCAGTTTTTCTCTCGATGTTGTGCTGAGCCGGTGCAGCACGCTGTCCAACTGGCGGTTCGTCCAGGTTTGCATTTTCTGGTTGCGATCCCGAACTTCTATCGACGCTGGTATATCTTCGAAGCAGCGCCGCAGTTCCGCCAGACGCTTGTTCGGAATATCCTTGAGCGCCAGACGTTGAGAGAGAAGGGTTTTGATCTCAAACCCTCGTTCTTTTGCGTTTTGAGAAAGGTTGCCATCGCACACCCAGTACGGTCGCAGTGTGGGACAGACGACTCTGGAGTTTTTAGCGTCGTCATCTTCCTGACCAGCCAGGCGATTCCCCAGGATGACTTCAAAGTTGACAGCGGAAAGATGCTCACCCGTCTCTGCAGCCAGCAGCTTGCTCTGGCGCTTCGCCTCCTTAAGCAACGCTTCAGCCCGACGATGCGCCAGCGCATATGGGTATGTTCCCTTGCAGATGACGACAGCGGCAGCCACAGTGGGGCGCGGAAGGTCAGTCAGTCCAATCTCATCCGCCAGTTTCTTCATACGCCGCTCCCACTCCAGACAGAATCGTCGGGTGAAGTCGAGAGCATACGGCGCCGGGATAAGAGCAAACAAGTCATCACCGCCAAGGATGAGCGGGATCATGGGGATCATGTGCGCCTGTTCTGAAACAACGTTCCGAAAACTGGCTGCTGCCGCTGCCAGGCTGTCCTGCAGAATGGGCGATAACCCTTCGGAAAGCTTTGTAAGCTGCTCCTGACCACACATGCCGAACGTGCGCCCCATGCCATTACCGTCGGCGACGAGATAGGCGACATAATTGCGCTGGCGTAAGTCTAACCTGGCAATATCATCGGCATCGTCGGGCCAATCGAGATCTATTGTTGGTTGAGTTCCGAGCGACGTGCAATATGCTTCATACAACTCATCGAGGATTGCGCGTGGTTTCCGATCACGCTCCGCAGCCTTGGCCCGGCATGCTTCACATATGTAGGAAGACCGGTTTGTAGCGCGCCTTCCTGTTAGTCGTTCACGCTTCCTGGCAAGCGCCACTCCACACGATGCACAGAACGCCACATACGGCATATGCACTTCGGCGATTGCGCCCTGTCGGCGGCTTTTTGCCCAGCGCAGCCTTTCCCCTGCCTGCTCGTTGGCTTTGCGAAAGTCGCCGTCTAGCCTAACCGGCTCGGCTACGGTCAGGCTTCCACCTAACGCCAGGCGATAGAGCTCAGCCAGATCGGCGCCAAAGGCGTGCGCCTTCGCCAGGTCATCGAAGATCACGCGAAAACTGCCGCCGTCGTTGACCACAACTTGACCACCGTGTTTCTTTGCCAGTGTATCGTCAATACTGCGACAAAAGCGCGTTAACAACTGGCTGGCGCCCACCACTTCGCGCAGACGAGAGGAGCGGAAGATGAAATCCTGGATTTTGTCGGCTTCAGCAGCCAGCAAATAGGGCATGGTCGGACCTCCTGAGTTATGTCATTCGCGCAACCTGGGCGGCAGAAAATCAAGTTCACAGATTTCGCACAGACGAGACCAGGATGGCGATTCCACCCGCTTGCCCTTAGCCTGAGCGCAGATGCCTGGATGGAAATGGTCTAGCCAGTTGGTCTCGAACTCTTTGACGGCAGCCTGCACCAACTCCAACGCCGCCTCTGCTACATTTCTGGGGATGTACAGATGGGTGTGGATGGCTTCACCTCGGAGTTTCACAAAGAGCGGTGTCGTGTTGCCGCTGGCATCGGTATAGACCGCTCCTGCCAGATCCAGTGATAAGTTGTCGTAATAGGGCTGCAATAAGGGTGCTGTACTGGAGCGACGGACGTTACCTCCCCTAACATTCATCCCTTCCTGGTTCTGCAATGCCCTTCTGAACTTCCATTCGCTCGACTCGTCCATCAGAGAGGCGAAGGCATCCCTTTCCGTATTACCAAACGCAGTAGCCACCGACTGCCACGTCGATCCGCCTTTGGGCTTTGCCTCAAGGGCATTATGTAGCCAGCATAGCGCAAGGCGTGCTTTGAGCAGAAACTCGTGAAGTCCGGCTGCCCGCAAATAAGCCGAACGATAGTCCTCGTTCTTGTCGATGAGGCGTTCGATTTTCGCCAGTTCATCACGCACATATGCCAGCAGCTTCGTGGGATGTGTGAATAGTGAGTCGGACGGATGCGAGGTTCCCTGCTTGAGCGCCATATGCGCCTTCAGCAAGCTATCAGCGGCAGATCGAGCATTAGAGATATGTGCCGCGCTTGGCCAGACATCGCCCAATTCAACGATACTCCACGGGATAGCATCGTCAGGTAGTGGCGGGTTAAGTCCATCGGCAATCGCTTTGGCGTGGGTATAATCGCCATTCTCCCATGCCTCGTACATCTCAAAGAGGGTTGCCAGACGTTGTACCTTATTAATATCCCGCGGATCGTATAGCGTTTCTCCGCTGCTGGCGTTGTCGATAGTTTGCGACATTGCGCCAAGAATGCCAGAACCTGACGTTCCACTATTGCCAGCCTGACCCAACAACGCACGTGCACTGCGAAAGTTGTAACTCTCATACAATCGCCGTACCTGTTCCCAGTCACGCAGGCGGAACGCTTCATATGGGTTGGCAATCTCGCCGATCCGACAGGTATAGCCGTAAGGTTTGCCCCAATCTTTGTCGTACTCATCAAAGTCCACATAGGTAATGGGCAACCCCGAATGGGCTGCATACAGGAACGCACCCACCACCATGCTCTTCTTGGCTCCGGTAATGTCTACCACATTGACATAACCATCCGGCGGCTGAGCC
>AFSR01002645.1_pt1 | contig 10793 bp, 6 predicted proteins | sample 296848 | NCBI WGS metagenome assembly AFSR01 (sample SAMN02954305, study PRJNA68063) | hot springs metagenome | biome: terrestrial; feature: Mushroom and Octopus hot springs; material: microbial mat core samples; isolation source: Yellowstone National Park Mushroom and Octopus hot springs ...
CTCTCTATCACTTTTGCAGCAGTGTTGCTACTATGTAGCTGCACAGCAAAGAAAAATCAAACAAGCTCACCGCAAGATGATTCCTTGGCTAAAGTCAGAGCCTATCTTGATTCGCTGGATAGACTGAAGGCATTTTATGAATCCAAACCGAGACCTTACCCCGAACCATTGCCAGATAGTGTAAAAGCACGGCAACTGAAAAATGGATTTCGAACTCCTGAAGCTCTCTGCGACGCCTTCCTGAGTGCCTTAGAAAAGCGTGACACTGCACGCCTCTATGACCTCACGCTTACACGAGATGAATATCTGAACTGGCTTTGGGTAGAAATGCCAGCAAGCAAACCGATATTCAACATCCCGCTGGAGTTTGTATGGGAAAATAACTGGAACAATTCTGTAAAGGGGTTGAACAAAGCCCTCTACAACTACGGCGGAAAACGATTAGCCTTTGCTGCTTTGGAGTTCAGAGCGCCTGATGACGAATACCAAAGTTTCAAGCTCAAGATGAAACCGTTGCTCATCGCCGTCGATAGTGCTGGCAACACGCATAAGCTCAGCTACTTTAGCGCTATCATTGAAATGAACGGGCTCTACAAGGTGGTGAACTACACCGACAAAAAAATCGTCCCATAGTCTCCGGACGACTTACCCTGACCTGCATCGCATTAACAACAGGGGCATGGAAGCCCCATTTGCCCCAACGCTTTCATTAAAGCCGCACAAAATTTCTCTGCAAAAAACTTTAAAGCCCGAAACTTTGGTTATTAGCGTCGTAAAATGACCGCAAGTCAATTACTGACTCAGCGTCAAAAAAGCCCGAAAAGCCCAAGCATGAAAGCAACGGGCTAAGGTAAGCATCACTCAACATTTTACAACACTCTATGAGCATTGCAGAACGCAAAGAGCGAGAAAGAGCCGAACGCCGTCAGGCTATACTCAAAGCCGCAAAGGAAGTGTTTTTCAAGCATGGCTTTGAGCATGCCTCAATGGACATGATTGCCGCTGAGTCAGAGTTGGCAAAAGGCACGATCTATCTCTACTTCAAAAGCAAGGAGGAACTGTATGTATCCTTGGCGGAAGAAGGTTTGACCGTCATTGATAGCATGGTCAATGAAGCGCTGCGCAATGCAAAGACCATTGAAGAAAAACTGCTCGCACATACTGAAGCCTACTACGATTTTGCGCAAACGCATCCGGCTTACATGCGGATTTTTATGGCAATTCATGCCGGAGTGCTGAACGATAAAGTGGAGCCAGAACGATTGGCTCAACTTCAAGATGCAAAGTGGAAACGCTTTAGGCAAGTAGAGGAATTGCTCAAAGAGGGAATAGCGCAGCGCATCTTTCGCCCAGACATCAATCCAAGAGAAGTAGTGCTAATGGTCTGGTCTTCGATTACGGGAGCGATTATGATGACATCTGAAGGCTGTCATCGCACGACCGTGTTTGAAGGCATTGACCGCCGAAAGTTTGTCAGAGATATTTCACAGGTTTTTCTGGAGTATATCAAACTCAAACCTGAACCAAGTCGGATTGCGGAATCGCAGAAAACCCGCACGAAGGGAACGGTTCCGCTACTATGAACGAGTGTAGATAAAAGCTGAACAACTAACAAAAATTAAACCGCTAACCAAACGAAAATGAAAACGCTAAGAACGCTAAGAAATCTTGGGATAGGTATAGCTGTACTTGCAGGTATTGTTGCAGTGCTGCTTAATAACAAGGCAAAGTCCGATGCTAAAGCAGCAAAAAGTCAAGAAACGGAGAAAGCTGTTTCCGTAAGTGTGGTAACTGTCGGTAAGACGACACTGAGTCGGACACTTTCACTAATAGGAACTATTACGGCGAACAATGATGTGGCAATTGTTTCCGAAACATCAGGTCGAGTGGTGGCGATTGGCGCGAAGGTAGGCGATTACAAGCCTGCTGGTTCAGTTATTGCACAGGTCGACGATGAACTCAAACTTGCCAATTTCAAGTCTGCAGAAGTAGCCTACGAGAAAGCCAAAAAAGACCTTGAGCGCTATGAAGCCTTGCTAAAGGAAGGCGGAATTTCTGATGCGCAAGTAGAATCGGCACGGCTGAATTTCAAGTCTGCTGAGGCACAGTACATTGTGGCGCGTCGGCAACTGCAAGACACACGCATTACAACACCAATTTCTGGCATTGTTACTGAGCGAAGAGTCGACATTGGTAGCGTGGTCAGCAATGGAATGGTTGTAGCAAACGTCGTGGATATTGCAAAACTCAAAGTTAAAGTCAATGTAGCGGAGAAGGATGTCTTCAAGCTCAAGGCGGGGGAAGAAGTGGAAGTGACAACGGATGTGTATCCGAATGTGAAGTTCAAAGGTGTAATTGCTTCAATTAGTGCCAAAGGTGACGAAGCACATACCTATCCTGTAGAGATTACACTAAACAATAGCAAAGAATATCCGCTAAAGGCAGGGATGTTTGGGCGCGTACATTTTACTTCTTTAGGTGAGCGACAGACCTTAGCTATTCCGCGCGAAGCGCTGTTAGGTAGCGTGCGTTCTGCACGGGTCTTTGTTGCTGAAAATGGCGTGGCAAGGTTAAGACCTATCACTGTAGGGCAAGAGGTGGGCAAAATGCTTGAAGTTTTGGAAGGATTGCAGGAAGGCGAGCTGGTAATTGTCAGCGGCCAGAACAACTTGCGCGATGGCTACGCAATCAATGTGATAAACAACTAAATCATAAATCACAAAACGAAACGGAACAAGAGTATGTCTGTTACACGGCTACTAATTCAGCGACCAACACTGGTAGTGGTGTTGTTTTCGGTTTTGGGTGTATTTGGACTGTATGGCTACACGCAGCTCAGTTACGAGTTGCTCCCAAAGTTTGCTCCGCCAGTCATAACGATTACGACAGCGTATCCGGGAGCATCACCAGATGAGGTAGAAAACTCAGTAACTAAGCTGATTGAAGATGCAGTCTCTGGACTTGACAAAGTCGATGCTATCACGGCAACATCTAGTGAAGGGGTATCATTTATAACGATTGAATTTAAGCAAGAGGCAAATGTAGATATTGTGCTGCAAGATGCGCAGCGTAAGGTCGATGCAATTGTTCCACGCCTGCCGTCTGAAGCAAAACGACCGGTATTGTCCAAGTTTGCCTTCGATGAGATTCCTGTGCTGCGCATGGGCTTGACGAGCCAGATGCCTGAAACAGAGTTTTACACGTTTGTAAAAGAAAAAATCCAACCGCGCTTAGCACGCATCGCAGGCGTAGCCCAAATTACCTTAATTGGCGGCGAAGAGCGTGAAATCAAAGTCAACCTTAATGCCGAAAAACTAAAATCATATGGCTTTTCACCGCTGCAAGTTGCAAATGTAATCAAGAATGCCAACCTGGATTTCCCTACAGGACGAGTTAAGGACAGCGATGGACAGTTTGTCGTTCGTTTGGCAGGTAAGTTCAGCTCGCTGGAAGAAATCCGCAACTTGGTAATAGGGCGCTCCAAGCAAGGCGGAGAAGTGCGCCTTGCCGATATTGCTGAAGTGCAAGATGGGGTCAAGGAGCCAACCAACATCAACCGCATCAATGGCAAGTCATCGATTGGCATGTTTGTCAATAAGCAATCTAATGCCAATGCCGTGACTGTTAGCCAAAAGGTGCGTGAAGAAATTGCTAAGATTGAAAAGGAATATGCCGACAGAGGCGTCAAGTTTGATGTTGCACAAGATGCTTCTATCTTCACACTGGATGCGGCTCATGCTGTGCAAGAAGATTTGATGCTGGCAGTGCTACTGGTGGCACTGGTCATGTTGGTTTTCCTGCACAGCATTCGCAACTCATTCATCGTCATGATTGCCATCCCCTGCTCGCTGATTTCCACAATTGGCGTCATGCACTTTCTGGATTACTCGTTCAACTTGATGACACTGCTGGCACTATCGTTGGCAGTAGGCATCTGGGTTGATGACTCCATTGTGGTGCTGGAAAATATCTACCGTCGGCTGGAGCTGGGTGATGACAAAATCACTGCCGCTGTGCGCGGACGCGATGAAATCGGCTTAACAGCAGTGTCTATCACACTGGTCGATGTGGTGGTATTTGTGCCACTGGCACTTGTCTGGCGGGATTATTGGCGATATCATGCGCCAATTCTCAATTGTGATGGTGACCTCCACACTGTTTAGCTTGTTGGTCTCTTTTACAGTGACCCCAGTACTTGCCTCGCGTATCTCCAGACTGGAGCATCTGACCAAAGATACCCTAATGGGACGCTTTGGAATATGGTTTGAAGGTATCTTTAAGCGTGTAAGTGACCGTTATGTTGAACTGCTCAAGTGGGCACTGCAGAATAGATGGAAAGTTGTGGGCTCAGCTGTGCTCATGCTGCTTGCTTCCTGCTCACTAATTCCACTAGGGTTTATCGGTGGTGAATTTATTGCCCAAACCGATAGAGGAGAATTCTCTGTAGCGCTGGAGCTTGCACCGGGAACCAAGCTCGAGGAGACCAATGCAGTCTCGCAAAAAATCGAGCGCATGCTGATGGATATTCCTGAAGTAGAGAAAGTTGCAGCAAATGTTGGAGCATCGAGCGATGGCTTTCTGACTACTTCGTCAAGCAATATTGTCGACATCAGCGTCAAGCTCCTGAGCAAAGAAGAACGAGCGGCAAGAGGCATGCGCTCGACAACAGATGTACAGATGCAAATCAAGCAGATGACCAAAGACATTCCCGGTGTCAAGGTGCGCATCAACGACATTGGCGTTTTTGGGACAGCAAACCAGACACCGATTCAGTTAGTTGTCAGCGGTCCAGATTATGACAGTGTAAAGCAAGGTGCCCTGCAACTGAAGGAAATCCTGAAAGCCACCAAAGGTGCAACTGATGTGCGTCTCTCTGCCGAAGATGGCAATCCTGAAACACGCATTGAGATTGACCGCAATAAACTGGCGTTCTTCGGACTGTCGATGGCTGAAGTTGGCGCCTCGCTTCGCATTGCGCTGGCAGGCGATAACGATGCCAAATTCCGAGAAGGAGACACCGAATACGATATTCGCATCCAGCTCGATGAATTTGACCGCTCAAGCACTGACAACATTGGTAGCCTTACCTTTGTCAATCAACGCGGACAAGTAGTCGAGCTCAAACAGTTTGCAAACATCTATCAGGCTACGGGTCCAACAAAGTTGCAGCGCCGCGACCGTAACTACGCTATCGTTGTCTATGCCCAGTTAGCAGGACGCTCACTGACCTCGGTATGGCAAGATGCCAAGGCAAAACTGGTAGAGCATCCCTTACCTGTAGGAGTAACTGTGTCACCATTAGGTGACCTGAAGAATCAACAAGAAGGCTTTGGCAGCTTGGGAATAGCACTTGTAGCAGGTGTATTGTTTGTCTATCTGATTATGGTTGCACTCTACAACTCCTACAAGTATCCATTTGTGGTGCTCTTTTCTATTCCGCTTGCGGTCATTGGTGCACTGTTAGCGCTTGCATTAACAGGGAAGAACCTGAGCATTTTCACCATCCTTGGGTTCATCATGTTGTTAGGCTTGGTCAGTAAAAACGCTATTCTTTTGGTGGATTTTGCAAATCGCGCCAAAGAAGAAGGCTTGAACACCGTGGAAGCTTTGGTCGAAGCTGGCAGAGAACGCCTGCGTCCTATTCTCATGACAACACTGACCATGATTTTTGGTATGATGCCAATTGCACTATCAGGTGCTGCAGGTTCTGAGTGGAAAACTGGCTTAGCTTGGGCGCTGGTTGGTGGTCTGACCAGCTCAATGTTCCTGACGCTGGTTATCGTTCCAGTGGTCTACTACTGGTTTGATAACATTGGCAACGCCTTTGCAAGACTCAAAGTGCGCAAGCCTGTGGAAATCAAAGAAGGAGTGCTTGAGCCAGTGCCTGAAGTGATGAAGCTTGAAGGAAATAGATAATCAAAGCCCTCTTCATCCAAAGAGCGCATAGACGACATCGGAAATAACCCGATGTGTTTGTGCGCTCTAAAATTTTCTAAAGCGAGCTCATACTACTCAGTTAATCATTTGGTTGCGTATCTTCCTACCTGTATAGACTGCCGATTTACAAAGGAAAGTTCATACTATTTTTGCACACACCACAAAAGTCTATTTTTTGCTGTCAATGATTGACCTTAAGCTCATTCGTGAAGCCCCTGAAAAAGTCAAAGCCATGCTCTGCGCGCGGCAAATGCAGAGCGAGCAACCTAAGGTTGACGAACTGCTAACCTTAGACCAACGACGCCGCGCTATGGTGACAGAAGCCGACTCCCTTAAAGCCCTACGCAACAAAGTCTCAGACGAGATTGCACTCATCAAGAAAAACAAGGGAGATGCAAGTGAAAAAATTGCCGAGATGAAAATCGTCTCGGATAAAATTGCGGCATTAGATGCTGAAATTCGAGCAAACGAAGCGGCACAAGAAGAAATTTTGCTCACGCTGCCCAACATGCTGCACGAAAGCGTGCCCATCGGCAAAGATGCCAGCGACAACAAAGTGTATAAAGAGGTCTTAGAGTTCAAACGAGAGTTTGATTTCCCCGTCAAAGACCACCTGCAGCTGGGTAAGGCACTTGGCATTTTGGATTTTGAACGCGGTGCAAAAATTACAGGGGCTGGCTTCCCCGTCTACATCGGCAAGGGCGCAACACTGGAGCGCGCAATGATTAACTTCATGCTCGACTTACACATCTCTAAACATGGATACAAGGAGGTCTTCCCGCCGTTTTTTGTCAATCAAGCCTCTTTGCGCGGCACAGGACAATTTCCAAAGTTTGTCGGACAGGTGTATCGCGTCGGATATGACGAGCAAGAGAGATACGAAGAAAGCGGACTGCAACTTTTTGCAATCCCGACGGCTGAAGTGCCCGTCACAAATTTGCATCGTGAAGAAATTTTACGCGCCAAAGATTTGCCCATCAAGTATGTTGCTTATTCGGCATGTTTTCGCAGTGAAGCCGGTAGCTATGGCAAAGACGTAAAAGGATTTTTGCGGGTGCATCAGTTCAACAAAGTGGAGTTGGTAAAATTTACCTTGCCAGAATCATCATACGATGAATTGGAGAGCCTGCGTGAAGATGCCGAAGCAGTGTTGCAAGCGCTGAAATTGCCATACCGTGTGGTGCTACTTTGCTCAGGCGACATTGGTGCAAATGCCGCAAAGTGCTACGACCTTGAAGTGTGGTCGCCAGCTGAACAGCGATTTTTAGAAGTCTCAAGCTGCTCGAATTTCGAAGCCTATCAGGCACGGCGAGCAATGATACGATTTAAGCGCGATGAAAAATCAAAGCCAGAATTTGTGCACACACTCAATGGTTCAGGTTTGGCAACATCACGCCTAATAGTTGCGCTGCTTGAAAACTATCAGACCAAAGAGGGCAAAGTGATTGTGCCTGAAGTCTTGCGCCCATACACGCACTTTGATGTGATTGAATGAAATTGAAGAACAGACGCGAACTGCGAAGACCAAAGTCATGTCATTCCGAGCGTTAGCGAAGAATCCAGCGCATGGATGTTTTGCTACGCTCAGCATGACAGGAGAGGGAGAATCGCTCCGTTGAGAATGAACTGTGATGAAAAAACGATGTCAAGAATGACAAAATTCAGCATTAACTCAATCAATCCTGCAAAGCCATGCATCGCAGATATTTCAAAGCATGTTTGTGCCTTTTTGCATTTTGGCTCATAGGTAGTCCGCTATCGGCGCAGATGCGTCCAACCGTAGCAAAAAAGGCAATGGTCGTATCTGCACAAAAATTGGCGTCCGAGGCGGGAGTCGCCATGCTCAAGAAAGGGGGAAATGCCATCGATGCAGCAGTTGCTACGGAACTTGCGCTGGCAGTCACGCATCCTGTGGCTGGAAATTTAGGTGGCGGTGGGTTTATGCTAATTCGCTTAGCCGATGGCACAACCTATGCGTTGGATTATCGTGAAAAAGCTCCGCTGAAAGCTACACGCACTATGTATTTAGATAGTGCAGGTAGACCGTTGCCTGAAAAAAGCAAAATTGGGCATTTGGCAGTTGGTGTGCCGGGCACAGTGGCAGGAATTCTTGAGGCACACAGGCGCTTTGGGCGTCTGCCATTCAAAGTGGTGATTCAACCAGCAATTGAGCTGGCAGAAAAAGGCTTTGCACTGTCGCATCTGCAAGCTGAGCTCCTAAATCGGTTTGCGCCATTCTTTGTCCGATTTGAGGGCTCGCGCCGATACTTTACCAAAGGCGATACCAGCAAAAAGTGGCAAGAAGGCGACATATTTGTCCAAAAAGATTTAGCCGAAACACTCAAGCGTATTCGCGATAAAGGGCGTGATGGCTTCTACAAGGGTAAAACTGCAGAGCTGATTGTAGCAGAAATGAAGCGTGGCGGCGGAATCATCACGCAAGAAGATTTAGAAAAATATGAACCAAAATGGCGAGAGCCTGTAAAAGGCACTTATCGCGGCTATGAGGTTATCTCCATGCCGCCGCCCAGTGCCGGTGGAATTGGCTTGCTGCAGTTGCTGGCATTTGTAGAGCCTTATGACCTCAAAGAAATGGGGTTTCAGAGTTCTGAAACCATACATCTTTTTGGGGAAGCCATGCGTCGGGTCTATGCTGACCGCATGCTACTGGGCGACCCTGACTTTGTTAGAATCCCTTTGAAAGGATTGTTGGAAAAATCGTATCTCCAAGAACGCTGGAAATCATTCTCACCTGACACCGTCACACCGAGTGCAAGCATTTCAAGTGGCAAGCCACTCGCTTTAGAATCCATGGAGACAACGCACTACTCCGTTGTCGATGCCGAAGGTAATGCTGTGGCAACCACGACAACACTCAATGGCGGGTTTGGCTCGTTTGTCGCCGTCACAGGTGCTGGATTTTTGCTCAACAATGAAATGGATGATTTTAGTCTCAAGCCGGGCTTTCCGAATCCCGGTATTCAAGGCTATGTAGGACTGATGGGCAGTGAAGCCAATAGCATTGTGCCTGAAAAGCGAATGTTGAGTTCCATGTCGCCTACTATCTTGACAAAAAATGGCAAGCTTTTTATGGTGCTAGGCACACCCGGTGGTCCGACAATCATCACGCAAGTCTTCCAAGTGATTACTAACGTGATTGATTTTGGCATGAACATCCAAGAGGCAGTCAGTGCGAAGCGAATTCATCATCAATGGCAGCCAGATGAATTGCGCTATGAAAAAGATTCGTTGCGCAAAGATGTCACTCGAGCGCTCGAGCGACGAGGTTGGAAATTGAGAGAATTGCCTAATTACTTTGGAGCAGCCAATGCAATTATGATAGGTCCAGACGGTTTGCTATACGGCGGTGCTGACCCCAGAAATGAAGACACCGCAGTGGGGTTTTGAAGATTATACCGAAATTGAGAAAGGCTGTTACAGCCTGTCTTGCTGTGCATAATGAACATCCATGCTGGATTCCTCGCTGGCGCTCGCAATGACCTTTTCAGTTTCGTCATTCTGAACGGAGCGTAGCGTAGTGAAGAATCCACTTTTGCCATGACAAACAATGTTATGGATTCCTCGCTGGCGCTCGCAATGACCGAAAAAGGTGCTCGGCATGACACGAGAAGGTGTGCGGAATGACATCGCAATTGTCATGCTGAGCGAAGCGAAGCATCCACGCACTGGATTCCTTGCTCTCGCTCGGAACGACCCCTCACTCTGTCTGCTTGGTGCAGGCGTTCTCTCCTTTAAACACAAAGAAACACCGAGACACTTACGAAAGAGCACAAAGCTAATCTGTGTATTCTTGTTACCGTTATAGTCAAATAAAAAAGGCAGTCTTATCGACTGCCTTGTTTGTGGTGTGCAGTGTGCTTAATGTGCTTAATTATGATGCACATCATAGCGGTCGAGCATCATGACTTTATTCCAAGCGGCAATAAAGTCATGCACAAACTTCTCGTGAGCATCATCGCAGGCATAGACCTCAGCCAGTGCGCGTAGCTCAGAGTTTGACCCGAAAATCAGGTCAACTCGAGTGGCCGTCCACTTCAGCTCGCCAGTTTTGCGGTCGCGTCCTTCAAAGAGGTATTTAGAAGGTGAAGTCGGATGCCAAACAGTGCTCATGTCAAGCAAATTGACGAAGAAATCTGTTGTTAATGCACCAACACGTTTGGTGAAGACCCCGTGTGATGAGCCATCATAGTTGGCGTTGAGGACGCGTAAGCCGCCAATGAGCACGGTCATCTCTGGAGCAGTCAGTGAAAGCAGTTCCGCTTTGTCGATTAGTAATTCTTCAGCAGGAACGGTAACGCCCTCTTTGATGTAGTTGCGGAACCCATCAGCCAGAGGTTCAAGAACAGCGAAGGATTCAACGTCGGTCTGTTCCTGCAGAGCATCTCCGCGTCCGGGTACAAAAGGCACGGGCACATCAAAGCCTGCATTTTTTGCGGCTTGTTCGACAGCGGCACATCCACCCAAGACAATCATATCAGCCATGGAGACACGCTTGTTGCCAGTGGCAGAGTTATTGAATTCTTGCTGAATGCGCTCCAAGGTTTGCAGAACTTTTGCAAGTCGCGGTGGATTATTGACCTCCCAATCTTTCTGCGGGGCAAGCCGAATACGTGCGCCGTTAGCACCGCCGCGTCGGTCTGAACTGCGGAATGTGGAAGCTGAAGCCCAAGCCGTAGAGACCAGTTCAGAAATAGAAAGACCAGAGGCAAGAATCTGTCGCTTCAACGCTTCAATATCGTTCTGGTCAATTAGCTCGTGCGTGACAGCTGGAATAGGGTCTTGCCAAATCAGGTCTTCTTGTGGGACTTCAGGACCAAGGTAGCGTATGCGCGGAC
>AFSR01000605.1_pt1 | contig 10758 bp, 10 predicted proteins | sample 296848 | NCBI WGS metagenome assembly AFSR01 (sample SAMN02954305, study PRJNA68063) | hot springs metagenome | biome: terrestrial; feature: Mushroom and Octopus hot springs; material: microbial mat core samples; isolation source: Yellowstone National Park Mushroom and Octopus hot springs ...
CTCGACGGCGCTGCCAGGCGATAGTCAGCGCAGAGCGTGCGTCCGCTGTGCAGTTCGATGCGGCCAGGGATGGTCAGGGTCGTTTCGATGACAGGCAGGCGCAGACCCTCGCCCGGCGCCGGTTCGCCGCGTATGATACCAAATCCGCCATCATAGTCAGTCACCAGTGCAACACCGCCCGGCAGTTCGATCCGTCGCCCGACGCCGCGCCCAACGGCGTCGCAGGCGCGCATGACGTCATCGTAGCCGAGGGTGTCGCTGCCGCCGAGCAGAGTGTATGCCCGGCGGATCGCAGCGTGCTGAAGCGCCGGGTGCAGATCGCGCCAGCGGCGTCCATCGAACGTCAGTCGATCCGTCTGCGCAGTGGTCAGAGCATCCCATACACGGTTGAGTTCTTGCTCGATGAAGTCGGCAGTTTCGGCGCAGGCGGATGCTGTGCGTCCCAGCGCTGCGACGATCTGCGGGTTCAGCGTCGCCAGGGCAGGCAGAACATCCTGGCGGATGCGCGTCCGCAGGTAGCGCCGGTCAACATTCGATGGATCGCGGCGCGGCACAAGCCCGTGTTCGACGCAGTATGCCTCGATGTCGGCGCGTGCGAAATTCCAGCAGCGGACGGATAAGGTGCGGCGCGTGCCTGTCGTGCGGCAACGCGGCAAGATTATCGTCGTCCATGTCACCAATCACGCGCCATTCCTCCCAGGCGATCACCGGGCGAATGCCACGCAATCCTTCGACACCGGCGCCGCGCACCAGATGCAGCAACACCGTCTCCGCCTGATCATCGGCGTGGTGCGCTGTTGCCACTGCCTGCGCGCCGATGGTCAGCGCCACCCGCGCCAGCAGGCGGTAACGCGCCAATCGTCCTGCTGCGTGTAGATTAAGGTTGCGTTCCACAGCCAGCGCGCGCACATCGACCGCCTCAACGGTTGCAGCGATCCCCAGGCGTTCCGCAGTCTCCGCCACGAACGCCGCTTCTGCCGCCGATTGTGCGCCGCGCAACCGGTGGTCGAGGTGAACGACATGCAATGTGCACATCAGTTCGGCACACAGGTTCGCCAGCACATCCAGCAGGCACAACGAGTCTGGTCCTCCAGACACCGCAACGACGACCGGCTTACCGGGCGCGATCATGCGATAACGGCGGATCGTTGCGCGCACACTATTGGTGAGCGAAGGCATGGCGTTACCATATTACGACGTGCGCAACCGGATGACAAACAGGGTCAATCCCTGCTGCGACGCGGATCGACCGTTCATTTCGAGCGGAACGGCAGGTGTAGCGCTCCAACCGATCAGATACACACCCTGCGCATCCAGCGGTGATCCGATAGACGGACGCATAAGGTTATTGTTGAAGAGTTGGAACAGGATCTGACGTCGATTGAACATCCGATCGTCACTGATGGTCACGCCAAAAGGGAAACTGCCACGCGACCCGCTGAAATCGAACCGGGCGCCAGCGCCTGGCATCAGATCGCCAAGTTGCTGAAACATGCCCTGATGGACGACGATCGCATCTTCAATCGCAACCCGCCCGACATTGCGCACCTCACCCGCGAGATCGCTGCCATCAAAGCGAATAGCGCTCTCGACCTGAATCGGCATCTCAACCGTCGTCTCAGCAATCAGCGTTCGGATTGAGGCGACATCGACCAGCAGGTCTGGAACTTCGACGCCAGCATCATCGACGGTTGCGATCAGCGGGCGGGCGGTGAAGTCGTCGAAACTGCGCGTTTCGCTCAACAAACTGCCGGCTGGCGCGCGCAGGGCGTAAGAGCTGCGCAATGGCGAGAACAGCGCCAGATGCGCCGTAGCGATGCCACGGGTCTCACGTTCTGTTCCCTGAATGATGGACACCTGATAGAGTTGCGCCTGCCCGCCACGAAGCACAAATCCGACCACAAACACCCCGCCGGCAAACAGCGCTACAGTGAGCGGGATCGTCCACCATGCCCATTCGAGGCGTCCGATCCGGCGGAGCGCCAGGTAATTCACCGGACCCACCATCAGGATGTACGCCAGCAGAAATGCCGCCAGCGCCGACGCTGGCGGCAACCCGGCAGCCCGGATCTGCAGCACGTTCTGCATCAGGCTGATCTGATTCAACCGCCCCTCGAACGCTGGAACGAAGAGCGGAATCGGTTGCAACACGCGCGACCAGAGTTGTGGCTCTGACGCCCAACCCCGCAGCAGCGCCAGATCGAATGTACTGAAGATAACCACGCCGTTACCAACGTGTCTGCGGTAGATCAGCGAACGATCTGCCGGCAGCGCTTCCGCGCCGGGACGTGGCAAGACCGTGAGCAGCGGACCGGTCGATGGCTGCGGTTCACTCCCGCCAAACTGCGCAAGCGGCGATAGATCGCCCTGGTTGAGCGTGCGGGTGACCTCGACTGGCAGCAGGTCGGCAAGACCGGCTGCGGCGCGCTCGCCATTGATCCCGCCACCCACCACGAGTTGCCCGCCAAGATAGACCCAATCGCGGAGTGCGGTTCGCTGATCGAGCCGAAAGAGCGGCAGTATCAACATCATGGATAAAGATAGCGTTGACGCCGCGCAACACGAGCGCGTGCAGAGGAAGGTCTTCCGGCGAGATATGGCGCACCGTCACTCCACTCACGCCGCTGATCGGCATTGCGCTGAGGCTCGTCAGGAGCGCCGGATCGGAGCCGACGATAAGGATCAGGAACCGATCAGGTTCAACGGCTTCGATGCTGGCGCTCTGCTCGAACAGCACAGTCCCATTTTCGATCAGACGCAGCGTGCCATTGCGCGCGAATCCAGTGGCAAACGCCTCCAGCATCACACGCTTCCGCGAACCGCGCGGCAGATCGATAGTGCGGCGGAACACCGGTTGGTTTTGCCATCCCGGAAAACTCCACTCCAGCACACCCTGAATATCGCGCCCATCGTTTGCAACGTCAACCGTAATCGGAAACCATTCACCCAATCGATACGCACCGGCATAACCGGGGCGCAACGTCATGGTCAGTCCCGACGCCTGTTCCTGCGCCGCGACCGGCATGACCGGCAATACGCACAGCAGGGCAATCAGGACAGCACGCAGATATAGCATGATCTTCCTTCTTGGAGGATTACGAAGGTTGTTCGCTATTGCGACGGCGCATCCGTTCGTGCAACGCGCGGATCGCTGCACGGCGACGCGCATTGCGCGCCACACGACGCAGATGAGCATCGATCTGCGTCGCCACAGCGCCGTTCAGTGTGTCGACAGTCGTTTCGTTCGCCGATCGATTGTTGAGCGAGCGCCCGATCAGTTCCTCAACCGCCTTCTCGAAGCTCTCGCGATCCATTTTCTCGCCATGCTCGCGCTGAACCTGATCGTACTCCTTCAGCAGCGCAAGCGCATCCTGCAACTGACGTTCCTTCTCGTGCTTGCGGAAATCGGTCAGGTAATCGTTGATGGTTGCCTGGACGCCGCGTGGATCGGGCACGTGGTCGAAGGTGAACTTTCCGCCAGCCGCGCCGCCCGTCTCAATAACTACGGTGCCCAGCCCCAGAAGGCGCTCGACGAAACTGACGTCAAACGAGATATTTTGAATGGCGGAAAGTTGTGCGCGACGAGTGTTTTCAGGTCCCAACGGGCGTCGATCAACATCGATAATGTCGGTGCGGGTCAGGATGTAGGTGTCGTTGATCAGCGACTCGCGGATCCACCACCCCCATACGCCGAACACCAGCAGGGCAATCAGGACGACCAGGCTGACAGCCACACCGTCGAGCAACCCGAACTGAACCAGAACAGCCGCCACGAACATCGTCAGGGCAAATCCGGTCAATGGGCGAAACAGTTGCAACAAGACATACACCCACGACGGGCGCCAGATGATGCGATCATCACGGATTTCGGGGTTAGGCGGGTAGAGCGCCGGGATGGGGAATCGTTGCGTGCGGGCTTGCAGCGCAGGCGCCGACTGCGGCGGTATCTTGTTGCCGTACACCTGGTCTTCGATCAGCGCGCGCAGCAGGTCGGGTTGCTGACGACGGCGCAGATTGCGCACCTGATCCATAATCGCCTTTTCGATCTCGCGCGGCTTTGCTGCGAAGTCGAATTCGAGCGTGCGCGGGCTGAACGACCGGATAATGATTTTGCCGTACCCGAACAGCGTCGCCTGGTAAGTGTCTGCACGCACATTGACCTGCTGAATATCATCGATCAGGATTTGCTGCCGCACATGGCGGATGAACATGGTCTCTTCGTCATAGATGACGCGCTTGTTGGTGACAATCAGCACATCATTGCGCCAGTCGTTGTAGAGATAGGCCACTGCCAGCAGCATGAACATCGTAATCAGGCTCAGCACGATATTGATCGCATCGCCAGCGCGTGCGTACACCGGATCGATAACGATCAGTTCACCGCCGATCGACCGGAACCAGATCGCCAGCCCGAGCGCAAGGATCGCCAGCAGGTAGAGAACGTCCGGGTTACGCCAGGGCGTATCCTTGCGGCGATCCTTCTTTGCCTCGCCACGCGCCCAAAGCGCCACAAGGACGATGGTCAGCGTCAGAAGCGCAACGTTGATCGGATCGGTCAACGGGCGCGAAACGCCCTCACGCATGATCAGCAACGTTCCGCCAGCCGCGCGAAACAGGGCTACCGCCGCAGTGATAGAGCCGATGACCAGAAAAACCAGACTGGATTGCAACAGTTCGATCCAGTGGCGCTTGCCGACCAGGATAACCTGCTCGTCGCTATCGAGTTCCAGGGGGATCGGAAGTTTCGGCTCGGTCATAGGCGCGCGTATCCTGCGGGTCGTCCGGTTCGCAATCGATGCGGGAGACGACCAGATCAACCACCTGCTCTGGTGACAGCCCATCGCTGACAATAATGCACGCATCAATCGCCGGCGCGCTCACATGACGGTCCAGGCTGTCACGACGGATAATCTCGTTGCGGATGTGCTGGAGATCGGCGCTGCCGCCGCGCTGCCGGATCTCATTGGTGCGCCGACGGGCGCGTTCATCGACCGATGCGTCCAGATAGATCTTGAGTGGTGCATCGGGCATCACAATACTGCCAATATCGCGCCCGACCATCACCACGCGCCCGCGCTGACCAATGGCGCGCTGCTGGTCGCGCAGGACGGCGCGCACCGCCGGGTGTCGCGCCGCGATCGAAACGATACGCTCAACTTCGGGATGCCGCAATTCCCAGGTGACGTCGACGCCGTTGACCAGCACCGTATACAGTCGTCCATCGGTCGCATCACCGGGTGGATGCACTTGAATATCGAGACGCCGCACCAGCGCTGCAACTGCTTCGTCGTCCTCGGGATTGATTGAATGGCGCAAAACTGCCCATGCCAGCGCGCGATACATCACCCCGGTGTCGAAGAAGAGATACCCCAGGCGCCTGGCGAGCAACTCGCCAAGCGTACTCTTCCCGGCGCCAGCAGGACCATCAATCGTGATAATCGACGGAGCAGACATGCAAAAAAGAGCGTATCATGGCTATACCGTATGGTATTGTAGCACGCGACGCTCACGATATGCAAGCAATGTCGGAAGGAATACGGAGCCTTTTGATGATGTTCTCTCGACGTGTATGGGATCTGCTGCTGATTGCAACATTGCTGACCGGCGGCGCATTCATATGGACGACGCGCATCGCTCCAGTCGCTCCTGCAACGGCGCAGGCGCCAGAACCGGCGGCGACGCAACCTGCGCCGCTCGTCGGGCATCCCGCACCCGGATTTACCCTGAGCGCCATCGATGGATCGCAGGTTGCACTCGACGATCTGCGTGGTCAGGTGGTGCTCATTAATCTCTGGGCGACGTGGTGCCCGCCATGTCGCGCCGAAATGCCCGCGATCCAGCAGGCTTACGAGCGCTTCCGCGATCAGGGTTTTGTTGTGCTGGCGGTGAATCAACAGGAAGACGCAACGAAAGTCGTGGCGTATATGAACGATCAACGTCTGACATTTCCAGCGCTGCTCGATAGCGACGCGCGGGTTGGCGCTGCGTATCAGGCGCGCGTGCTGCCTTCCAGTTTCTTCATTGATCGCAGAGGGATTGTTCGCGCTGTGTATCGCGGACCGATGTCGCGTGGTATGATTGAGGGCACCATCGAGCAGTTGATTGCTGAGACACCATAACGTGTACCCGATTATTGAACTCGGACCGCTGAATCTTGGCAGTGGCGCATTGCTGCTGGTGATCGCCGTTTTCATCGGTCATACGCAGTTTGAACGAATAGCGCACAAACGTGGTGGCGATGAACTTGAGCAGCGTGCTCGTCGCTGTGCGCCATTCGCTCTGTTGGGCGCGGCTATTGGTGCGCGTTTGTGGTATGGTCTGTTCAACTGGGATATGTACAGTCAATCACCCGGTCTATTTCTGGCGCTTCGTCTGGGTGATCTGGCGTGGCCCGGCGCATTGATCGGCGGTGCGCTCGCCGGGTATGCGTACCTGCGGTTGCGACGCCTGGACGCCGCAACTGCGCCGCTGGCGGATGCCGCTGCGCTGGCGCTCCCCCCGGCGCAGGCAGTCGCGGCGCTGGGCTTGCTGCTCAGCGGCGAAGCTCCTGGTGCACCCACCGATGTGCCATGGGCGCTGCCATTGTTTGGCGTGCCGCGCCATCCTGTGCCGCTCTACTATCTTCTGGCAGCGCTGGCTACCTGGGGCATGCTGGTATGGTTCGCGCCGCGCGTGACCCGACCCGGATCGCTTGCGATGATCTATCTTGCACTGCAGGGCAGCGTGATGCTACTGCTGGAAGCGTTGCGCGTCGATTCGCTGGTGACCGTGGGCGGCATCCGCGCAGCGCAGATTGTCGGTCTGGCGATGCTGCTGATCGCTCTCTGGCAGAAACGAGCGCAGACGGAACGGGCGCTATGAACATCTTAACCGTACAGGAGCGGGGACTGGCGCTGATCCGCGTCTATGGCGATCTGAACGATTTTCTGCCGCCCGGTCGGCGCGAAACGTGGTTTGAACGTCCATGCAAAGGGCACGAGACGATCAAGAACCTGATCGAGACGTGTGGTGTGCCCCATCCTGAGATCGGCGCGCTGATCGTTGGCGGTCATCCGGTCAATTTCGACTACCCGGTGCAACCGGGCGACATGATCGAGGTCTTCCCGATCACCATGGCGCCCGCATCGTCAGTCACACTGCGTCCCCCGCTTGATGAACCACGCTTCGTACTCGATACGCACCTGGGGCGACTGGCGGCATACCTGCGGATGCTGGGCTACGATAGCCTGTACTGGAACGATGCGCACGACGCCGAACTGGCGCGTCTGGCGGGTGAGGAACGCCGGATCTTGCTCACACGCGACCGGGAATTGCTCAAACGAAGCATTGTTGTCTATGGCTCATTTGTGCGCGAAGTTATTCCAGCGCGTCAGATTGTCGAAGTCATGCGGCGGTTCAACCTGACGCCGACGTCAACCGTTTTCCAGCGTTGTATGCGGTGCAACAGTCTGACGACAGCGGTCGAGAAAGCCGATATTGAGCATCTTCTCGAACCCAGGACGCGGTTGTACTTCGATACCTTTCGACGTTGCATTGCCTGTGGCAAGATCTACTGGCAGGGTTCGCATTACACCCGCATGGCGACGCTGTTGGAGCACGCAGTCCGGTTGAAGGTTGAAGGTTGAAGGTTGAGCGGCTGAGCGCTGCGATGGCTTTCCAACCGAACCATTGTGTGGCAGACGGAACGGCAGGGGCGCAACGGCGCTGCGCTCCTGCTTTACACGAAAGGAGGCAATGACCTGTGCGTATCGCAGTTGTTGGTGTCGGCGGGGTGGGCGGCTACTTTGGCGGGCGGTTAGCGCAGGCTGGCGCGGATGTGATCTTTATTGCGCGCGGCGACAATCTGGCTGCGCTGCGCGAACAAGGATTACGGATCGAGAGCATCATTGGCGACGCTCACGTCGCGCCTGTCCAGGCGACCGACGATCCAGCGCAGGCGGGTCCTGTTGACATGGTGCTGGTCGCCACCAAAACCTGGCAACTCGATGAAGCGATCGATCTCATGCGTCCACTCATCGGACCGGAGACTGGCGTTGTCCCGCTGCTCAACGGCGTCGAGGCTTCTGATCGTCTGGCGGCGGCGCTGGGCGAATCGCACGCATTGAACGGCATCTGTTACATCTTCGTCGCCCGCGTGGCGCCGGGTGTCGTGCGACACTCAGGGATCCATCCGCTGATCATCTTTGGCGAACGTGACAACCGTCGCACAGCGCGGGTCGAAGCACTGCGCGAGTGGCTGGAACGCGCCGGGGTGCGGGTGACGATCCCGCCGGACATCGACGCCGAGGTCTGGCGCAAATTCGTCTTTGGGGCGACAACCAGCGGATTGGGAGCGGTCACACGCGCGCCCATGGGACTACTGCGCGAACTTCCAGAGACGCGCCCACTGTTCATCCAGGGTATGCGCGAAATCGTTGCAGTCGCACAGGCGTGCGGCATCGCTCTTGGCGAAGAAGCCGTCACCGCCGCCCTGGCGCAACTTGATGCGCTACCCTACGAAACGACCGCCTCCATGCAACGCGACATCATGGCCGGTCGTCCATCAGAGTTGGAAGCGCAGAACGGCGCTGTCGCGCGTCTGGGTGCAGCAGCCGGCGTTCCAACGCCGCTGCACGCATTCATCTACGCCACCCTGCTGCCGCAGGAACGGATGGCGCGCAACCGGCGCCGGAACGAACAATCGCAGTGAAACAGAACAGGGTGGTCGCATATACAGCACGACCACCCTTCCGTGTCCTATCGTCGTTCAACCAGCAGGCGGATCGCTGTGCGCTCTTCATCATCGATGGCGACATCAATGAACGAAGGGGTGCAAACAATGTCAATACCTTCTTCACTGAGATAACTGCGCGCAATTGCCACTGCTTTGATCGCCTGGTTGGTTGCACCTGCGCCGATCGACTGCACCTCCGCCACGCCACTATCGCGAATGACGCCGGCAATTGCACCGGCGACCGCACTGGGACGCGAGCGTGTGGAAACCTTCAGAACCTCAGCGCTTTGCCGCTCGACCACGTCGGCGCCACTTGCGCCAACGGCGCGAGTGGCAGGTGTGGAGTGCGAAAGATTGCTTGCCATACGTGCCTCCTCCGAACTGGGTTGGGCGCCGGCCGATGCGCCGGCTGGTAACTTGCGATAGAATGACCAGAATCGTCGCCATAACGGGGAAGGAACCCCGCATCGGCCACAGAGAGATTGTGCGGCGCGGTCGGCGTTGAGGCCGTCCTGTGCCGTGAAGCGTTCCGTCGCTTCGGGTGCTGTTCCGAATCAACGTGCATAGTCCACTGCGCGCGTCTCGCGGATGACCGTCACCTTGATCTGGCCGGGATACTGAAGACTCTCCTCGATCTTCTTGGCAACATCACGGGCAAGGTGAATACTGCCGAGGTCGTCGATAGCATCCGGTTGCACCATCACGCGAACCTCGCGCCCGGCCTGAACAGCAAAGGCGCGTTGAACGCCTGTAAATGACGTTGCGACCGTTTCGAGCGCTTCGAGGCGCTTGATATACAGGTCGAGCGTTTCGCGGCGCGCTCCGGGGCGCCCGCCGGAGATGGCGTCGACAGCCTGCACCAACCAGGCTTCGACCGTTTGTGGTTCTTCATCGTTATGATGGGCGGCAATCGCATGCACGATCGCCGGCGATTTTCCAAGGCGACGCGCAATCTCAGCACCGATCAATGCGTGCGGTCCCTGCACTTCGTGGTCGACTGCTTTCCCGATATCGTGCAGTAACGCGGCAGTTTTCGCCACATTGATGTTTGCGCCGATCTCGGCGGCGATATGCGCTGCGAGCAGAGCGCACTCCAGCGAATGCTGCAGAACATTCTGCCCGTAACTCGTGCGATATTTCAGTCGCCCCAGCAGTTTGATCAGGTCGGGGTGCAACCCCTGAACGTTCGCTTCGTAGGCGACTCGTTCGCCCTCTTCGCGCATGATCTGTTCGACTTCCTGCTGGGTTTTGCTGACGACTTCTTCAATCCGCGTCGGATGGATGCGCCCATCCTTGAGCAACTTGATCAACGCCAGTCGCGCCACTTCCCGCCGCACCGGATCGTGGCACGAGAGGGTCACCGCTTCCGGCGTGTCATCGACAATAATATCAACGCCGGTAAGTTGCTCGAAGGCGCGAATGTTGCGCCCTTCACGCCCGATGATTCGTCCTTTCAACTCCTCACTCGGGAGCGCGACGGTGGAGACGGTCACTTCAGCGACATACTCCGAAGCGCACCGCTGAATGGCCATACTGATCACTTTGCGTGCCAGTTTATCCGCCTCTTCGCGAACGTTCTTTTCGATTTCACGAATACGGCGCGCCGCCTCGTCGCGCGTTTCATCCTCGACGCGTTTCAGAATAATTGCGCGGGCTTCTTCCTGGCTCAACGCGGAAATCCGCTCGAGTTCCGCGCGTTGCTGCTGACGCAGTTGTTCAGCTTCCTGATGAAGTTGCTCCATCTGGCGCTCGCGTTGCTGGAGTTGACGTTCACGCCGTTCGAGACCCTCGATTTTGCGGTCAAGATTTTCCTCTTTCCGTTGCAGTCGTTCCTCCTGCTTCGCCAGCGCTGCACGCGCCTCGCGTATTTGCGCCTCGGCCTCAGCACGGAGTCGAAGCGCCTCATCGGTCGCGCGCAAAATGAGATCTTTCTGCTCAGATCGCGTCGCTTCCAGTTGCAGTCGGGCTTCCGCCTCGATCTGTCGAATCTGGCTCTGTACGCTCTTTCTGTAGATAAGAATGCCTATACCTGCGCCAATGGCAAT
>AFSR01001663.1_pt1 | contig 10740 bp, 7 predicted proteins | sample 296848 | NCBI WGS metagenome assembly AFSR01 (sample SAMN02954305, study PRJNA68063) | hot springs metagenome | biome: terrestrial; feature: Mushroom and Octopus hot springs; material: microbial mat core samples; isolation source: Yellowstone National Park Mushroom and Octopus hot springs ...
TTCGTCAAGATTCGCCCGATTGTGCCGCTTCCCAGGGAGTTCGACATCAACCAGTGGGCCAAGGGCACGCGCGAGGAGATCGTTGATCAGCTCGTGGCGCAAGCCGAGGCGCGCTACGGCGCCGGCCTGAGCGAGTTCGCCAAGCTCGTTCAAACCCAGGCTGCCCTCGCTGGCCTGACCCTAGCCCAGATGGGTGAAGGACGCGACAGCATGATGCGATGCATTTACACGTGGGTAAAGAAGCACTTCACCGGCACACCGGAGGAATTCGCTGCGCTCGAAGCCCTGCCATTGAACGAAGTTCCCACCCAACATCAGGCTGCCCTAGCTCAGGGATTCTTCGACGGCGTGCGCTTGTTTCGCGATCGCGCTGTGCTGCTCCAGACGGTTGATCAGCATTGGGTCAAGCACCTGACCGACCTCGACGAGCTGCGCGAGGGTATTGGCCTGCGCGCGTATGCCCAGCGCAATCCGCTGGTGGAGTTTCGCACCGAAGCCAGCCGGATGTACGACGAGATGCTGGCCAGCATTCGCGAGCAAGTCGCCCATCGCATCTTCAACGTGCAGTTCAACGTCCAGGCGCCGCGCCAGCAGCGCCAGCCGCAGCCGCAGCGCGCCGTCGCCGCGCCGGTTGGCGTCCGCTCACCTGGTGAGCGCGCCTTGGTGCGCGAAGGGTTACGCGCCAGCGGGGGCAGCGCCGCAGCGCGCGAAGGGAACGGCAGACCCAAGCCGGCTGCTAAGCTCGGGCGCAACGATATTTGCCCGTTCTGCGACAGCGGCAAGAAGCTCAAGCACTGCCAGTGCGAGGGCGCACGGCGCTGGCGCGGCGAGCTTTAAGCCAACGCCTCCGCTTCACGCTCGACCATCTCGCGGAAGCGCTGCATCAGCGCGCGCGTGATCGGCCCCGGCCGGCCGTCACCGATGACCTTTTGATCAATCTTCACCACAGGCAGCACCTCGCGCGAGACGCTGGTGATGAAACACTCCCGCATCTCCCCCAGCGCGTCGAGCGTCGCTGCGCGGTAGGACACCGGGATCAACGCGCGCGCCAGCTCAAGCACGATCGCGCGCGTCACGCCGGCCAGGACGCGCGCGTCTTCGGTATGCAGCGCGAGCGCGTCGCCTTCTTCACGATGCGGGAGGACGGCGAAGAAATTGCTGCTCAGCCCTTCCAGGATCGCGCCATCTTCCCCCACCATCAACCCTTCGTGCGCGCCGGCCGGCAGCGCGTCATAGGCCTGGGTCGCCGAGGCAATGAAGGTCGTGCTCTTGGCCTGGGGATTCTGGCGGTGCAGCGGCACCGTGACGCACCAAACGCCGGTCTCATACAGCGCCGGCGGGTAAGGCGTGAACGATTCGATGCTGATGAACAACGCAGGCGGCGCGAAGGTCAACCGAAAGCGCGATTCCGGATAACCTGTCGCGCGCAGGGCATGTGAGAGGCCGCGACGAACGGCGAGCGAGTCCAGGCGCGCCGGCTGGCCCATCAGCGCGACCGACTCCTCCAGCCGTCGAATGTGTTGATCGAGCCTGAGCAGCCGGTTGCCGCCATAGGTGCGAAAGGTGGTATAGGCCCCTTCGGGCAAAGCCGCCGATGCCTCGCGCATCGAGCGATGCTCGCCGAGGCGCTGAACGCCGGCGCTATCCAGTTGGAATGTCGTCACCATCGCAAGGCAAGCAAGTGTAGCACCCCAAATAAATCGCGCCTGCCCTTGTAAGGCAGGCGCAGAGAGTGATCAAGCCGACTGTGTCAACCGGGCTTATGGCTCAATCTTGGTGCCCAGCACCTGAAGAAACTTGGCCAGCCATTCGGGGTGTGCAGGCCAGGCCGGCGCCGTCACCAGGTTGCCATCCACGTGGGCTTTGTTGGACGGCAGCGAGACGTAGGTGCCGCCTGCGCGTGTCACGTCCGGCCCAACGGCGGGGTAGGCCGAGCATGATCGGCCATTGAGCACGCCGGCAGCGGCCAGCACCTGTGCCCCGTGGCAGATCGCCGCGATGGGTTTGTTGGCTTGGGCAAAGTGGCGCACCATCTCTAGCACCCGATCATTCAGGCGGATGTACTCCGGTGCTCGTCCGCCTGGGATGACCAGGGCGTCGTAATCCTCGGCTTTCACTTCATCGAAGGTGGCGTTTAGCTCAAAGTTATGGCCGGGCTTCTCACTGTAGGTCTGGTCGCCCTCAAAGTCGTGGACGGCAGTGCGGACCTTCTCACCGGCTTTCTTGCCAGGGCAGACCGCATGTACGGCGTGGCCCACCGCCAGCAACGTTTGGAACGGCACCATGACTTCGTAATCCTCTACATAATCACCCACTAACATCAGAATCTTCTTGGCAGCCATTATTCGACCTCCGTTTATAGTAGGAGATGAGCAACGGGCTATGATCCGGTCCGACCTTCAGGACCATCTGTAGCAACCAAGGTAGCTCAGATTGATGAGATTGTCAACTCGGCGACCGGGTGTATTTACCAATAGGGGCAAGGCGCGAGTCAGGTGCACAGCCTTCTAGGCAACTGGCAAGGATGCTGTTCTCTGCTTCCGCGTCTCCGCGTGAGATCCTTGTTCTCTGCGTTCTCCGCGTCTCCGCGTGAGATCAGCCTTGTTCTCTGCGTTCTCCGCGTCTCCGCGTGAGATCAGCCTTGTTCTCTGCGTTCTCCGCGTCTCCGCGTGAGGTCAGCCTTGCCCCCAACTGTGAACGCATCCATCGTGAATGCACCCAACGCACCCTCATTCCCTAGAATCTGTTATAATTTACCCATCGCTAGGGCCTGTGGCGCAGTTGGGAGCGCGTCTCAATGGCATTGAGAAGGTCAAGGGTTCAAGTCCCTTCAGGTCCACTGAGCACTATCCTTTTGCTTCCTTTTGTTTTGCCCGCTTGTCCTACGGATAGGCGGGCTTTTTCTATAATGGCCATCTGAATTATGGTAGAGCGATACAACCCTCGGGCAATCGAACCAAAGTGGCAAGCGCGCTGGGAACAGGACCAGCTCTACAAGACCCTGCCGGCCTGCGACAAGCCCAAGTATTACGTGCTGGACTTCTACCCCTATCCTTCCGGTGAGGGCATGTCGGTGGGCCATGCCCGCAACTATGTGCCGACGGATGTGCTGGCCCGCTACTACCGCATGAAGGGCTACAACGTCCTGCATCCGATGGGCTTCGATGCCTTCGGGCTGCCCACCGAGAACGCAGCCATCAAGCTAAAGGTTGACCCGCACGAGCTAAACGAGCGATACAGCGCCAACTACGTTCGGCAATACAAACTGATGGGGCTAAGCTACGATTGGTCTCGGCTGATCAACAGCGCGCACCCCGAGTATTACCGCTGGACGCAGTGGATCTTCCTTAAGCTCTTCAACGCTTGGTATGACCCGCGCCTGGATAAGGCCGTGCCGATCGAGGCGTTGGAAGCTGAGTTGGCCGAGCGCGGATCGGGCGCGATTCTCGATTACATAGACAACCATCCGGAGCACATCGGCGTCGTCAATAAGGGCACGCCGGCCATTACCGCCGAGCAGTGGCGAGCGATGAGCCGGCGCGAACAGAATGAGTACCTCTACAACTTCCGGCTGGCCTTCCAGGCTGAAAGCACGGTGAACTGGGATCCGGTTGACAAGGTCGTTGTGGCGGATGAGGAAGTGGAGAACGGGCGCGCCTGGCGCAGCGGCGCGCTGGTCATCAAGCGCACCATCCGTCAGTGGTTCTTCCGCATCACGGCCTATGCCGAGCGCCTGATCAAAGACCTGGACGAGGTGGACTGGCCGGAGCGCATCATCACCATGCAGCGCAACTGGATCGGCAAGTCCGAAGGCGCAGAGGTGATCTTCCGCGTTTGCAACGCTGAGCAATCGGCCATCCCGATCTTTACCACCCGCCCGGACACGCTATGGGGCGCGACGTTTATGGTGCTCTCGCCGGAGCACCCGCTCGTGCCGCACATCACGGCGCCCGAACACAAAGCCGAAGTGGAGCGTTATATCGCCTTCGCCAAAGGCGAGAGCGAGGAACAGCGCACCGCTACAGACAAAGAGAAGACCGGCGTATTCACCGGCGCTTACGCGATTAACCCGGTGAACGGCGAGCGCATCCCGATCTGGATCGCCGACTACGTGCTCATGAGCTACGGCACCGGCGCGATCATGGCCGTGCCGGCCCATGACCAGCGCGACTTTGAATTTGCCAAGAAGTTCAACCTGCCGATTAAAGTCGTGGTCTTCCCGCAAGCTGAGATGGAGCGACTGGGCCTATCCGGCGCGCCGAGCGAGGCAGCGATCACCGATTATGAGCGCCGGATGACTGCTGCCTACGAAGACAAAGCCGGCGTGATAGTGAACAGCGGGCCGCTCAGCGGCACGCCTGCCGGCACGGAGGCCATTCGCGCTGCGATCGCATACTGCGCGCAAATGGGCTTTGGCAAGCGGCGCGTGAATTACAAGATCCGCCCTTGGCTGATCAGCCGGCAGCGCTATTGGGGCACGCCCATCCCGATTATTCACACGCCCGACGGACCGCTCGCTGTGCCCGAGCACGAGCTGCCCGTGCTGCTGCCGAAGGTCTCCGCCTACGAGCCAGGGCCGAACGGTGAGTCCCCGCTGGAGAGCATCCCGGAGTTCGTCAACACACCGCTTGGCCGGCGCGAGACCGACACGATGGCCACTTGGGCTTGTTCTTCCTGGTACTACATCCGCTTCGCAGACCCGCACAACGACAAGGCGATCGGCGATCCCAAAGAGATTGATTACTGGCTGCCGGTGGATACCTACGTTGGTGGGGCGGAGCACGCCGTGCTGCACTTGCTGTATTCGCGCATGTGGACCAAGGTGCTCTACGACCTGGGCATCGTGAAGTTCAAAGAACCGTTTCGCACGCTGCGCAATCAAGGTCTGATCCTCTCCCCGCAAAAGCGCGTGGATGAACACGGGCGCGAGTACTACGAGAAGATGAGCAAATCCAAAGGCAACGTGATCACGCCTGATGAAGTGATCGCCGAACACGGCGCGGATGCGCTGCGTGGCTATGAACTCTTCATTAGCGACTTTGAGCAGACCGTGCCGTGGAGCACCCAAGGTGTGCCCGGCGTGCGTCGCTGGCTGGATCGCGTCTGGCGCATCGTGCTAGCGCCGGAGGAGGAGAAGGGACCGCCGGCCCAGATGACCCCGCGCGACCTGCGGCGCATCGCCCATCAGACCATCCTGCGTTACGAGCGTGATCTGAAGGCGTTTAGCTTCAACACGCTGGTTGCCGCCCTCATGGAGTTCACCAACGCGCTCTACAAGGCCCGCGATGCCGGCCTGGTCGGCGCGCCGGAATGGGACGAGGCGATTGACATCCTGCTGCGCCTGCTGGCGCCGGTCGCCCCGCACATCGCCGAGGAGCTGTGGGATCGCCTGGGCCGGCCCTACAGCATCCACCAACAGCCCTTCCCGGTCGCCGACGAAGCGGCCGCCCGCGCCGACGTCCTCACCCTGGCCGTCCAGGTCAACGGCAAGGTGCGCGACCGCATTACCGTGCCTGCTGATGCCGACGAAGAGGCGATCAAACAAGCAGCGCTGGCCAGCGAGGGGGCAAAGCGCTACTTGAATGGGCTGCCGCCAAAGCAGATACACCACGTCAAGGGCCGCTTGGTGAGCATCGTGGTGTAACGACCAGTTGACCTATTGAGAATAGGCCGATTGACCAGTTGCTAACCCGCGCCGATCGGTACAAAATAGACCTAAGATGAACCCTACCAATCCGGGAGTGAACTCCCTGATCTACCCCATCGTGATCTTCACCGGCAGCCTGGTGATCACGATGCTGTTGCTGACCTACGCCGTGTCATCTATTACCGCTGCCATTCGCAAGCGGCGCGCACAGGCCATCCGCGATTGGCAAGCCCGCGGCGTGACGTTTCTCCTAGGTCCAGTCCAAGCCAACTTTCTGAACGAGCCGCGCTCCTTCGGCGTAGGCGGCAACGGCACGCTGGTGATGAGCGACAGCGCGATTCACTTCGCCCAGGTTACGCCAGAGCGCGAGATCATCATCCCCTTGAAGGACGTTGAGCGCGCTTTCCTCTTGCGACGCTTTAACGGCCGTCGCGGGGCCAAGCCCTTCCTCATCATTCAGCGCAAGGTGGGCGACCTGACCGGCTTCCAAATCGAGGACGCCAGCAAGTGGGCAGCCGTCATCAATCGCACTGTCGGCGCGGTGATGCCGATCACGCTTCCGACCAGCGCCCAGGCAAGCGAGGCTGCGTCTGCTGCATGGAGCGCCACAAATTAAACAAGGCCGGCCCGCCGAACAATCCCATCCCGATAAACACGGCCAGCGCCACCAACGGCCCACCCCAGAAGATCGCGTTCGCCACGCTTTCGCCTAACCAGGTGAAGATATAGGCCCAGATCGGCCAATAGTGAAAGCCCAGCAGACTGCTGGCCGCGGTCGGGCCATCGGCGCCGTTCGAGGTCTGCTCTGGACGGGTGATCGCATACCAGACGATATAGATGAGCGCCGCAGTGACGAACCAGCCCAGATAGTTGCTCAGCGGGATGCCGAAATATGGCCCCGCCGCCCGCCAGACCCAGTTGCCGTCGGCCACCATGCGCGGATCCAGGCTCAGATCCCAGGCCGTCATCGCCAATGCCGCGATCCCGACGCGCGCAGCAGGCATTAGCACTGCCGTCAGTCGGAAGCACGTCAGCAGATAGCCCGCCGTGGCCCACGACGGATACAACATCATGAACCAGGCGACCGGGATGATCGCCGGCACTTTGCCCAGCAGCTTCGGCCCCAGTCGGTCGGTATAGTCGTATTCGCCGAAGAGAAAGCCATAGCTGCTGCCCAGATACTCCAGCGTCAGCGCGATGGCAAAGCTGGCCATCAGCATCGCAACAGCGCGGCGGAGGCCATGTTGAACAATTGCGTATGTCAGCGAGAAGGCAAACAGGCTGGCTGCCGTCAGCGCTGTGCTCGGCCCAATCCACGCCGGCTGATCGGCCAGCCGAACCAAGCAGTAGATCGGCATAGACGCCAGGTAGGTCAGCAGACAGATGAGAGGGACGAATTGAAGGCGCGCGCCGGCCACTTCTTGATTTGCTCCTACAGCGGTCGCAACTGCTTGACCATCCAGAAGATGCGCGGCATCCGGACCAGCTTCTCGCGGAAGGAGAGGAAAGCGCGTTTGTTGAACACATCGAAGTCGTTCTCGATGATCTTATCCAGGATGCTGCGGTAGAGGATAGCAGCCGCGCCCACTGCAATTCGACCGTCTGGCTTGAGCGCGACGATCGCCGGGATGCTGCGGGCATAGTACTCGCGAGCGCGCTGGATTTCAAAGCGCATCAGGGCGCGAAAGCGGTCGTCTATCACGCCGGCTTTCAGGTCCGCCTCGGTATAGCCGAAGCGGCGCAGGTCTTCTTGGGGTAGATAGATGCGCCCGCGGGCCAGGTCCTCGCCCACGTCACGCAGGATATTGGTCAATTGCAGCGCGATCCCCAGGTCAATGGCCGGCTGACGGCTGCGCTCAAAGAGCGCTGGATCGTCGCCGTTTACGCCGATAATGTGCATCGAGATCAACCCCACCGTGCTGGCCACGCAATAGCAATAGCGCTCCAGGTCACTCCAACGCTCGTAGCGGTTGATCGTCAAATCCATCTCGCAGCCGTCTATCAGCTCCTCTACGTACTGCTGCGGCACGCCGTAGCGCCCGCGGACCAGCGTCCAGGCCGCGAGCACGGGATTGGTCTGCTCATGCCATTGCAAGCGCGACGCTCGCCGCCACGCATCCAGACGGGGACGAGCTTCCGCAGCGCTCTGGCTCAGCACATCCACCGTATCATCCGTGGTGCGGCAAAAAGCGTAGAGCGCGCGAATGGCGCGCCGCTTCTCGCGGGGCAGGAAGGAGGTGCTGAAGTAAAAAGATTTGGAGTGATCGCGGGTGATTTCATCGCACAGATCAAAGGCACGCTCAAAAGCGTGTTCATCCTGCGTCGGGCGCAGCTTAAGAGAACGGATCATGGTCATGGGCACGGCGCAGATGTTCGAGTTTGGGTTGTTTGCGCTAACAGCTTAACTGCTAGTGTGTGCGATTCACCTTAGCCGTGCATAAGCTGAGTATATGCCCGATTGGGCGCGTGTTGCCGGATGGGGAGTGCATTCACAATTGGGGGCAAGACCGATCTCACGCGGAGACGCGGAGAACGCGAAGAATTTGAAGGTACAGCATCTTTGGTAGCTGCCTGGAAGCGCGCTGTACTGCCCCATTGGTCGTTGAGCACACGTTTTGGTCATCCGCAAGTGCATCGCTCGCGTCATCACTGCTAAGCAAGCCAAGAATCGAGCAGGCAGGTGATCCTTGGCGTATTGAGCACGCCAGGGTCATCAGTGCCCTGCCTCACCCCGTCATTCTGAGTCGAGCAGGAGTTTAGATGCTTTGCTCCGCTCAGCATGACAAGAGCAGATAGGGTGTTGGTGGCTTCGCGGGGCTTCGGTCAGACGAGCGTTTAGATGCTTCGCCGCGCCGGCGCAGCGCACGAGAACGATCGCCCCTATGCGTGAATGCGCCCAACCCGCCGTGAAAAACAGACCTACAATAAAAAATAAGTTCGCATGACTGATCACAAACAGCCATCTGCTGAGATCGCAGCGCGCGCCGCCCAACTGCGTGCCGAGTTGAACGAGCATAACTATCGCTATCACGTGCTCAACGAACCGATCATCAGCGATGCCGAGTTTGACGCCCTGCTCGAGGAGCTGCACCGGCTCGAAGCCCTCTACCCGGCGCTGCGCACGCCCGATTCGCCCACCCAGCGCGTCGGTGCGCCGCCGGCTGAGGGATTCGCCAAGGTCACCCACCCTCAGCCCGTGCTCAGCTTGAGCAACGCCTTCGACGCCGGCGATGTGCGGGCCTGGCGCGAACGTCTGATCCGGCACATCGAACAAACCTTCCCCAACCCCACCGAGGCGCTCGGCCAACTGGATGATTACGTCGTCGAGCCAAAGATTGACGGATTGACCGTTGTGCTCACGTATGAGGGCGGCATCTTCGTTCGCGGAGCGACGCGCGGCGATGGGCTGGTCGGCGAAGACATCACCGCGAACCTGCGCACGGTGCGCAGCGTGCCGCTGGCGCTGCGACAAACGGACGGCGTCCCGCTCCCTGCCCGCGTGAGCGTGCGCGGAGAGGCGTTCATCACCACAGCCGACTTCCAGCGCCTAAACGAAGCGCAACTCTCCGCCGGCGAGCGCGCCTTCGCCAACCCGCGCAACGCCGCCGCCGGCTCGCTGCGTCAGCTCGACCCAACAATTACCGCCAAGCGGCCACTCCGCCTGCTCTGTTACGCCATCGTGGACTACGAAGGTGCATCCCCGCCGCCGGCCACCCAGTGGGAAACGCTCGCCTATCTGCGGCAGCTTGGCTTCCCGGTGACCGACGTCGCGCGCCGCTTCGGCGACCTGGAGTCGGCCATCGCCTATTGCGCAGAATACGCCGAGGCGCGCGATAAGTTGCCGTTCGAGGCCGACGGCATGGTGATCAAGCTCAATAACCTGGCGCTGGCTCGTCAATTGGGCTATGTGGGCAAAGACCCGCGCGGCGCGCTCGCTTTCAAGTTTCCCGCGCGCGAAGCAACTACCATACTGAAGGCTGTCAGCATCAGCATTGGGCGCACCGGCAATATCGTCCCCAGCGCCGTCTTGGAGCCGGTGAACGTGGGCGGGGCCACGATCACCAGCGCCACGCTTCACAACTACGACGACATCGCCCGCAAGGACATCCGGATCGGCGATCGTGTGATCGTCCGGCGCGCCGGCGACGTCATCCCTTACGTGGCCGGCCCGGTGATCGCGGCGCGAACCGGAGCAGAGCAACCGATTACCCCACCTACGCATTGCCCATTTTGCGGCACGGCGCTGATCCGGCGGCCTGGCGAGGTCGCCCTGTATTGCCCCAATGACGATTGTCCGGGCCGGCTCGACCGCGCGATCAGCCACTTCGTCGGCAAGAACGCGATGGACATCGCCGGGCTGGGCGAGAAGATCGCTGCCCAACTCATAGACGCCGGCTTGGTGAACGACGTAGCTGACCTCTACACACTCAAGAAAGAAGACCTGCTGGGCCTTGAGAAATTCGCCGAGCGCAAGGCGCAGAAGCTGCTGGAAGCGATCGCTGCCTCCAGGCAGCAGCCGCTGGCTCGCCTGCTGGTCGGGCTGGGGATTCGCCACGTTGGTGAGGTCGCCGCGCGCGCCTTGGCCGAGCGCTTCGGCAGCCTGGACGCCCTTCTGAGCGCCGCCGCTGAAGGCCCGCAGGTCCTCCAAGATATTGAGGGTGTGGGGCCGGTGATCGCCGAGAGCATCTGCGACTGGGCGCGCCGCGAAAGCACCCGCCGGCTGATCGAGAAGCTCAAGCGCGTCGGCGTTGACCCACGCCAGCAACCTCGCGCTGAGACCAGCGGCGCGCTCACTGGTCGCATCTTTGTCATCACAGGAACGCTCTCCCAGCCGCGCGAGGCGATCGCGGCTTGGATCGAGGCGCAAGGCGGCAAGGTGACCGATAGCGTCAGCCGGCAGACCAGCTATTTAATCGTCGGGGATGCGCCCGGCGTCAGCAAGTTGACCAAAGCGCAGCAGCTCGGCGTGCCGATCATTGACGAAGCTGCGCTTCGTCGAATGGTCGCAAGCGATGCGTAAGCCAACATGATTCGCGTTTCCCATGCCCACGTCCACGTCATCAACGGCGAAGAGCTGGGCGAGACGCCCCAGG
>AFSR01008125.1_pt1 | contig 10659 bp, 12 predicted proteins | sample 296848 | NCBI WGS metagenome assembly AFSR01 (sample SAMN02954305, study PRJNA68063) | hot springs metagenome | biome: terrestrial; feature: Mushroom and Octopus hot springs; material: microbial mat core samples; isolation source: Yellowstone National Park Mushroom and Octopus hot springs ...
AACAGGTGTCGATCTTGAGGAGTTCGCGGCACACCCTCCTACGCTGGAGCCCATCACCTTCACCCTCGCTGCGCGGTTGCTTCGGGAGAAAGGGATTGTAGAGTTCGTTGAAGCCGCCCAACGCATCAAGCAACGCTATCCCAACACTCGCTTTCTGCTACTGGGCGGGCTGGACACCAATCCAGGCGCGCTCCGCGAACACGAAGTGCGCTCGTGGGCAGACGCAGGCTTTCTGGAGTGGCACGGACATGTGCCCGATGTGCGCCCCTACTTTGCCCAGACCAGCGTCTATGTGCTGCCGTCCTATCGCGAGGGGGTGCCGCGCAGCACGCAGGAAGCGATGGCGATGGCACGCCCCGTCATTACCACCGATGCGCCCGGCTGCAGGGAAACCGTTGTGCAGGGCGTAAATGGCTTTCTGGTGCCGCCGCGCGATGTGGACGCGCTGGTTGCGGCGATGGAGCGGTTTATCCTGCAGCCTGATTTGATTATTCACGATGGGTCAGGCAAGCCGAAAGCTGGCAGAGGAGCGGTTCGATGTGCATAAAATCAACCAGCGAATCTTGGAGGTAATGGGAATTTCACCCAAAAATGCGGAAATGTGACGAGGCTAATATGCCGCCCGTTCAAATACGTGCTGTTCAAGCAAATGACCTGCCGCAAGTGGTCGCCGTCCACCAGCAGGCGTTTCAAAGGGTTCCACATGACCCTGCTGGGTCCGCGATTCTTGGCAGGCTACTACCAGACCGTGCTGGACTATCCCGACTCGATTTTTCTGGCGGCGGTGGACGCCGAGCAGATGCTCGGTTTCGTGGCGGGGTTTGTGAACCCCTCGCGGTTCTATGCGCTGTTGCGGGCGCGGAAGCGCACGCTGGCGCTGGCAGCAGCGACGCACTTGGCGCTGCGTCCCCACCTGTGGCGGCGCACCTTGAGCAGCCTGCGGCGAGCGCAAACACTTGCCGATACAGGCGACCAGCCCCATCTTGCCGAGTTAGCCTCCATCGGCGTCAGCCCCAAAGCGCAGGGGCGCGGCATCGGCAAAGCGCTCACGCTCACGTTTCTGGACGCCGCGCGACAGAAACAGGCGAAGGAAGTTATGCTCACAACCGACGCGCACAACAACGATGCCGTGAATCGGTTCTACCAAAATCTGGGGTTCCAGTGTGTGCGCCAGTTCTGGCACACGCCCGACCGCCTGATGAACGAATACCGAATCGCGCTTGCAGAGGTACAATTGGCCAGCGAGGGAACGCCGAATGACACATAGCGAGTTTCTCCCCTATGCGCTGCCCGCGTTGGACGAGCAAGAAGCGCAGGCGGTGCTGGAGGTGCTGCGCAGCGGCTGGCTGACCACAGGACCGAAGACGAAGCAGTTCGAGGAGGCGTTCGCCCACTACACGGGCGCGGCGCACGCCGTCGCGGTCAACTCCTGCACGGCAGCGATGCACCTCGTGTTGGCGGCATGGGGCATTACGCAAGGCGACGAAGTAATCACCACGCCGCTGACCTTCTGCGCCACCATCGAAGCCATCGAGTATGTTGGCGCGCGTCCCGTGCTGGTCGATATCGACCCCGCCACAGGCAACATTGACCCCAACCGAATCGAGCAGGCGATTACCCCACGCACGCGCGTGCTGCTGCCTGTGCATTATGGCGGGCTGCCCTGTGAGATGGACGCGATTATGGACATCGCCGCGCGCCACAACCTGCGCGTGCTGGAGGACGCTGCACACGCAGCAGGCGCAGCCTACAAGGGACGCAAAATCGGCGCCATCGGACATGCCACTGCCTTCTCCTTCTACGCCAACAAGAACATGACCACTGGCGAAGGCGGGATGATGACCACCAACGATCTTGAGCTTGCCGACCGCTGCCGTATCTTGAGCCTGCACGGCATCAGCCGCGACGCTTGGAAACGCTACACGGCGTCAGGCTCGTGGTACTACGAAGTCACCGAACTCGGCTACAAATACAACATGCCCGATGTGCTGGCGGCGATCGGGCTGTGCCAACTGCATAAACTGGACGCGCTGAACGCACGACGGCAGGCCATCGCCCAACGATATCACCGCGCTTTTCGGCGAGATGGACTTTTTTGAGCCGTTTCCCCCCGCCGTGCCTGACTACAGCACACATGTGTGGCACTTGTATACGATTCTGCTGCGACTGGAGACGCTGCGAATCAGACGCGACCAGTTTATCGACGAACTCAAAGCGCGGGGGATTGGCGTGAGCGTTCACTACATCCCGATTCACTTCCACCCGCACTACCAAGGCTACGGCTGGCGCAGGGGCGAATTCCCGCACACGGAAGCCTACTATGCCCGCACGATTTCCCTGCCACTGTACCCCAGCATGACCGACGCCGATGTGTCGCGTGTTATCGAGACCGTGTACGAGGTCGGTACGCAGTGGCGACGGTGAACCCATCGGGTATCCTGGTAAAGATGGGCATGGCGAAATGCAGAGCGGATGTGCAACCGTTGCTGGAGCGCGTCAAAGCACACTTGAAACAATGCTTTGGCGACGGTATTGAGGCGGTTTTGCTGTACGGCTCATATGCGCGTGGCAGTGCAACACCCGACTCTGATATTGACTTGCTGGTATTGACGGACGAGTCACTTAGACCCAGTGAAGTGAGACGAAGTCTGAATGATGTTCTTTATGATATTTTGGTAGAAGAGGGAGAATTGGTCTCTGTCATTGTGATACAAGAATCATTTTACAAAACGCAAAGTTCTCCATTTTTGCAACGAGTTCGCGAGGAGGCGATTGCGGTATGAATGCTGTGAACGAGTTAACAGAGAAGGCGAAAAGATTCCTGCGAACCGCAAAAACTGCTTTCGAGTTGGGCGACTTTGACTCCTGTGTCTCACGCTGCTACTATGCAATGTTTTTCGTTGCGGAGGCTGCTCTCCTTACTAAGGGATTGTCTGCCTCTTCTCACAAAGGGGTGCTTTCGATGTTCAGTCAGTATTTCGTTAGGACTGGGGTGTTTCCGAGAGAGATGGGGCGACTTCTAAATGATGCTTACGACAAGCGAATTGTTGGCGACTACGGCATCGGCGTGCTGTTTGAAACAGAAGAAGTAGAGCAGTTACTGACTGATGCCTGTGCTTTCGTCCAAACAGTATCAGAGTACCTTGCGGATTGCCAAACGAAACCTCAGGCAGATGAGTAGCGTTAGGATTTATGAGAGGGTGAAACGGGGATTGGACATCCTCGCAGCGAGTGTGGGGCTACTTCTCCTTGCGCCGCTGATGGGGCTGATTGCGCTTGCTATAAAGCTCGACTCGCCAGGAAGCGTGTTCTTCGCGCATCGGCGCGTCGGACGTTATGGACGCCCCTTCAAGGTGCTGAAGTTCCGCACGATGGTACAGGACGCACCCAAGCGCGGTGGCGCGATTACCGCAGGGCACGACCCACGCATCACGCGCGTGGGCAGGATTCTGCGCAAAACCAAGCTCGACGAGTTGCCCCAGCTGTGGAATGTGCTGAAGGGCGAGATGAGCCTCGTCGGTCCGCGCCCAGAGGTGGAAGCGTATGTCGCCCTGTGGGAGCCGACGCTCCGCGAGAAGGTACTCAGCGTGCGCCCAGGAATTACAGGCTTGACCCAAATCCGCTACCGCCACGAGGAGACGCTACTCGCCCAGCAGCCCGACCCAGAGACCTACTACCGCGAGGTGCTGCTCCCGCTCAAGCTGCAATCCGACGCCGAGTATGTGGACAGGCGCACGCTGTGGTACGATTTGTACCTCATCCTGCGCACGGCGCTTGCCCTGTTCGAGCGACCGTCTGCCGAGCGCGAGAGTCTATCCCATACTCAGCCGCAGGAGTGAGAACGATGGGGCGACTGGACGAAGTGCATCACCCAGAATGGCGCGACTGCCTGCGCCTTGCCAGCGACGCCTACGAGCTGCTCATCCCCCTGCAGTTCGGTATCCGAATCCTGCACTTCGGGTGGGCGGGCAGCGAGAACCTGTTCTGGACGGAGCCGTCGCCCCCGCAACCACAGACGCTTGGCGCGTCTACGGCGGGCATCGGCTCTGGCACGCGCCTGAACATCCCATCCGTACCTACAGCCCCGACAACGACCCCATCGAGTGGCACTGGGACGGGCAACAGCTCCTGCTGCGTCAGCCGACCGAGCCGCGCACGGGCATCCAGAAGGAGGTGGTACTTGCGCTGCATGCCGACTCGGTACATGTGCGCCATCGGTTGGTGAACCGCAACCTGTGGGAGGTGCGGCTGGCGGCGTGGGCGCTGAGCGTGATGCGCCCCAGCGGGGTCGCGCTCATCCCCCAAGAGCCGTACCGACCGCACCCCGACGCGCTGCTGCCCGTGCGCCGCGTCGCGCTCTGGGCGTACACCGATATGAGCGACCCGCGCCTGCGCTGGGGCAAGCGGCTGATTCAAGTGCGCCAAGACCCACGCGCCGCCGCGCCGCTCAAGATCGGCGTCAGCAACACGCTGGGCTGGATGGCGTACTGGTTGGGCGAGACGCTGTTCGTCAAGCGGTACGCCTACGACCCCTCGGCAGAGTACCCCGACTTCGGCTGCAACACGGAGGTGTTCACCAACGCCGAGATGCTGGAGCTGGAGACGCTCTCGCCCCTGACAACGCTGCCGCCCGACGGCGCGCTGGAGCATACCGAGCGGTGGTCGCTGCATCGGGTGGGGGCGTATGTGGACGACGAAGACGCGCTGCTGGAGACGCTCGCCTACGCCTTGCGCGATTGAGGCGGCGCCGCGCTCTCGCGCACAACCAGTTCGCCCTCCATCAGGCAGTTGCCCTGCAGAGTTGTGCCCGTCTCAATCTGTTGCAGGAGCGCGTCGGCGGCGGCGTAGCCGATGTCGTGAATCGGGTTGCGGATGGTGGTCAGCGGCGGTTTCGCCAGCGCCGCCATCGGCATATCATCGAAGCCGACCACTGACATATCGCGCGGCACGCGCACGCCGTGCTGGGCGCAGGCGTCCAACGCGCCAAGCGCCAGCAGGTCGTTCGAGCCGACGATTGCCGTCAGGCGCGGACGCACCTGCAACAGTTGCGTCGCCGCCGCGAAGCCGCCCGAATACTCGTAGTTGCTGGGCGCGATCCAGTCGGGTGGCGCCTCGATGCCCCACTCTGCCATCGTCTCGATGTACGCCTTGAGCCGCTGGTGCGTACTCCACTGGCTGTCGGGTCCCTTGATGAAGCCAATCCGCCGATGCCCCTGCTCCAGTAGCCAGTTGACCAGCAGGCGCATCATCGGCTCGTTCGCGCTGTCGACGCAGTAAAAGCCCAGCGATTCGGGCAGCGTGCTGCCGACCACCACGCAGGGCAGGTGCGTATGCTGGTGGTACTCCAGCAGGGGGCTGCCCATCAGCGGCACAATGAGCAGCAGCCCGTCCACCGTGCCGTCATCCAGCTGCGTCCAGAGCATCCGCGAGTCCAAGTCGTTCAGCGTGATGATTTTCAGGTGGTAGTTGCGCGGGGCGAGCGCTTCCACGACGCCGTCCAGCACGGCGGTCGCGTAGTGGTTGCGCGTGAAGATGGCGTGCTGCGGCTCCATCACGATGCCAATCGTGTGCGTGCGCCGTGCGGCAAGGCTGCGCGCCACACGGTTTGGGCGGTAGCCCAGCCGATGCGCCGCCGTCAGCACGCGCTCGACCGTCTCGGGACTGTGCAGCCCGCTCTTGTTGTTCAAGATGTTCGACGCTGTGCCAATCGAGACGCCTGCTGCCTCCGCCAGTTGCTTCAAAGTGGGGCGTTTCACACGCCGCGCCGTCTTCACGCCCTAATTATACACTACTCCTGACCGCTCAGTCGACGCAGCGCGAGGATGAGTGCCTGCGTGCCGAGCGACTCGTCGCCTGTGCGTTCCAAGCCGCGATAGAGTTGCTGCACGAGCGCGGTTCCCAGTAGCGGTGTGCCTGTGCGCCGCGCCTCGTCCATCAGAATCGCGAGGTCTTTCTGCAGCAATTTGACCATAAAGCCAGGCTGGAGGTCGCCCTGCGCGATGCGCTTGCCGAGATTCTCCATCGCCCACGAGCCTGCCGCGCCCGAACGGAGCGTCTCGACAGTGAGGTTCAGGTCTAACCCTGCCTGCTCCGCAAACAGCAACGCTTCCGCGACGGCGAGCATCCCGACGGCAACGGCGATTTGGTTGGCGAGTTTCATACGCTGTCCGCTGCCGCTGGCGCCCACATAAACCACCTTCTTGCCCATCGTCTGGAGGATGGGCAGGGCGCGTTGAAAGGCTTCGGGGTCGCCGCCGACCATAATCGTGAGCGTGCCTGCCTCCGCGCCCCACTGCCCGCCCGTGACAGGCGCGTCGAGGAAGGCGATCCCGCGTTCCCGCGCGGCGTCGGCGAGCCGCTGGGCAAGGCTGGGCGCGGTTGTGCCCATGTCGATGGCGAGCGCGCCCGTGCGCATCGCAGGCAGCGCGGCGTTCTCGCCCGTAAGCCAAACGCGCTCGACGGTCGCGTCGTCGGGCAGGCAACTGATGACCACCTCGCACTGGGCGGCTAACGCGGCGGGCGTGGCGGCTGCGCGTGCGCCCAGTTCGACCAGCGCGTCAATCGGCGGGCGGCTGCGGCTATGCACCACCAGCGGGTAGCCTGCCTGCAGGATGTGCCGCGCCATCGGACGCCCCATAATGCCCAGCCCGATGAAGCCCACCGTCGGCAGCGTCATAGGCGCATGCTTCGCTGGAGGGGACGGTTCTCCTGCTACGATGGGGCGCGCAGCGCAAGCACGAACATCACCCCGCATGCGCCTTGCAGGACCAGCATCAGCCCGCCCAGCACAATCGCAATCCACGCATGCGCCTTGCCGTGCGCTTCGGGGGTCTCCCGCGCGACGGCTAAGCCCCTAACCCCCAGCGTGACGGCGGCGATTGCCAGCAGCAACCCGATGCAGGGGATGAGGCTGAACACCGCGAGGTAGTAGCCGATGAGCGCGGGCTTGTTTTTGTAGGGCACGATTTTGGACAGCGCGTCGGACGCGCCCGAAGCGGTCGGCGCGCCCCCTGCAAACGCCGCACAGCGGTCGCAATACTGGCGTCCCTCGGCGATTTCCACGCCACAAGTCAAGCAGCGCATGTGTCTTCTGCTCCCCCCTCCTGCAGGTTCCCCCCGCTTCGCGAGGGGAACCGAGCCGCGCACCCATTCGGTTCCCCCTGCCCGCAGGGGGAACCTTAAGGAGGGGGTTCTCGTTTCACATCGTGCTTGTATGCACCTTGGCTCGGTGATTGAAGTGTTCGTCGCAAGGGGTGAGTCTCCTGCCGCTTTTGGGCGGGGTACAATCCCGCTGTGAGACGGCGCATTCTGTGGGCAGGGCTGGCGGCGCTGGTGGGCGGGGCGGTGGTCGTGCGCCTGCTGTACCGACCGCCTGAAGACGCCCACGAGCGCATGCACGCTGAAGAGGTGCAGGCGCAAGCGACCATCGACTCGCTCGCCCAGCTGCCCCCGCAGCAGCAACTGCGCGAACTGGAACGCTACCTCGCGCTGCAGTCGCCGATTGCCGTGCGCACGGCGGCGGTGGAGGCGATTGCCCGCATCGATGCGCCCGAGGCGCGCGCCCTGCTGCGCGAGTCGCTGCGCGATTTCGCCTCGCCTGTGCGCACGCGCGTCGCCGAGATGGCGACCCGCCAGCCCCGCGAGGACGCCCTCGAACTGCTCATCGACTGCCTCGCCGACCACGATACAGAGGTGCGCCAAGCCGCCATCAACGCGCTGCAGCAGATCCACGACCGCCGCGCGGTAGGCGCTCTGATTGCGTGCTGCGCGACGACCCGAACGAGCAGACACAGCAGATGGCGATGAGCGCGCTACGGACAATCACGGGGCAGCCGTTCTACGCCCGCTACACCGACCCGCCTGACAAGCGTCAGCAGGCGCGCCAAGCGTGGCTGCGCTGGTGGGCGACAGCGCAGAATCAGTTCGTCGCCCTGCAACCAAAGCCCGTCCACCCCGCGCACACCCAAGACGCGCCCGATTTGACCCTGCGCACGCTGGAGGGCGAGCCGATTGCTCTGCGTCGTCCGCCCAAGCCGCTGCTGTTGAACTTCTGGGGCACTTGGTGCGGCGGCTGCCAGCAGGAGTTGCCCCACCTGATCGCCCTGCACCAGCGGTACAGCGACCGCATCCAGGTGGTGGGCGTCGCCTTCGACGAACCCGACGGCGAGCAGGGGCTACGCCAGTTCTGCGCTGAGAAGGGCATCCGCTACCCACAGGCGATGGGCGACGAACGCCTGCGCGACGCCTTCAACTTGCACGGCGTGCCGCAGACGGTACTCATCGACGCGCAGGGGCGCATCCGCTTCTGGTGGGTCGGCGCACGCGACTTGGGCACGCTGGAACGCGCCCTGAAACTGCTGCAGGGTGATACCAACATCGTAGCATTAGGCTATCCACTGCGCAGGGCGAACTGGCGGGACGCAGACGGATAGGCGGGCACAAAAGAGGAGTGCCGTTCACGCTGGGGCTACTCTTGGGCGACTTCACGATGGGGTCGATCTGGTCGCTGATCACGCTGGCGTTCGAAGTGCCCACTCATCGGATTTATATTTGAGGTATACTCGCGAAAGGGTGGCGCTGATGGCAACCAAAGCACTGTTGGAACGGATTACCAGCGACCCGCGCGTGTTGGCGGGGCAGCCCGTGCTGCGCGGCACGCGCCTGAGCGTCGCCTACATCCTACGCCTGCTGGCAAGCGGCGCTACGGTCGAGGAAATCCTTCAGGAGTACGAAGGGCTGACGCCCGAAGACATTCAGGCGTGCCTGCTGTTTGCGGCAGAGACGCGAGAATAATGTATGGGGTATAATACCAGTATGCGTTTCAAGGGAGAAGTACGCTGGTTGGAACCAGAGGAGCAGGCGCTGTATCGCGAAGCAGAAGAGTGCCTGACAGGTCGATATCTGCACTATTCACGCGAGGTGAAGCGGCTTCGCAAATCTTGGATGGCGATCGATCATCTGATTGCCAGCTCAATACAGCAAGCAAGATGGGATAACCCACCGGATGGAGAGCCATTTTTCGGAAGAATCGATATCTCTTTCGATGGGGAAGTTGTAGAGTCGAGATACATCGGCTATTCTGGTATCGATGTCGCTGATACCAGAATCCTTGACTGGCGCACTCCATTAGCAGAAGTATACTATTCTGGCGCGAGCGTTGGAGAGGTTTCATATAAGGCTCCCAGAGGTGTCTTACAGGTACGATTGACTCTGCGCCGAAGGTTCAAAAGTGTCGCGTATATCATCAGCACCGAGCATGAGTCGCTGCCCTTCTACGGCGATGTGCAGCAATATGCCGAACAGCTCTTTGCCGACTACTTAGAAGAGATGTTGGCTCGCTATACCGATGGTCTCATGCGAGACATCGTGCGGACGATTGACGAGGAGCAGAACGAGGCAATCCGTACCGATAAACCTTGTATCGTAGTTGTTGGCAGACCAGGCACGGGTAAAACTTCTGTGGCTTTGCATCGTATCGCCTACCTAAACTATAAGCGGCAGCAAGAAAGCAGGGGCGGACGGCGGACGAGCCACTTTGCGTATATCAGCCCTACCGTGAGATTGTGCGCATACACCAGCGGTGTCTTTAGGAACATTCCCGATACCTTTCCCGAATATTGGAGTGTTGATAGTTTGATGACCGAAATCATTAAGGCGCACCATAGACATTTCTCGTCCAGAAGACTGCCCTCCATCCAAGCTGGAATCACAATAGGAATGGGTTGCCAAGATTACATGCAAGCCGAAAGTGCCTTGCAGGGCGTACAGCAGCTTCACAGCTCGCCACTAATTGGGGAACTGGTATACCTGCTGAAGCTTTCGGCGTTCTTGCGGGTAAAAACCATCGTGGAAACGACAGGTGGGGAAAGATTTGAGGAATTTTCAAGAGCAGTTGAAAGTATTAACACTCATCTAGGCTCTATAAGGAATAGGCTAACCTTGAGGAAAGATGAGCCGAATGTAAACCCATGCATAAAAGCTGCGGAAGCGTCCATCGACCGCTTGTCGTCAATTTTAAGATTCTGCAAAACGATTCTATCGATCACTTCGGGGGTACATAACACTACCATAGACTTGTTTGGCGTCGAGGCGAGTAGTCTTCTATGTCAGGGTAAGCTACTTCGTGAGTTTGCGCAAACTTTCAATACACTCCGTGAGAAGTACCCATTCTGGGAAGTCACCCGCGAAGATGTTTCGTATGATGACCAGCTGCGGGACTATATACCATCTTTGCAGAAGGTGTTAGAGACTCTCGACCCAATCCAGCTGTTCAGAAAAGTGTGGAGCGACACGCAGGTGTGGAACTTCGTTCAGCAAAAGTTCGGCGAGGACGCCCTATCCTATCTTCAGGCATTATCAGAAAGACCCGGCAACGAGGTATTTCACGATGAGAAGCCCCTGTTATGCTTGTTTATGCACAGTGTGTTCAAGATGGACAAGACTCCGCTGGATAAGCATGCCGCGATTGCTATCGACGAAGTGCAGAACCTTCCCTACTCGCTGTTGATATGCATTCGCCGAATGGCTCCGCAGGGATGTGATATCATCCTAATGGCAGATCCAGACCAGAGAACCTCGCTGCTCGGCTCCGACACTGCGCAGTTGCAAGGCTGTTTGGGACTACAGAGTACCGCCTCACGCGCGTCTACAGGAGCAATC
>AFSR01006153.1_pt1 | contig 10656 bp, 11 predicted proteins | sample 296848 | NCBI WGS metagenome assembly AFSR01 (sample SAMN02954305, study PRJNA68063) | hot springs metagenome | biome: terrestrial; feature: Mushroom and Octopus hot springs; material: microbial mat core samples; isolation source: Yellowstone National Park Mushroom and Octopus hot springs ...
CTTAGGGCTTGGGCTAATACTCTGGGCGCAAAGGCTTCCCGAATCAGATTGTATCAATGCCATCCCGGTCTGTCAGCAAACCTACACCTACACGAACTCGCCACCCGACTTCGGACAAACCCAGGAACTGTCCAATAACACCTGCCTACTCAATAACGAGCAAAAGACCGTCTGGTTCATCTTCACCGTGCAGCAGAGTGGTACGTTTGGCTTCACGGTCAATACCAGGTACGATTACGACTTTGCGCTGTGGGATATCACCAATAGCTCCTGCGCTATTGTCGGTAACACAGCGCCCATTCGGTGCAATTTTTCTGCGGATAATGGCACCACGGGCCTGGATGCGAATAATCCCCAGGCGGGTTCGCTCTCATGGGATGCTTCGCAGCCGCCTATCATGCCCGGGCTGAATGTTACGGCTGGCCAGACTTTTGTGCTGCTTTTAGATAACTACACACGTGATCAGACGGGATTCACGATTACATTTTCTGGCACGGCGCAGATATTTGACAATACGCCTCCCACTCTCGTCTCGGCTCGCCAGGATTGTGACCGCACCAATCGGATCATTCTTCGTTTTAGTGAGCCAGTTAGTTGTAGCACGGTCGCCGCTAACGGTTCGGATTTTTCCATCTACCCTTGGCGACGGAGAGGAAAGAACGGCAGGGGGGCTCTCCATTCTTCCCGTCTGCCTGAGGAGCACCAAGAGCCTTCTTGTGCAGGACCAGGGCCACAGCTGGTACCGCCGAGCAGCTTTTTCTGCCATCTCCTGATAGGGTAGAAGTCCGGGAAGGGGGTCAAAGAAGCCGCAGCTTGGCAGGAACGCGAAGAGCCCTGGATGTGAATGGAATTTCCTACCTTTGCCCCCGCTGTGAAGAGCCTACCATTTTACAAAACCCCGATGACTCCGCCGCAGGGGCAGGTGCGGGAGTGGCTTCTCGTGGATGCAACCGGGCAGCCGCTGGGACGTCTGGCCAGTCGGATAGCTTCCTATCTGCGTGGCAAGCACAAACCTAACTTCGCGCCGCATTGGAACCTCGGGGCCGCCGTCGTCGTCGTCAATGCCGAAAACGTCGTCCTCACCGGTAAAAAGGCTACACAAAAAGTCTACATTCGCCATACGGGCTACCCGGGCGGGCAGCGGCGTATTCCGATTACCCGGATGCAGCCCGAAGCGGTCATCCGCCACGCCGTCAAGGGCATGCTCCCAAAAAACAAGCTCCAAGAGCGCATGCTCCGCAATCTGTACATTTACGTAGGGCCGTCGCATCCGCACCAGGCCCAGAACCCTAAACCCGTTGTGCTATGAATCCGACCTTAGCCGGATACACACATACCATAGGCCGCCGCAAAACTTCTACTATCCGACTTTACATGCGGCCGGGGCAAGGGACTTTTGTCGTGAATCGGCGCCCCTGGAAAGCGTACTTCCCGCAGGAGATTCTCCAGCTTGAAATCCTCAAGCCTTTTGAAGTGGCGGGGCTGAGTGTGGAGAAGTTTGACCTCATTGCGTATGCGGAGGGAGGTGGTTTTCGTGGGCAGGCGGAGGCGCTCCGGCTGGCTATTGCCCGGGCGATTAGCAAGATGGATGACTCCAAGCGGCCCTTCCTCCGAAAAGCCGGCCTGCTCACCGTAGACAGCCGTCAGGTAGAGCGCAAACACTACGGCCACAAGAAAGCTCGTCGCAGCTTCCAATTCTCTAAGCGCTGATATGACTATTCCGACAATCGAACAGCTCCTGGAAGCCGGCGTACATTTAGGGCACCTGCGCTTCCAGTGGAATCCTAAAATGCGGCCCTACATCTACGGCGAAAGGGACCGCATCCACCTGATTGACGTCCTGAAAACCCGCCGCTTCCTCGAAGAGGCTGCCATCGCCGCCCGGGAGATGGCCAAACAAGGCCGCGCAATCCTCTTCGTGGGAACGAAAAAACAGGCCAAAGAAATCATCCGCGAAGCTGCTGAAAGCGTGGGCATGCCCTTCGTCAATGAACGCTGGCTGGGCGGCATGCTCACTAACTACAAAACTATCCGCCGCTCCATCGTCAAAATGGAGACGATCGATCGGATGATGCGGGATGGCACCTTTGACAAAATCTCCAAGCGGGAGCGACTGCAAAAAATGCGTGAGCGGGAAAAGCTGGAACGGGTCCTCGGCGGTATCGCCCGCCTGCCGCACTTCCCGCCCGGAATGCTGTACATCGTAGACATCGTGGAAGAAGATATTGCCTTAGCGGAAGCCCGCCGGCTCAATATCCCCACCATCGCCATGGTAGATACGAATGCCGACCCTACCGTGGTGACCTTCCCGATTCCGGCGAATGACGACTCCTCTCGCTCCATTGAGCTCATTACCGCCACCATTACCGCCGCGATTCAGGAGGGGCTGGATGCCCAGCGCCACGAAAAACAAGCCCTTGCTAAGGAAGACACCCAAAACTAAGACCCAGCCTGCCCTTCCCGCCGGCTTCCGGGATTGGGGGCCCGACGACATGCACAGGCGGCACCGTCTCTTCACGGTGCTGCGCCAGACCTTTGAACGCTACGGCTACGAACCCCTGGAAACCCCCGCCGTAGAGCTGCTCTCCGTCCTGACGGGCAAGTACGGCGACGAGGGTGAAAAGCTACTCTTCCGCATCCTCAATTCAGGAGACTTTCTTGCAGGCGTGCCGGAAGCGGCCCGCACTTCCAGTCAGGCCCTTCTTCCGCATATCGCAGAAAAGGCCCTGCGCTATGACCTGACCGTTCCTATGGCGCGCTGGGTCGCACAAAATGCCAGTAAGCTCGTCTTTCCCTTTCGGCGGTATCAGATTCAGCCTGTATGGCGGGCCGACCGCCCCCAAAAAGGCCGCTATCGCGAATTCTACCAGTGCGACATAGACAGCATCGGCGCCAAAGGCCTCATCCCCCTCCTGGAAATCTACCTCATTGCCCGAGAGGCCTTTGAAAAGCTGGGTCTAAATGACTGCATCTTCCACCTCAATCACCGTGCCCTCTTAGAAGCCTTTGCCGAAAAGGCCAGCTGGTCGGGTGACTTTTTGGAGTTTTGTCGCACCCTGGATAAAGCCGATAAGATCGGCTGGGAGGCAGTACGCACAATCTTCCAGGAGCGCGGTGCTGGCGACTTGTCGTTTTTAGACCCGGACAAACCCCTCTCAGCCAGCGAGATAGAGACCCTCCCCCTCCCGCCCGAAGTGAAAACGGAGATTTTGGCTGTGCTGGAGGCTTTTCAGAGATACGAAAACGACCCAATTCTCCGTGTGCAGTGGGATAGGACGCTGGCGCGGGGGCTGGATTATTACACAGGCTTCATCTATGAGGTGAAAAAGCCCGGAAGTGGGGTGGGCACGCTGGCGGCTGGCGGGGCCTACGCGAGTTTAGTGCGGGACTTTGGCGGGCCGGACCTACCGGCGATGGGTTTTTCCTTCGGGATAGAACGGCTCTATACCCTCCTGACCGAGTGGGAAGCGCCTGCCGAGAAGCCCTGGCTGGTGGCCTGGACGGATGCCAGCGCAGGGTACATTATGCAGGTGGTGGCAGCCCTCCACAGGGGAGGGAAGGCGGCCTTTGCCTATCCGGCGCCTCGGCGCCTCTCCCAGCAGTTAGAATACGCCCAGCGACGGGGATTACCGTACGCCGCTATCGTCGGCCAAACCGAAGAAACACAGCAAATCGTAACCGTCAAAGACCTATCCTATGGCACGCAGGTTGGGGTGGCTCTGGCTGAGCTGGCTGATTGGACTGCTCGTCTATAGTTGTAAGCCGCGCTTACCCGAGCTGGAGAGCATTGAGAAAAAGCGGCAGCAGCTGGCCCGTGTGCAAAAAAACGAAGGCCCCACAAGCACAAATTTCCTGGAAGCTGCTTTTCAGCTGGCCCGGGAGGAGGAAAACTTCGCCCGCAAGTATCCCAATCATCCCCAAACGCCGGCCTTTCTCCTCGAAGCGGCCCAACTCTATGCGAACTACTTAGGCAACCCGCGTAAAGCCGTGGCCCTCCTGGAAGCCATAGACCAGCGCTTCCGCCAAAAGTCCCCCCTGGCCCCCGAGGCCCTCTTTTTCCAGGCTTTCATCTACGAGAACCAGCTAAACGACACCACTGCTGCCCGGGAGGCTTACGAGCGGTTTCTCTCCTACTATCCCGACCATCGCCTATCTGAGCAGGCCCGCCAAGCTATAAAACTCCTGGGCAAGTCGCCAGAAGAGGTCATTCAGGAGTTTCTACAAAAGCAGCCCCAGTGAAGAGGCAGATAGCTCAGGGGGTTGTTTTGAGGAGCTTTTGGCGGCGACGCTCGGCATCAGCGGCCACGAGGCGGACCGCCCACCGCTGAAGGGCGGGGAAAAGCGAAACGAGGCGGGCCGCTATGCTCTTCGTGAAAGGAAGCGTGATTTCCAGGGGCCGTCGCGCAATCGCTCGTTCGACTGCCCGGGCTACATCTGTCGGCTCCAGAAGCCCGCCCGCCGATAGGGTGAAGACACTTTCTGGCCGAGGCAACTCATCCAAAATCAGCGGCGTGCGCACGGGCCCCGGACATATCACCGTCACATACACCCCATACGGCCGAAGCTCCTCCGATAGCGACAGACTCAGCCCCCGCACCCCAAACTTCGTAGCCGCATAGCCAGCAACCCCCGGAAGCGGTGTCACCCCCGCCAGCGAAGCCATATTCACAATATGCCCGTGGCCCCGGGCTTTGAAATTTCGCCATACACTTTGCAGCCGTAGCTAAACCCAGGAGGTTTATCCGGAGCTGCGCCTCAAAACCTCTATCGGCTGCTCGACAACCATCCCACCCGCATGATCCCGAAAGCTGCACGAGGATGTCTATGTCGGGGTACTTCTGGATGGTATCCTGCCACGCCGCAAAGGAAGTCACATCCAGCGTATCTAAGCGGAGATTGGGATGCGGCTCGGGGAAGGTAGCATGGAGCTTTTCGAGGGAGATGTCGGTGGCAATGAGGGTGTGGTTCGCCTTCAGGAGGCGCTGGACGGTAGCCTGTCCGATACCGCCGGCGGCGCCAGTGAGGAGGATTTTAGGCATAGGCGGTTTAGGGTTGGGATTGCCGCAGGAGCCGGGTCAGGTGGCGATGGTATTCGTGCCAGTCTACTTCTAAGAGGTGGCGGGGCGAGTGGGCATAGCGGGCCCGTTGGTTTTGCCAGTAGCGCTCGGCTTCTTTCTCGGCATCAGGCGGCAGCCGGTAAGAGCCCAGAATGTAGTGCGCAATAAGCTTTCCTTGTAGCTCGGAGAGGTTCCACAGGCAGCCATTGGGCTGAATCAGCCCCACAAAGCTAAGCGTGGGCGCATCCAGGTGGAAGATATGCAGATAGAGGCGCTTCAGGCGGCTCTCGGTGGGGGCCAGGTCCGGCGGCAAGAATGGAAAGGCAATCTCATAGCCGGTGGCCCAGATGATAGTATCGTACTCGCCCCACGAGCCGTCCGTGAAGTAGACTCTTTGGCCTTCCAGGCGCTGGATGCCCGGCCGCAGACGAATCTTTCCGTGGCGGAGGTGGTACAGAAGCTCGCTATTGACCAGCGGGTGCGTGTAAAAGATGGGGTGATCGGGCTTCGGCATGCCGTAGCGGGTGGAAAGGGCCCGTCAGCAGCCGTACCGTCAGCCCCGCCAGATAGTGCCGAAACCTGAGCGGCATCGGCGAAAGAAGCTTGTGGTAGAGCACATCCGTAGCTTCCCCGAAAAAGCCGAACTTGGGTAGAATATGATACCCCCGCCGGATGGATAGCTCTACCGACTCAGCAAAGCGCACCCCGTCTACGGCGATGTCTGCGCCGGAGTTACCCAGGCCGACTACTAAGAGGCGCCGTCCTTGCAGCTGGTACGGGTCTGTATAGTCATGCGAGTGGTAGCTTTCCCCCGAAAAGTGGCCCGGATACGTCGGCAAAAAAGGCTTCCAGTGATGCCCTGAGGCTAAAATCACATGCGCAGCTTCATAGGTTCGCTGGGTAGTCTGGATAACCCATCGCCCATTCTCCCGGGAAATTTGCTGAACCTCTTCGCCAAAGTGGATATGCTCTAAAAGCCCGAAATGCTCGGCGTATCGGCGGAAGTATTTCTGGACTTCGTGGTAGGGCAGGTAGTCGGGCGCCTCTGGGGGAAAGGGAAAGTCTGAGAAGGCCGAGCGGTTTTTGGAGGTGATAGTGACGAGGGTTTTGTAAGCGCTGCTATGACGGATGGGGCCTTCTTCAAAGAGCCAGACACCGCCTACGTCGTGGCGTTTTTCGAGGGCGAGTGCAGAGATATTGTAGTGTAAAAGATGGCGCAGGGTAGCGAGCCCACTGGGCCCTGCGCCCACTACGATAGCCTGGTGCATTAGTTAGTAGGTTTCGGAGGGCGTATTGAGCGGGGCACTCCCACCTATCCCAAAGCCCTGTGTAGCGATGACGTTGGCTTTCAGGTGGAGGATTTGGCGGGGATTGAGGGGGTCGTTGGTCTCCACGGTTATGGTCTTGTGCTGGACGCCGGTACGCCCGCGCGAGTCAAAGCGAGCCACTATTTCTGTACTCTGGCCGGGTTTGAGGATTTTTTCGGTGGGTTCTACAGCCGTACAGCCGCAGGAGGCCTTGACACTTTCTATGGTGAGGTCACCTTTGCCTTCATTTTTGACGACGAAGCGATATTCTACGGTTTGGCCTTCCAGCACATCACCCCCGTCAAACTCGGTAGTAGGGAAGACGGCCTTAGGGGCGCGAGCCAGCTCTTCCGGCGAGTAGACGACTTCAAACGAGCCATTGACTATGAGCTGCTTTTCGGGGCCCACTTGGTCGCTCGTGCGGATTCGGAGTATCTCATAAAAGCCCGATTGGTGTTTCCAGCCAGCGGCGCGGGCTTTCTGGCCGTTGAGTTTGATGATGACTTTACCTTCCTGGCCCGGGGCTAACGTTTTAGGAGAAAAACTGACCTCAAACATGGGCTTGGCGTCTACGACTTCTATGAATTCCACCGGATAAGTGCCGATGTTTTTGACTTCAAAGGTCAGGGTAGGGGTTTCGTTGGATTTGACGGTGCCGAAGGATTCTCGGCGCTTAACCCAGCCGAGGCCGCCATCTACTTCGGTGTATTTGTCGGGTTGGCGGTTGGGGTCTGGCTTGACGTTGCCCTTGATGGTGAGGACGATAGGCTGCTCGCTGCCCTCGTATTGTACAGTGATGGTTTTGTGGAAGGGGCCTGGGCGGCCTCTGGTGCTGTAAGCGGCTTGGACTTCGCCTCTCCCCCCCGGCGCAATCTCATCCTGCGTCCAGCGGGGCGTAGTGCAGCCGCAGGAGGCCTTCACCGACGTGAGCCTCGTGGGCTTAGCGCCTATGTTTTTGAAGGGAAAGGTATACACCGCATCAGGGCCTTCTACAACGTCGCCGAAGTCATGCTCGGTCTTTTCAAACTGGATTTGTGCCCATAGCAGGGAGAGGATACTTAGGGTCAGCAGTGTGCGCATGGGGCAAAAATACGATTTTCTGGTGGTGAGTAAGGGGGGCAGAGGGTGGGGTTCATTCCCCCGCCGTATCTTTGGTCTATGGCCAAACCTTCCCAGGATGATACCTCTGCTCGGCTGGTCTACACCACGCGGGAGGTGAAGGCAGCCCCTGAGGAGCCGCCCACGCCGACTCGGCAGACTCTCACCCTTATGCGACGGCGGGTGAGCGGCGGCAAGTGGGTCGTGGAAGTGCAGGGCTTCGTCGGGCGGCAAGCCGACTTAGAGGCCTTAGCCCGCCGGCTCAAAAACGCCTGCGCCACCGGCGGCACCCTCAAAGACGGCCTCATCCTCCTCCAAGGGGACTGCATCGACCGAGCCATGGCCTTTCTCAAAGCCGAAGGCCACCATGTCAAACGCAGCGGCGGATAAAGTCTGGACCTTCGCTACGCAAAATCCCCACAAATTCGCCGAGGCACAGGCCCTCCTCCAAGGCCTCATCACGCTTCAGCCCCTCCCACCAGACCTTCCTACGGCGCCCGAACCCCACCATACGCTCTACGAAAATGCCCTGTCCAAAGCGCGTTTTTATGCGGAACGGGGGGTGCTGCCCCTGGTGGTGGAGGATAGTGGGCTATTTGTGGTGGGGTTAGGGGGGCTTCCGGGCGTGCATTCGGCGCGGTATGGCGGGCCGGCTCGCCTCCTCGAGGCTATGGCGGGAATGACTCATCGCCAGGCCTACTTCGTGGCGGTGGTGCTGGCCTACGAGGGGCCGCATGCCTATCAGTTTTTCACCGGCGTGTGGGAAGGGCACATCGCCACCGCTATGGCGGGCACGGAGGGCTTCGGCTATGACCCTGCCTTCCTCCCCAAAGGCGAAACCCAAACCGTAGCCCAGCTCGGCATAGCCTACAAAACCCGCCACTCCCATCGCACCCGGGCCTTTCAGAAGTTTGCGGCCTGGCTCACCAGGTAGTTTCTGTTTTTTCGGAAGTTTGCCCTATGCCGTACTGGGTGGGGATTACAGGCGGGAGCGCCTCCGGCAAAACCTTTTTCTTACAGGCTTTGCAAAAAGCTCTCCCAGAAAATCTCGTGACCTTCCTCTCCACCGACCACTATTATAAAGACCGCCACCTTATCCCCCCAGACGCAGACGGCAGAATCAACTTTGACACCCCGGCCGCCATAGATGTGGATAAGCTCTATCAAGACCTTCTGGCTCTGCGTCAGGGCCGCCCTGTGTGCCAGCGAGAGTACACCTTCAATCATCCGCTTCTCACGCCACGGATGCTGGAGTTTTCCCCGGCGCCTGTCCTCATCGCCGAAGCCTTTTTTTATTTTACTGGGCGCCGATCCGGGAGCTTTTTGATTTACGGGTCTTCATCGAGGCGCCAGAGCCCTATCGGTTTATCAAGCGGCTGGAGCGGGATGAGCGAGAACGGGGCTACGAGCGTGCCACATCATCGACAGTATCTGACGCAGGTTTTGCCGGCTTATGAGCAGTATGTAGCGCCCTTGCAGCGGTATGCGCATATCGTTATTCAGAATAACTACGGCGACCTTTCGCCGGCTATTGATCTGATGGTTCATCACCTGTCCGTCGTGGCAAAGGGCGCTATCCCGTAAATTTGCCCCCATGCGGTGGATCGGTTGGGTAAGTGGGCTTGCACTTTTTTCTATTTTCTGGGCGCAGGACTGGTCCAAAAGACAGGCTACCTTAGTCAAGCTCGGGAAAAATGCTATTATCACGCAGGCCGAGTTTGAGTATGCTTATGCTAAGGCTAATGGCGGCTGGGACGTGGCTAAGACGCATTCGCCCGAGCAGTGGCGGGAGTACCTCAAGGCCTATACTAACTTTCGGCGCAAGGTCGCCCAGGCTCAGGAGGAAAAGTTAGATACGGCGAGTAGTTTTCGGCAGGAGTATGAGGCCTATATTCGGCAATTAGCCCGGCCGTTTTTGATGGAACGGGAGGTGTTGGATACGCTTTTACGCAAGATGTATGAGCGGATGCGCGAGGAGGTTCGGGCGTCGCACATTCTGGTGAAGGGGCAAGACTCGGCGGCCTATGCGCGGGCGCTGGCGCTACGGGACTCCATCGTGAGAGGCGGGCGGTCATTTGAAGAGATGGCCCGGCTCTACTCGGAAGACCCGGCTGCGCCCGAGACGGGGGGCGACTTGGGATATTTTTCGGCTTTTGACATGGTGGCGCCTTTTGAGGATGCCGCCTACAATACCCCTGTCGGTCAGGTCAGTATGCCCGTTCTGACCCGCTTTGGCTATCACCTTATCTACGTCAAGGAACGGGGACCCAATCCCGGTGCCCGTAAAACCGCCCATATTTTGGTTCGGTGGGGGCCTACTTATGCCGCTAAGGATAGCGCCGAAGCCTACAAACGCATCCAAGAAATCTACGAGCGCCTCAAAAAAGGGGAATCTTTTGAGGAGCTGGCGAAAAACTACTCGGATGATCCTTTTTCGGCGGCCCGGGGCGGCGAGCTGGGCTGGATGCGCCTTTTCCCCGACATGGAAGCCGTCAAGCGCCGCTTAGGTGCCAGCGAGATCAGCGCCCCTTTGCGGACAAAATATGGCTGGCACATCCTCAAAGTCCTCGAGGTCAAGCCCGTCCGTTCCTTTGAGGAGATGCGGGGTGAACTTAAAGCCCGCCTCCAGCGCGATGAACGTTACAAAGCCGCCGAGAAACAATACTTTGACCAGCGGCTCAAAGCCTACAACTATCAGGAAGATCCCGCTACGCGAGAAGCTCTCTTCAAAGCGCTGGATACCCTTTATCCTGACCTGGATGGCGCCCTTACCAAACTTCCTCCTAACCTGCCGAAAGCGACCCTCTTCACGCTCGGCAAGCAAAAGTATTCTGTGGAGGCGTTTTTAGCCTATTGGGCGCAGAATCGGGGCCTTCTCTTAGAGCGAAGCCTTACCCGCGAAGGTTATCAGGAGGCTCTACGTGCCTTCGCCCGGGAAAAGGTCCTCGACCTGGAAATTCCCACCCTTCGCAAACGGTATCCGGAGTATGACCTTTTGGAGCACGAGTATTATTACGGCATGCTGTTTTTCCTGGTCAGTGAGCGGGAGGTTTGGCGAAAGTCGGTTGAAGATACAGCGGGTTTACGGGCCTTTTACGAAGCGCACAAGACAGAATACCCCGCCGGCCCTCGCCTGGAAATCATAGAGATTCAGGGCGCGGACTCCCTTAGCATGGCTGAGCTATCTAAGCGCC